>Ga0209598_10000848_pt1 | contig 24853 bp, 21 predicted proteins | sample M_140807_EF_Meta_FD_187317 | JGI IMG/M metagenome (GOLD analysis project Ga0209598, IMG submission 187317) | Freshwater microbial communities from Lake Montjoie, Canada to study carbon cycling - M_140807_EF_MetaG (SPAdes) (version 2) | ecosystem: Environmental > Aquatic > Freshwater > Lake...
AGCGGAGCTGGGGCTCCGCGTTCCCGGGAGAGAAGGACCAGTTTTCTTCAAGATTTGGTATCAACCCCAAACCGGTCGCCGCCGCGATGTAGCGGTGAGGAATCGCTGCCATGCGTTCCAGCACCACAAGCGTCACCGTGGGTAGCATGGACATGGCGAGCACGAGCCCTCCTGCAAGCCATGATTTGCCCCAACCGCACCATTGGACAAAAACCAGAAAGCCGAACAAGCCAAACACAATGCTCGGCAGTCCATTTGCTGTGTAGAGTCCGAGGCGCAATGCTTTCTTCATACTCTCGGACCTCAGCCATACCCGCTCCATCAAGGCAAGAGACACGGCCAACGGGGCGCACGCCAAAAATGCGGTGCTGAGCAACACCGTTGTGCCCACAAGATTCCAGAAGATGCCTCCAGAGGCTCCCACAAGAGCAATTTGTTCCGTAAAAAAGGAAAAACTGAGCGCCCCCCAGCCGCGTCTGGCAATGGACCAAACCAGCCCGGTGCTGATCGTCAAACACGCCAGCAGACAGCCCCCAGCCACGCAGCCCATCACGATGTCGAGGCCTCTACGCATGCCGCCGCCTCCCCAAGGTTCCCAGGCATGTCGCCCCCGCAGTGAGCACAAGCAGCAGGACTCCCAGTCCCATGATCGCGGCCCAATGCAGCGGATCCCCAAAGGCAATATTGGTTTCAGCGCCACCCAATTTGGTGGTCAACGTCTGCCCAGCCTCCAGCAGCGGTGCGGGCGAGTACCATGGATGTGGCAGGTTGTTGTCCTGTCGGCCGATCACAAGAAAGACCGCCACTGTCTCCCCGAGGGCCCGGCCAACAGACAGGAGAAACGCGGAGGCCATTCCCCGTGAGGCCTGTGGCAGGACGATATTCCAAATAGTCTCTGCTCGGGTCAACCCAAGCGCTCTCGCAGCCCGGCGTTGCGCACCCGAAACGGATCGCAGGGCGTCGTCGCACAGAGAGACCATCGTTGGAAGGATCATCACCGCTAGGAGGATGCCGGCAGTCAGCAACGTGTCTCCGCTCAGCGGATCAAACTTGGCAAACGTCCGGTAAACCCAGTCCCGAAGGAGCGCAATTCCCAGCAATCCGAACACCACCGAGGGAATCCCAGCGAGAAGTTCTAAGGGAATCTTCAATGCCAAGCGGGCCTTCTGTGGAATGTATTCTGAAAGAAAAACCGCTGCACCGAGCCCCAGCGGTCCTGCCAGCAAAAGAGCGACAGCCGTCACGGCAAGGGAACCGTAGATCAGGGAAAGGGCGCCAAACACATGCTGCCGGTAAAACCAGCTCACCCCTGTAATGTACCGCGTCCCTCCGGACTGCCAGACTGGGCCGCTTTGGAACAGGAACACGCAGAGCAAAAAACCGAATGCGCCGATAGCCAACGCCGATAACAACCAGGAAAGCACGCGAGTCATGAATGGCGGCACCTGAGTTTACGGGTGCAACGCCTTCAAGGGAAGATAGCCGTGCTTTTGCACCAAAGCCTGCCCGCGTTCACCCAGCAAAAAGTCCACCATAGTTTTCGCCTCTCCGCTGGGCTCGCCATTGGTCAGTACAAATAAAGGGCGGCTCAATGGATATTTGTGTGTTGCGATGTTCTGCGACTCGGGTGGAACGGGCACTCCATCTTCGCCCACCAAGGCCAAGGCGAACACCGATTTTCCGTCGGCCCACGATGCCGACAGCTGGGAAAGTGCGCCTGGCGTGCTGGCCACCTTGCTGCGCGTCTCTTCGTTTCCTCCGACTTCCGGAAAATTGACCTGTGGCGCTGCCTTTGGACTGCCGTAGAGCCAGTGGACGAACACCTCCCAAGTCCCGCGTCCCGGTTCTTTGTTGAAGAATGCAATTCGCTGAGCTCTCTCGCCTCCGACATCCTTCCAATTCTTGACACGCCCTTCGTAGATATCCTTCAACTGCGTCTTGTTAAGTGTGTGAACGCCGTTTTCCCAAACGTCTTTAGAAACAATCAACGCCACCGCGTCCTCTCCAATATGGATGGGACGGAAGTCGCATTTTGGATACTTGGAACGGTCATCTTCGCTGACCGGTTTGGAGGACATACCCATCTGCACCAGTCCATCGCCGAGCATGGAAATGCCGCCGGCGCTTCCGCCTTGAGTGTCCACTTGGATTTCCATTTTCTGTTCCGTCCGAAGGATTTCAGCGGCCTCAGCCACCGGAAGATTGACGGTTGTAGAGCCGTTAATTTTCAGAGGAGCAGCAGAAATGGAAGTCAGGCTTAAAACGGAGAAGAAGAGGGGTAGAAAGAGTTTCATAGTTGCCTGAATGCGCATACACGCCGCTCAAGGCGGAGGCAAGTGCAAAGGAAACTGACGATCACTCCGCGAGGCGATCCATCCGAAAGGAGCAGCATCCGAAGTCCAAAATGGTTCCTTCCTGCTCAAGGCGTCTCCTGAAAGTGGTTGCGATGAAATACTCCCGCTTTTGGGCAATCGCGCGTACATCCACGATACCGGCTTCCTTCAGGACGCGTAAATGCTTGGAGGTATTGTATTGTGTAATCTGGAGACTGTCCGCCAGTTCATTGACACCCAGATCGCCAGTGAGCAGTTTTTTAACAATCCTTTGCCGGGTGAGGTCCGCGAGGGCTTTGAGGATGTCGAGACAGTCGTTAGATTCCACGAAGTAATCTTCGTTAAAATCCGGCTCGACATCAATCTATGAACGTCTATGCCCGTAGGTGCATATATGAAGACAAAAATTCTTCTCTTTTTGACGATTGCAACCGCGCCCTTTTCTACACGCGCAGACATCGGAACGATCAGTCCCGTTGAGGCCCAAAAATTGATCCAGAACACGGATCCTTCCAAACGCCCTGTCGTCTTGGATACCCGAGGCGGGTACAAAGACTATTTTCGAGGGCATCTTCCCACGGCCCATCATCTTGAGTTTGATACTCTGCGGGGCACTGACAGCGGCGTGCCAGTACAATACCTGCCAAGCGATCTGACCAAGGCTCTGCTTGTGCGTGCTGGTGTGGATAAAAACAGGCTCCACTTGGTTTACGCGACGGGTGATTTTTTGCCGAATGACGAAATTCTGAGCGCAAGCATGGTGGCCTTTGTGCTCGAGAAATACGGAGTTCAGGACGTCCGTATCGTGGACGGAGGCCTTGCGGGATGGAAAGCGGCAGGGTTCCAGCCTGTGCAGGAGTATTTCGGCAATCCCGTAGGAAATCTTCCTGAGAAGGGAAAGCCGGAGATCGCGTTGACGGTCGACGACGTTCTAAAACTGAAGGATAAGCCGGGCCATGTTCTGGTGGATGCTCGCCCGAAGAACGAATATCTCGGGCAGGACGAAGTTTGGTTGCGCAAGGGTCACATTCCCGGCGCGGTCAGTTTTCATTGGGCACGCCTGATGGACAAAGAGAACACCCATAAGTTCAAACCGTTCTCCGAGGTAAAAGCGGATTTGGAAGCTGCGGGAATCACTCCGGACAAGGAAGTGATGTGTTACTGCGGGACGTCGAGAGAGGGGAGTTTGGTTCGTTTCTATCTGAAGCACGTTGCCGGATATCCAAAGGTCCGCCTGTATGAGGGCGCTTGGAAGGAGTACGTGTGGGTTAAAGACAAGTCTTTGCCTGCTGAAACCTCCGAGCCTGCAGCGAAGTAGCCGTCAAGGTCGGAAGACCGTAATCCGCGCCTTCCGCGTCGATGCTCAAAGGATAAAGAGGATGGAAAGTCGCTCTCCCCCCAGAGCGACTTTTTTAGTCGAGACGCGGAGAAAGGTGCTGCTCGCAGGGTTACTGTGCAAAGAGACAACGGTTTCCCAAGCGTTAATCGCGGAGCATCTGGACAAAAAAGCAGCAATTGTGAGCAACGTCATTCACTGCATGGATTTATCGCGGATTCAGGTGAGGGTTTCAGGGAATTTGAAGCGGTGGCCGCCTAATGAAGCTGAAAATTGGGCTGACGTTAGAATGCCGCGCAACGGTCGATCAAACGTCCGCGGACGGCACTGGTCGAAGGCGGACAGGGTCGTGGTTAGGGTCTTAGTTTGCGAATCGGAGTTCTGTAAATCACTGATAATCAGAGTGGTCGGGCCGGAGGGATTCGAACCCTCGACCTCCTCGACCCGAACGAGGCGCTCTACCAAGCTGAGCCACGGCCCGACATTCTGCTGAATTTTTGGGTTCTAGGGGCAACGCCCCCTTTGCGAAACCTGAACTCTAACTTTCCTTCGAACGTCGCCCATATTCGCCTCGAGAATGGGCGCAGGGGACAGACACTTTTTCTCCATTTAAGTATTGTACGGATCAGGGAGAGCCAGCTCTGAAAAGGACAAAGTTTGCTCCAGCCACGCAATCGAAATTTGCCGCTCCTCCAGAACTTTTGCTGCGTGTTTGGAAAGCTGGTATTGCATCGGTTTGAACAGCCTAATGGATCAAAGAAGCGGAAACCCCACCGAAGGCAGCCGTGCAAAAAGTATAAATGGAAAGCGCCTGCGAGGGGAGCGCAATTAGAGCTCAGAGTGTCTGTCCCCTGAGTATCCTCCCATTAGAACGCTGTGCCTGAGCCATTTCGTTTCCGTAGAACCTTTTCTAGGTTCCTCAAAATGCCCTGTTTTGTTGTTTTGGGCGTATCTGCGTTTTCAATAAATTCTCGAATTTGGTCTGAGTCAACAGCCCCGTTATTAAGAATTTGCAGGACCCCATCGAGGTCCTTCTTTCGACCTGTTTCGAGCTTGTTATACAGCAGATCCAAAGGATGGAGCACGCGGATGACGAGACTTGGATGCGCCACAATGAGGGCACGTTCCATCCAACCCCTGGGTTGCGTGAGGAGGACCCAGCTTCCCAGGCGTTCGATATAAAAGCCGTGGTCTGCTTCAAACGGACTTCCCTCACCGACTCCTGCAATAACTTCGTCTAAAAAGCAGCTCTCCACATCTGGGGTGAAGAGATCGATGTCGTCGGTCATCTGCGTGTGGAGGGTGGGAATCGACATTGCCGTCGACGCCATTCCAACAATAAAAATGTGCGACTGCCCCGTTATTTGGGCAACGGCTTCAGCCGCCTCAATGAGATCGCCTTGGTTGATGCGCTTCATAGATCGTGAGGGCGTTGCCAAAAGGGTGGCAGGAGTTACGCTGTTGCACGCGGGCATCCTTTCGTAGGAGCTGCTTTACGATGGTTTCGGGGGACGCATTTAGAATATTGGCCCACGCCCGGTAACGGGGAATGTTCCCTCGGCGCTGGACCTGGAGCGCAAGCGTTTTCCGCGCGCAAGCGAGGGTTTCTGCGGTGTGATTTAAAATGGACCACGCTATTTTATGGCGCGTTTGCTGGGTCGCCCTTTGATGGACGGCTAAAGCGATTTGCTTATGCTTCAGCTTGGTTCGATGAATCCGCTCTGATTGGGTGGGTGAAACAGTTTTCATCTGAGCGGAGGAGAATACGGACCATGAACCACATTCTGAAACACTGTTTCAAGCCCTTTGACGATAATCCAATACAGCCCGTTGCCTAGACGTTCAACTATAAGCCTTCTAGGTCACGCGTATCCGCGCAATGCGACTGATTTTTGGAAGAGGGCGGGCTCACCACCAAGCGTACCGTCTTATTTTCCCGATACAAGCCAAGGTACCTCAGAAAGAAGGCGATGCTGTCGCCGCACAATTCCGACTAGTCAGTCCGCTTCCTCACTGCCCTTCTGGCAGCATCTGCTTGCGTTCCTCCTGTACTGCCTTCCGGAGAGCTCGGAGTGTCTGTACCCTGTGTACCCTCCGTTGACTCCGTGAGCACTCAACCTTACAGTGAGGTCATGAGAGTCTTTACTGCGGTGATTGAACGCTGTTCTGACACAGGACTTTACGTTGGATTCGTGCCCAACTTCCCCGGTGCTCATGCGCAGGGTGAAACTTTAGAGGAACTCCACACCAACCTGCGTGAAGTGCTTGGAATGCTTCTCGAAGATGGCGAACCGGTCTGGGAATCCGAGTTTGTGGGCACTCAGATAATCAGTGTTCCCGCGTAATTGTGCCGAAGCCGCCTGTTCTGAAGCCGAGGGAAATATGTGCCATCCTTGATGCTATAGGGTTTGTCTTGGTGCGCCAGCGTGGCTCCCGTATGCAATACCGTCATTCAGATGGCCGCTGCACTACGGTTCCCAATCATCCGGGGAAGGGACGTCTCCCCAATCCTTTTGAGACAAATCATCAAGGACATCGACTCGACACCTGAAGACTTCCTGAGGCACCGGTGAGGCCGAATTCTGGCGTGCGCTAGAAACTGAGATTACCCCTTGAGCTTCCCCCGTTGCCCAATCCGCCCAGAGTGTCTGCCCCCTGCGTACGCGCATTTTGTTTCTCGTATGTTTTGAGGGTGTGGCAGGGACAGAGACTTCCCCCACCTCGATCCGGAACGCACCGAGTTTCTGGGGGGACGATCGAGAAATTTTGCCCCTCCGTACGATTTTTTCAGCTTGGACGCGGAGGCGCTGATGAATCTTTCCCGTGATAGCTAGCAGTTGGATGTCAACGAGGAGTGCGGACTCCGTGGTCTTTCGGCGCGTAGCGGCACAAAGCGTATTTCAACGCGCCTGTCGAGCGCGGCAGCTATTCGGTTGAGCATTGCAAGCGAGTGTCCTTCGTAATCTGCATCTTCAAGGCGACAGATTACAGACGCGCTTGTTCCCACAAGCTTTGCCAACTCTCGCTGGGAAAGGGCTGCTTTTGTGCGTAGCGCGATAATCTTTCTGGCCACCGTATCGTCGGCTCGCATCTTTTCGAACTCCTCCAGTTTCTCCAGCTTTCCTTCAATAAATCGCTGGTGAAGGATTTGCACCGCATCAGTCGTTTTCGATCTCCGTTTCATATTGGGGTTCCTCCGTGTGAGTGTGTTTTTCTGGGTGCGTCTCAAATCGCTTTCTTCGCTCTATTGCTCGTTCAATCTCTTTCGGAGGCACCGCATTTTCCTTGACGATTCCATGGGCAAGAACTGCTGCGACGTCGCCGTGAAAAAAGTAAAGAATTCGGTAGTTTATCCCCCGCAAGCCAATTCTCAGTTCGTAAATCTTATCCCGCAAAAAGTCTGCCTCAGGGCGACGAAGTTCATGCCCCAGTTCACTTAAACGCTCAATTCTCACCAGGCATTTGGCGACAGCTTTCGATGGTAATTCTTCCAGCCAATCGAGAACAGGGACGGAGCTGTCGTTGTCCTTGTAAAAGATGACTTTCATTTTCGACACTGAATGCACTCTCGGTCGTGTTCGCAAATATGCAAACAAGAAGCAAGCCGTTTTGTGAATAGCCTGGCATTTTTGAAAGAAAGAGTTTTCCGATATAAACCCCAGCTTACATCCCCCTAACAGCCTATTCACCAAGTCGAAGCGTGACAAATCTTCCTTCTTCAATCCACCGTATTCAGTCCTTCGCGAAAATCCAGGGGCGACTGAGGAACCATGGCATCCGCTTTGACTGAACTACCCCCGTAAAGCATGTCCAGCGTCTGGCTGATCGACGGGCGATCCATGATGCCAGAGCCCACTTTTTCTAGAATCTCTAGCAAAGGTCGCACACCGTCATTGCCCTTCAGCGACAAGCCAAGTGCCGGTTGTGGCGGACGGGGGAGGCGTATTGATGGCTGCTAAAAGCTGACTGGGGATGCTGCGCGGGGGGGGAGACACTTTTCCGGCCCGCAAAAACTTCAGTTGACCAAACGGAAGGTTGACTCGGGTGCAGGTGCAAATAGCTTGAGTTTCGAGTTGATTGCGTGCGATCGTTCAAGTCGAAAAGCTCGATGGAAATCTTCGACATAACTCTCATTTTGAAATGTTTATGCCTGTTTTTTTTGAAAATTTACACCAAGAAGTTTTGCGAGACGCAGAGCACAATGACACCGCTGGGCTCTTAAAGTCATTTACAAATTGGGTTTTGGAAATGCTGCGGGAGCACACAATATCGGGCGGGGAGGCCGTTCACTACCGCTCTCGGGATGCCCTGTCGGGTATCGACGCGTTTTGCCTTTCGGAGGACCAAGCCCACCTTGATGTTTTCATATCGGCGTATTATCGAGAGCAAACGGAAATCCAGACAGAAGAAGTTGAGGAGCTCCTAGAATTGGGAAAACGGTTCATCAGTACGGCGAAGAGTGGATTCCATGCTCGGAATTTGCCTCCTGGTGATCCCGTCATCGAAGTTGCGAACTGCATATCGGAAGCACAAGGGTCTCTTGTTAGGGAGCGTATTTTTTTGCTGACCAATGCACAAACAGACACAGCTCCGAGGATTAACGACGCGGACAGCAAACTAGTTTGTGAGGTTTGGGATATCCGAAAGATCGAAGCGCACTGTTCCTCTAAAAGGCAGATCGTCAAGCTTGATTTTGAGAACAACTATGGAGGGCCGGTTGCTTGTGTGGGCGTAGAGGAGGGCACGGGTGAATACCGGACATTCCTCGCATTTTTTCGCGGTGATTTACTCGCTCGCATATACGGAACATACAGCCACAAACTTTTGGAACAAAATGTGAGGGTGTTTCTGCAGGCGAAAGGGCCGATTAATAAGGGGCTTCAAAAAACGCTAGCAGAAGAACCTGGCCGTTTTCTTGCCTATAACAATGGACTGTGCTGCACGGCGGCGGCGGTCGAAGTGAGAACAAACGCTAGTGGGCACGCGTTTCTCCACTCAGTTACAGATTTTCAAATCGTAAATGGAGGTCAGACCACGTCGTCACTCGACCTTTACAATCGGAAGGGCGACCCTGACAATTTAAAGAGAGTCTGGGTTCAAGTAAAGATCACTGTCATTCACGATCCGGAAAAAGTGGACGAGATAGTGCCGTTAATTTCTCGTTACGCAAACAGTCAAAATAAGGTCTCGGGTGCGGATTTTTCCGCAAACGGCCCGTTTCACAAGGCACTTCAAACGATTTCTCGTAACACTGAAGCTCCAAGTGCTGGAGTGAAAAACTGGCCCACAATTTGGTACTACGAGAGGGCCAAAGGCGCATACGCAGATGAACGCGCTAGAAATTCACCGCCAAAGTCCAAGTCCACAAGTAAAAAAAACACCAACGACAGCGATTGGGAAAAACGCCATCCGGTAAAACAAAAGCTGACCAAGACGGATGTTGCGAAATTAGAGCACTGCTGGTCCGGAAATCCATTTTACACTTGTCTTGGTGCGGATAAAAGTTTCCGCAAAATGGCGGAACAATTTGAATCTGGGGAACCTGATGTAACACCAGCTTACTTTAAGAACCTAGTTGCCAAAGCCATTATTTGGAATTCAATCGAGGGACAGTTTGACTTTTTAAAGCTGAAGGGCTGCCGGTCTCAAACCGTGGCCTATATTTTTGCGTTTCTCGCAACGAAGTCCGACAAGCGAATTAACCTTAACTTAGTTTGGGATAAACAGCAGTGTCAACAGGGTATGCTTCGATTCATCACCGATCTGTGCTCAAGCTTCCATAATACCTTGATGAGCAACAATGGCGTCCCCGATTGCCCTGGGGCCGGAAATCAATTAGCCAAAACCGAAAAATATTGGAAGAAATTCTTTGAGACTAAGAACGGCATTTTAATTCCAGTCTCATGGAGGAGCGAATGGGCAAAGACTCCCTTCGAAGTAATCTACAAGATGGAAGACGGATTGGCTTTGGAATGGGAAAGAGTCAGATGGAGCTTTACGGAAGACCGTCGGGCAATGGGCGAATTAGCAAACAAGGTTCAAAAGAAATGGATCGCCAGCCGGAATTCCGAAATTGTATCTGTCTGGGCGGGTAAGAGCTGGGCCGAGATTACGAGGGTGGTGGATTTTGGGCCAAAAAAACGCACGCAGTTGGTTGATTTATTTTCCGCTGCGTTTCAATCGCGTGATTGATCAGATGATTTTAAATACATCAGATTGCATTTGATGTGGCCGCGATTGAGCCAAATTAGCCACCTTCCGTTCCATGCAATTTACACGTCAAGTGCTTCAGCCTGGCTTCGGCGTTCACTACGGTTCCAATGTGCTTCAGTGCTTGATGGACGACGCCTCCCCGGGTGTCGACTTACTCGTTCGAGAAGCAGTACAGAACAGTTTGGACGCGGCAGCCGACGGTGCTTCGTATGTGAGCGTCGAATTCGAATACTCCAAAATTGAGTTGAGCAGTCTCAGGGGGATTCTTGACGAAGAGACAGTGGGGTCTCTAATCGAAAAGCGTGCCTATCTCGATGGGGGCCTTTACATTCGCGACAAAGGGACTGTTGGATTGTCAGGGCCGAAGCGTTTCATTGATGGCAATCACGGAAATTACGGCAATTTCTTAAAGCTGTGTTTTTCAGTGGGCCTGAAGCAAGAGAAGGAGGGATCGGGCGGCTCATGGGGATTCGGAAAGAGCATTTTTTTTAGAGTCTGCGCAGGCCCTGTTTTGTATTATTCTAGGTTTATTCAAAACGGATTTTTTTTTGAACGACTGATATTCTGTTTAATTGAAAACCAGACCATTCGTCATGATTGTATTTTAAGTGAAGGAGCGGGTTTGGCTTGGTGGGGAGATTATGACGAAGCCACAGCATCTGTGGTTCCATGCGAGGATCCGAACAGGATTCGTGCTGTGCTCGATAAGCTGGGTCTGCCTCGTTACTCGCAGGAAGAGACGGGAACGCTCATATTTCTTCCATGCTTACGAAGTGGCCAGATACCTGTCGTGCCGGAACCGCTCTTTAATAAGGAGGAGGAGTCAAAAGAATCACTGGAGTCCAATTTGGAGGCATTCAAGCGCTACACCTCGATCGCGATTCAGCGGTGGTATTCGCCACGCTTAGAGGGAGGCGGATATACCCGGGGCGCTTGCTTAAAGGCGTCAGTAAACGGCGTCGAGGTCGGGTCAACCGGCGACCCTTTGCTGCCATTTTTTGACCTGATTCGAAAGCTGTATTCTTGCGCAGTGAATGGTGAGGTCGCCGATCCCGATTTGGTGGGCTTAGCTAAGCTCATTCCTCTCCAGCTTCGTAGCACTTTTGCGGACGGAGACACCTCGCCGGGCATCCTTGCTGCAATCAGGCTCCCTCACGGACATTCGTTAATACGGGGCCGCGACTCGAAATTTCCAGATCCAGAAGTGCAGGTTTTTAATTTCAAGGATCTTGAACAGACACGCTGCAGGCCAATTATTGCGATGGCACGTCAACCCGGGATGGTTGTTGCCTACCGAAACTCGGGGGAATGGGTTGATGAGGTCATGCCAGATCCAGATGGATGTCTTTTGGTGGGCGTTTTTGTGCTTAGAAGCGCCGCTCTGCTAATGCCCGATTATTTAGATGCATGTCTTGAAGAGTATGTTCGGCATCGTGAACCCCCTGCGCACAATGATTGGTTGGACGGTCAGAGCCCAGGCGGTAAACCTTTGACAATTATCAGACGACTGAAGGCAGCCGTCGCTAAAGGACTCAACCGGACCTTCTATTTAACGAATGCTCGCGACACTGAGCGCTCTTCATCTCGATTGGGAGATGTCCTCGGCAGCCTTTACCTTCCGAACGGTTTTGGTCAGTCGCCCAAGGTCAAAGCGAAACGAAGTGGCGAATGGCACTGCCCAGAGCATCAGGAGTATACCTGCCGATCACCCGGTCTTTGCCCCAATTGTGACGCAGGATTGGTTCAAGACGATTTTCCTAATAAAGGAGCTAGCGAGTCTCCGAGACTAACCGTAGTGAAGCAACGTTTTCCTCGCGAGGGTATGCTCTACCTTGAAATCGAGGTTTTCAGTGGATCTTCGGAACATGCTGTTATGGATGTCATGATCGCTTCCGAAGGGGCGGCAATCTCTAGGCGGAATTGGGATGACTGGGTTGGGACACAATTTCCTGTAACATTATCTGAAATTAACCTCATCAGTTATAGGGTTCAGGAAGATAAATGGGCTTCACAAATTGATCATGAAAGCCTGAGTGCTGCGCATGACATGACGAAGTATGGAGACACAAGTATTCCGGCATCCGTACTTCTTTTCAATAACCATGCGGCTGTTGAGTTTAAATTTAATATCAAAAACGTTTTATTCAAATTTTCGCTGCTTTTGAGCAGTTGGGACACAGTTGGGAAGCCTGTCCTTTTTCTGAGACCTCATCTCGCTGATCAGCGCTAGGGCCATGGGTTTCGTTCACATTTCACCTTTTCGTGTTGCCGGAGATCACGCTGACGCTGATTTTGGATTTACTGTGAGCAGCCTTACTTTTTATGCCTCGGCTCGCGAGGTCAAAGGGACGCTGCAGAATGGCTTCTATCGACTGGATAATTTTAACGCATCCGCCGATTCACTAGAGGTTGAGCTCACGTTTTCATTGCGACGAGCGAGCGAAATTTTCAGTGGTGACCGCTCTGTTTGTGGACCCTCCGCCATTGTGGGTGTGGCTCTTTTTTGGGAGTCTAGGAGCTCTGGGCAGAGAGGAGTGGGATCTCCCGTCGTTTTCACGAGAGAATCTGACTTAAATGGGCGTCGGATAGCCGTTCAGTTTGAGAAGAGTTCCCTCCTTGGAGAGGTTCGGATAAGCCCGCGACTCTTTTTGCACAAGCCTTGTCAACTGGAAGAGCCTGGCTTCACTCGGATACCAGGCAGCATTTTAGGATCTTTTGGTGACGACATTTTATTGTCCGTAGATTACGCCTCCAGTTCGTTTCCAATTTTGGAATTCCGAGATGAATCACCAGGCGCTCCGCTGTGGATGCTACACTTGGACTGGGCCGATCCACTCGTTGATCCGTTTTCAAACGAACATTTTGAAGTGCGCCTTAATTCTGCGCATAAAAATTATGACTCTGTTAGCGTGTTCTCAAGCGGATGCGGAAACGCTCAAATTCCGGTAACTCTAAGAGAGATTCTGTCCACCTCTGTCTTTGCCTTATTTACGAAACTAAAGAGCTCTCCAGATTCTTGGGGTAGGATTCTAAATGGGGAAAGCCTTCCGGGAACGGTCGGTGACCTTGCTTGGAATTATTTGACCGAAGGGCAATGGAATTCCTCTTCGATTCCTTCCTTGCTAGCGGACATTAGGCGGGAGTTTGAAAACTAGAAATCAGCATGGAGATACGGAAGCTAGACCGACGAACGTGCTCGGGAATTTGGGGGGATGGGCTAATTCATCCAAATCCTGATCTCCAAGAGTTGACCCCAGACGAGGCGGGCATCCGTGAAAAATGCATCGAAGCATTCACCCGCTACTCATTCTTGGAAGGATACAAGCTAGATACCGCTTTTGCGGCAGACCTTTACTTTGAGATATTGCGTATTGAATCGGGATTTACGTTGAGGCTGGCGGCTGACGATCTTATTTGGAGGCGGTTATCGGTTCAGGTGCTTCCGGATTTTGTGGCTCGGCGCTGGCGCCGAGGGGCCGACGGCCTCTTTCCTCGCGACCACTTTTGGTTCAAGCCGCAACGAGTCTGGCTGAAGTGCCTGTGGTGGTATTGTCATCTAGCTCGTCAGAACAACAAAGCTTCCACCGTGGAAGCCCTTAATTATGGCAGCACGGATGCGATTCAAGCGATCGTGGAGCGACCTGGATCCGGCGGCTTCCGAGTGGATCTATCTCGGGAGATTATGAAACGACTTACGGATAAAAATTTCTCTGTCGAGACGTTGAAGAGATTAATGAAATTGAACACCGCCAAATCGTGCGTTATTGAACCCGCTTTTTTTGTAGGCGGGATTGCTGGGTATGTGGATTCCTTGATCGAGGGCTTGTTGTGTGAGCGCGCTCGATAAGCCCCTGCCACCCTTGGTGGATTTGTTTTGCGGTTGTGGCGGGTTATCTTGGGGCTTCAAAGAAGCTGGGTTTCCCTTAAGTGCCTGCGTGGACCTGAGTCCCTCGGCCGTCGCCAATTTAAGGGCAAACACACCGTCGGGGTCTGGCATGTCCCCTGCATTCGTTTCGGCCAACATCAGCCACCTAAATCCGACGGACTTTGCACCAAAGTCGAGTTCAGGGTGTGTTGTGGTCGGCGGGCCTCCGTGCCAAGCATATTCGAGGATCGGCCGCGGCAAGCTTCGCTCACTAGGCGAGCAAAGGGCCCACACAAACGACTTGCGCGGAAGGCTTTATGAAGAGTTTGTTCTCTTTGCAGAGTCAGTTGGAGCACGTGCGATCGTAATGGAGAACGTCTTAGATTCCATATCATACGGCGGAGATAACATCCCTGAATTGATCTGTGGGGACCTTGAACAAATGGGCTATGCCGCTCGTTGGAGTGTATTGAACGCCGCGGACTTCGGGGTTCCCCAAGTGAGGGAGCGTGTGATCCTCATAGCGATTAGGACCAGCGAAGGCTTTCAGCCGCAGTGGCCGGTTCCGACTCACTTCCACCGCTTAGATCAGAGAGGTTTTTCCGGCTTCAACTTTGCCGAGATTAAGAAGCAAACTTCCTATTTCGTGCCAAGCCACCGCGCCGTCCCCGAGGGATTGTTGCCTTGGGTCACTGTGGATGACGCACTATCAGACTTGCCCAACCTTCGGTTAAGCTTTAAAGACCAATATGTGCAATACAAATTGAATCAAGAGCTACCGTACAAAGTAGGGCCCTCTAATGCATTTCAATCTGCAATGCGTTCTCGGACATCGCAATGGGTGGGGACAACAGGCCATGCCTACCGGAACACGCCCCGCGACTGGCCGATCTTTGAGAAAATGGCTCCAGGCGATAATTATTTGGATGCTTCACGGATTGCGGACCGGATACTTGAAGAGACGTGCTTGAAGCTCTGCGTTTCAGAGGGCAGGGACGGCGAACTATATGCGAAACTGAAGAGGAAACTTGTCCCTCCGTACGACCGCGAAAAATTTTACGACAAGTGGAAACGATTGGATCCGAATCGCCCTTCTCATACGCTTGTTGCGCACCTTGGAGTTGATACTTACAGTCACATTCATCCGTGCGAGCCCCGCGGGATTTCTGTGAGAGAGGCGGCTCGGCTCCAATCGTTCCCCGATGAGTATCTCTTTTGGGGGAGCATGGGGGACTCGTTTAAGCAGATCGGGAACGCAGTCCCCCCGCTTCTCTCCTTGGCGGTTGCCAGAGTACTTGCCGCACAGTTTCGAGAGCAGAACCGCCCAATCCAAGAGACCGAAGAGGGTGTGTAATAATACAGCAAAAGCGCCGAACCTTCGCATTCAACTTCATTATGCCGATCACAATCGCCCAGATAACATCCAGTCCGAGAGCGCAGCATTTGAGAGATAAATTAGGTCAAGCTGTGTTCAATATCCAAAGTGACATCCAGAATGGACAAGCAATGCAGGAGTGCGCTGCGCATTTCGGAGAGGATCCCGATGATGAAAAACTTTCTTTGCTCGCAGGCCCTTTCATATTTGAGCTCAAAAATGCTTTTGCAATCACTGCTGAGGCAGCTCGGGATGCGGCGCGGGCGTTGATTCAACAGAAACTATTCGCGTGTATTGAGGCCAAGCCCTGCATTGCTGATGACCGCTCGAAGCCTCGGTGGTTCGATGAAGATTTTGGCGCTGTGAATGACCGAATTGCCAACGGACCTAAAAACTGGTGGAACGAATACGCTTGCCGGCTGGAAAAAAAAGTCGGCACAGAAGCACTGAAACGGGTTAAATCAGATTGCCTTGATATAGTAAATGGCGCGCTAGAGGCCCCGACTGAGAAAAACCTTCTTAGAAAAAGCCTTGTTGTTGGCAAGGTTCAATCTGGAAAAACGGCAAGCATGGCGGGTGTTATCGCGATGGCAGCGGATGCAGGCTACAATCTTTTTTTGGTCCTATCGGGCACGAAAGAGAATTTGCGGCGACAAACCAACGCACGTCTAGTCAGGGATCTTAACAGCTACGGGGCTAGGTTGGTTCTGCAAAGTCTGACCAATGCCGAACAACCAGGGTTCACATTCGGAGGCGCCGGAACATTCGAGCAGTGGTTCTCGGAGAGTCTCATGCAGCCTTCGCAGCGGGCGCTGGGGGTCATTCTTAAAAACGGATCTCGATTGAGGGCATTGGCCGACGCATTGGCGACGTTCCCAACCACCCGGCATTCACAGATTCGTTGTTTGGTAATAGACGACGAATCTGACGAAGCTTCCGTCAATGGTGGCTTTGATCCGGGGGTTCTAGCGGAAGATCAAGACCCAACCGTGATTAATGGCGCAATAAGACGCATGGTTCACGAATCGCTACCCAGACGTGTTGCGTATCTAGCTTATACAGCTACTCCTTTTGCAAACATTTTGCAGGAACCACCAAGTGAAAATGCTCCAAATTTGTATCCGGAAACTTTTATACATCACTTGTTTCAGCCCTCGGACTATATCGGATTTAAACAAATTCACGGTGATTCTGAAACTGGGAGTGAGGGTCTCAACATCATATGTCAAATAGAGGAAAGTGAGGCCGCACAAATGAGGCGAGGGCAGTTAACCGCTGCCCCTGCGAGCATGAGGCACGCGTTAGCGTGGTTCTTCGCCGCGAGTGCTGAGAGAATTTGCAGAACATCGGAGGTTGCAGTGTGGCCTCACTGTTCAATGCTAATTCACGGGTCGGCACAACAGTGTGTACACTCTACAGATTACACACTGGTTTTGGGGGTACTAAACACTTGGAGGAACAACCCGACGGAACTTTTTGACACATTAAAGAGTGAATCAATTAAAGAATGCAACGCTCGGGTAAATGGGGAAAATATTCAATCCGTTCTAAAAAACCATTCGAAGTTTGCTGACCTCAATTCTAGAAATGGAATTAGAAATCCGTCCGATTCATGTTTTATTGATGCAGTTACTGAAGTACTGCGTCGAGCTGAAGTGATTGTTGACAATGGGGGCCAGAGTGCTGAGTCAAGGCTTTCAGTTTTCACTCCTCCTACAAATAACGAGGAGGCTAAGTTTCAAATCATTTGCGGTGGAAACACTCTTTCTCGCGGCCTGACTATTGAGGGCCTTGTGAGTAGTTATTTTTACAGGCGGACAGGATCCATGGACGCCCTCATGCAGATGGGGCGCTGGTGCGGATACAGAGAAGGGTACGAGGACCTTCCGAGGATATGGATGACCGATGGGCTTCAAGATAGCCTCGGCGAAGCTGTGCAGGTTGAAATACAGCTTGAAAGTCAAATTGCGTGGATGCGGAGAAATAACACCACTCCCAGAGAATACGGTATCAAGTTGATGCGCAATCCAGGCGGGATTCTTTTGACGCGAAGAATGGTATCTGCTGAGTATGCGAGCGTGGACTACGCCGGCGAGTGCCCGCAGACCAATATTTTCGAGAACAATGAAGCTGCGATTAACGCAAACTGGCGAGCAGGCGAAGAATTGATATCGCGACTACCTGAGCAAGACTCAGGAATTTGGCGGGGAATAGAAGCGAATCAAATCTTGGATTTCTTAAAATCCTATAGATTCCACCCTGATTCTGCGGTGTTTCATGGAGGATGGATTGCCAAGTATATCGAGGAAAGGCTTTTTGGTCAGACATTTAACATTGTTTTAATGAGTGGTGATGAGGAGTTGATCGATTTTGCGGGGCGTAGCATTCGTGCTGTATCGCGCTCTCGCGTGAAGAGTGCAGGGCACCACCCTCCCGCCCATTTGAATATCAAGACCCTCCGTGGCCCCATGGACATGCTGCGGGACATAGAGGGGCAAGTCCCCCATTCTTCCAGCATGTCTGAGAAAATGAACCACAGGGCAAGGAACCAAATGCCTCCCTTGATGTTGCTCTATCCAATTTACAAGGCCTCCGTGCCGAGGCCTCCAGCATCTGGCAGACCGTCGGAGCGAGTTGCCCTAGGGGCCCTTGATCATCTTCTCGGAGTCTCGTTTATTTTTTCGGGTGACCGAGACAGGAGCGGGGGAGTTAACGTTTCAATACCTTTGGATCTCGTTGGTGAAGAAGAAGAAGCGTAGTGAGAAACAAGTTTTAGGTTTTAGATAGTTAGAATTACTTATGCCCCAAATCGATTTTGTTGATGAGCTTAGGTCGGCGTGGTTCATGCTGGACGCACCTGTCGAGGAAGGAATGGTTAGAAAGTTAATTTCTCATGAAATACACGCCGTGCGACATGGGGATCGGTTCGGGGTGCTGTTGCCCGCCGAGGCTCACCATGGCTTGAAATTTCAACGTGGTTCCCTGCGATTGGAGGGATTGCGACTCATGGAAGTGGGGGATGTTTTGTTGCTTTCTTCAGCGAACACCGGACACGAGAGGGCGTTAAGTTGGCTCGTTGCGGAAATTATTCAGACTGTGTCCGACGGTCAGCAGTGGAATTTTGATTTGGTCAAGGCGCACATCCGCGAATGGGCCGACCTTTTGAAGGGAACACGGTCCGGAGAGGCCACGGGTCTTGCAGGCGAAATTTTGGTGATGCGGCACCTCGCTTCGGTCTACGGATCGTCGGCCTGGAAATGGTGGCAGGGCATTCATGGTTCGGTCAGGGACATTGTTTTTGATCGGGACGATGTTGGTCTTGGCAAGGCTTGGGAGGTGAAAACCACAGTCGCAAGGGCGGGGTGGAAAGTGACAATTAACGGCCTCCATCAAGTATCAGCGGCAGACGCCCTGTCTTTCGTGTGCGTGCGTTTGGAGTCCGTGAAGAGTGGTGGCTTCACGTTAGCGGATCTTCTCGAGGACGTGCCCTCGGAAGTACTTCCGTCCAACCTTTTGGAAGATTTGAAGGCTTCCGGCGAATATGACGCTGAACAGTGGAAGTTGATTGAGGCGGCCCAGTTTCAGGTGGATCAAAATTTTCCGCGGATTGGGCCGGATAGTTTTGCCAATGGATCGCCGCCCGAGAGGGTTTTGGGAATTTCCTACACTGTCGATCTAGGGGGGATACCCTGCATCGAGATTGACATTTCCGCCCCCAAGTAAGCGTATGTTGCATCAATACCTCGCCGCATCAGGAATGAACATGACTTCGGCGGCCTTGGCTCTGAAGGTGCTCTCGCCGCCGGGGCACATGACTCCTTTAGATGTCACGGTGAGAGAGCTGATCCAGAATTCCCTCGACGCGAAGGACGGCAAGCACACGGTGTCGGTCACGTTTGACTGGATTAAACCATTGATTCATCAGCAACAATTCTGGAAAGAATCAATCGGAGGCGACGCGGACGGAACCTTGGGGCAATGGATCTTTAGACAGTTAGGCGATGATTGGAATCTGCTCAGAATAAAGGACGAAGGTACCGTCGGTTTGAGAGGACCAGTGATTCCTTCAGGCGCTGGTGGTGGAGAAAATCGTTTCAATCGAATCGCTTTTCAGTTTGGAGTGCCCAACGGCGACGTTCACGCGGGAGGGTCTTGGGGCCTTGGAGGGAAAACGATTGTCTTTAGGCTTGAGCCCGATGCCGGTCTGGTTGCTTATTTTTCAAAGCCAGTTGACGGTTCGCCTCGTTTAATTTTGTGTCATTGCTTTGACCACAAGGAACAAGAAACACCGTTTGCTCAAACCTGCTGCTACGGTTTTGCATGGTGGGGTGAATCTGGTGAGGGCGGACTGGTCCAAGGTGTTGAGGGGGAACCAGCCGTTGATCTTGCGCGTCGTCTGGGATTTGAAATCCCCGTTGACGCCTCCTCACTTTTACCCGGAACACAGATCTTGGTCCCAGTCCGTACTGCTCGACTAGGAGAGCTTGTTGCGTGGGGGCGGGATACAGATAGTCGCGTTCAATTGATTCCCGATTCCCTTCGGCGGGAGGCGGCCGACCAGATACTTTCTGCTGTGCAGCGCTGGTATTGGCCCCGCCTTTATTGCAGGGCTACAGGGCCGGACTTTTGCGAAAGCGCGGACTTAAAGGTCACGGTTGGAAACTGGGACGAGACGGAGAGCCTACTCAGACGCCGGTCTCTGGACGAACCATCAGACGCTGCCGCTTTCTATTGTTTGCTTGAGAAGCTTTATCAAAGAACTTTTCAAGCGGCTGATTCCCACAATATTCAACCAGAGAGGTATGGGTCGCCCGTGCTGGGACGGTTGGCCAAGTTGATATCGGCGGATGAAAATGTTTTGAGAGCATTCGAGAGGGAAAGGACGGCGTTGGGTTTGGATGGGGAGGGAACCAACTTTTGGGCGGTGGCCCACATTCGGGATGCAGGAATGGTCGTCTCCTACCGCTTAATGCCATCCATGGTGAGGTACGGCGGCAGACTGGGCGTTCCTACAAATAATGATGGAAGGTTACACTTAGCGGTTGCCCGTGTGATCGGAACTGAGTCCGTGTTTTGCGCACCGCAGGATGAACATTATCCTAAACGAAGATTGGAAGAAATTTTTCGAATCGCTGAGGACGCCGCCCATTCGGCATGGTCGTGCCAGGGGGTGATTGAGAGGCAGGACAGGATCGGAAAGTGGCCCCAACATCTCCTATCCGGCTTCCACAAAAAAACTTACGACCTTTTAGCTCCAGCGACTTTGGCTGTCCCCCGTGAGGACGGTCCGAGCGAAAACTCTCTTCACAAGCTTGCACAGAGTTTAGGCGCTGCTTTATTGCCGCTGGGTTTTGGCGAAGGACCGAGTGGTCGCCAATTAGGAGTCGGGGGTGGCAACGGAGTCGGTGGGGGAGCAGGATCATCGTCGGCAAGACTTCGACTTGCCGACTGCGTGAGAGAGGGGGAAACAGCCAGCTTCGAACTATATGCGGAGGGCTTAAAGCCCTTGGAATCTTTGTGTGTTGAGTTCGTAGTACTGGGGGAGCGAGGCAAGATAGACAAACGTCAATGGAGCAGAGATTCTGCCGACGCGTTTCCCCTTGAGTTGACCACATGTCGTTCGGATGACGTCTCAGTCGAAGCCATTAAAATCGTCGATCAAGAGATTTTTATCACCGAAAATGGCCGGTTCTTTGTAGGTGCTCGGTTAAATCACGGCGATTGGTTCGTTGATGTTAAATATGCTTCGGTGAAGGGTGAAAAGGCATGAGTATTGCAACGTACCAGCGAATTTCAGTCGAGGCTGTTGAGGGGTGGTTTGTTAAGATCCTTGCAATCAGCGATGGCGCGCGGACTGAGATCCACTCAGTGGACACACCGGGCCGTTCATATCCGAAGAATGTTCCACATGGCTGGCAGCGTTGGCAGACGCATGTCATTCAACTCACCGTCCCAATCAATGATGCAGCGCTGGTGATCTCAAATGCATTAGGTGGAGTTCGTTTGGTTCTGGTAGTGATTTCAACGGGAATTCGATTCTGGAAAACATCAGAGCTTATTTTGAACCCAGGAAAGACAACACTGGAACTCGAATTGCCGGAGGACTCAATCGGTACGAATTTGATCATAAAGCCCTCATTTCGTTCCGAGGGAAACAATGGAGCCAGAGAAGCTCTCGATCTTTGGACTCCGGGGGAAATAAACGTTGAATTTGTAGGAATGCAGTCGTGGTTCCCTGTTGAACCGCGGGAGTTCACCCGAAAAGACCAGTTTATAAATCTAGAACTCCCAGATCCATCGGAGTGCTCTCTGGACGCTCTGGATGAAAACTGTCCACTCCTCCGACCGCTGAGCGAGACCGTCCGAATTCAAATCGATACTGAAAACATAGAGTGGAAGCGGCTTGAACGAAATCTTCAGGAACATCCTCCGACCGATGCCTCACGACAGGCGCTCTCAATACTTGTCGGGTTAATAATTTCGGCAATACGAAGTTGGGAGGACAAACTGGATCGAAGGGTGTTTGATGAGCTTGTTGGTAAGAGTTCACTGCCCAAGCTTGAAGGTGGTTCGCTCACCAAGCCTGAATCTGATGGCGGCAACACTTTGGGGTGGTTTATAAGATCGCTACATGACAAGCTCGATCCGGATCGCCTTTACAAGGACGAGGATATTACATTTTGGCTTCAACTTGTGGGCCGGCTTACATCCCCATCATACGAAGGAGGGAATGGCAGATGATCACCTTTCCGTACTTGTCCGATATTGATGCCAGCAAACAACTGGAGCGATGGAAAAGACTCGAACCACTCCACAATCGTTTTGGAGCCGACTGGCAACCTGGAGGCGAGATTTTCGAACGGTGCTCGTGGCCTGTGATTCAACGAAACCGCGTTGACTTAAGTGAGGTCGCTACATTGCGTGAGGTCCTTAAGGCAAATTTGCCGGAGGACCTCGCTGCGAGTCCGGAGGACACTGATTTTCGAGCATCTAAAGCTCTTTGGGAATATCTCCGGGGGGAGCGTCTCTCCCTTTCGCAAGCGGCTGATTGCGGGATATGGCGATGGATGGCTATTCGTGTTCTTCCTGATTTGATATTCAGAAGATTCAAGGGCACCATCAGTGAGGATCGCTATTTGAGTGTGGGGGCTGCAAAACGGTGTTGGCCTCTAAGGATGTACTGGATGGCGTGGATGTGTAGCAACGAAAACGGGGTGATAAACAACGACACCCTAGCTGTTCTCGCCAAAACGGATATTCAATCGGGCATTCTAGAGAGAACGGGAGGAGGGTACGACAGAGAGATGTACCACGCTATTCTTTCAGTCTTACGTTCTCAAAGAACTGAAGGCCGCGCACGATTAGCGAGAGGCATGATGAAAAGATTAACTGCAATCCGAGGAGCCCAAGAAACTTGCATTCTAAGTTTTGACAGAAAGATTAAGTTGGCTGAACAACTTTTGGAATGGTCTATTAAATATTACAGGGCTGATTGAAATGCGACACGCAGCACCTACATTCACTCATGATTTGATGGGTTGAACATCATCAATTGCTTGGCGAAGATTTATTAAATATTATTTTGAATGCAGTCACTCTGATTTAATTTGTTTGAATCTAACGATTTACCCCGAAATAAATGGGAATTCCTATCATAGATCTCTTTGCCGGTCCTGGGGGGCTCGGCGAGGGTTTCTCTTCACTGCTAAATCAAGGAGGGAAGCGCGTTTTCGACATACAACTCTCGATCGAGAAAGACGAGTTTGCTCACAGGACCTTGGAGCTTCGAGCTTTCACACGTCAGTTTGCTGTCGGTGATGCGCCTGACGATTACTACGAGTATGTGAGAGGCAACCCAAATGTCACCCGAGACATGCTGTTCCGTAATTATTTGGTTCAGGCGGCCAATGCGAAACGCGAGGCTTGGCTTGCGGAACTTGGAAAGACGCCAGACTCAGATGTCAAAAAGAGGATTTTAGAGGCTTTCGGCGGAAAACAAGCTCCTGCCAACTGGGTCCTGATTGGAGGCCCTCCTTGCCAGGCCTACTCGCTTCTGGGGCGCTGGCGTCAAAAGAGCGGAGAGGCATTTGATAACGATGCGCGTCACTTCCTGTATCGTCAATATCTGCAAATTATCGCAGATCATCAACCTCCCGTTTTTGTAATGGAAAACGTGAAAGGGCTTCTGTCGACGAAGGTCAAAAGCGAGGGTATGGCGAACAAGATTTTTTCGGATTTGCGTCACCCGTTGGCGGCCACGGGACAGGGGACCAGGCAGGATTTAGAGTACCGGTTTTTCCCATTGGTGCAGAAGCAGGGAACTTTACCGGGTGAGATGGTCCACATATTTGCCCCAGAAGACTTCATCGTGCACTCAGAAGAGCACGGTATCCCACAAGCGAGACATAGAATTATTATTCTCGGAGTCCGTTCTGACTGGAAAAAAGACACGAAAAGGTTGGTTCGCAATCATACCTCGGTATCAGTGGATGAAGTCATCGGCGATCTTCCGAAGCTGCGGAGTGGCTTGTCAAAGGAGGAGGATTCTTCCCACTTATGGGAGGCGACTGTACGCGGAATTCCGGATTCGCTTTGGTGCAAGTATTCAGAGCTAAGCCCCGATCTTCGCAACTCTCTGGAGAGTGCCTCTCGGCGGCTAAGTCCCGCCATGAGCCGCGGTGGAAGGTTTTGTAAAACTGTAGCCAAACCAAAAAAACTCGCTGAATGGTTTCATGACCCAAAACTGGGAGGTGTTTGTAACCACGAGACGCGCTCCCACATACGTGCTGACTTGCACCGGTATTTCTACGCTGCAGTGTTTGCCCGAGAATATGGGCGCTCTCCTGTGCTGTCTGATTTTCCAACGGAGCTTCTTCCGTTGCACAAAAATGTTCAGGATGCCCTGCAGCGGTCAAAGTTTAATGATCGCTTCCGCGTACAGGTTGCTGGGCGGCATTCAACCACGGTCGTTTCACACATCTCCAAAGACGGTCATTACTACATTCACTACGATCCGACGCAGTGCCGGAGTTTGACGGTGCGCGAGGCTGCCCGGCTCCAAACCTTCCCTGATAACTATTTTTTTGAAGGCCCGAGGACGGAGCAGTACCACCAAGTGGGTAATGCTGTTCCGCCGCTGCTCGCAAATCAAATTGCTGAAGTAGTTGCTGGGCTGTTCGAATAAGGTTGGTTTTGGCAGGGTCTGTACCGGCGATCGCCGGATCCGCGCGTGCTGGCTCTGGAGGATTTGTTGAAGGCGCGGCTGCGAGGCGGAAGGAAGTAGAAATCCCACGAAAGTCGCCCTAACCTAAGTGCCATTCGGGTCTGTCCCCTGCGTACCCCTCGATTAAGTGTTCTTTGGCGGAGTCTAAAACAACAACTCTCACGAGACTCGCCGCCTAATCTCCTCTTTCGCAGTTTCCCAGTCTGTGAACTTTTCCTGTCCGGATTCTGCTTTGGCTCTGCATTCCTCAAGAACCTCCTGATGCCATGCGGGAGATTCGAACGAGCCATGCGATTTTGAGAGGTCGTTCCACAAATCCTCCATGAGTTGGAGTTTCTCAGGCAACGTCATCTGGTCGAGTGGCAGAACGACAATCATGGGTTGACTTTAAGCCGTACGAGGCGAGAAGGTGTAAACGGCGGCCGAAAAGTGCGGCGGTGCCGGTTGAAAAGTGAGACCCCTGTGCCTCAAAATGGCTCAGTCCTTTCCTTAGGTCAAGTGCCTCACG
>Ga0209598_10000849_pt1 | contig 24844 bp, 21 predicted proteins | sample M_140807_EF_Meta_FD_187317 | JGI IMG/M metagenome (GOLD analysis project Ga0209598, IMG submission 187317) | Freshwater microbial communities from Lake Montjoie, Canada to study carbon cycling - M_140807_EF_MetaG (SPAdes) (version 2) | ecosystem: Environmental > Aquatic > Freshwater > Lake...
GGAACTCAAGAAGAAGATCGATGCGATCCTGGCAGGCGGGTCCGCAATGGATCCCTATTCGGCAGCACACCTAACCGAATGCCAACTGCGGATCACCAAAGCCCTCGATGCGATCTACATCTACAACCAGCCACAGGCCGGTGGTGGTAGATCAGGACCCATGATCTTCGGCAACTTGGTCCCAGGCGCTGCGATCGCCCCTGCTGCTGTGCTAGAGGTTGCTCCAGCAGCACCAGCGACAAGCCAGCAGGAAGTTCCAAAGATCCTCGAAGGCGAACCAAAGCCCCAGTAGATCTAGGCCCCAAGCGATCTGGGCTAATCCACAGCCCAGCACTCAACCCAACCGGCCGCTTTCCCAACCGAAAGCGGCCGGTTTTTTTTAGCGGTAAGCGGTAAACGGTAAGCGGTAACAGCCGAAGGATCTTCCACAAGATCCTCAACCAAGATCCGCTCCGGGCTGCTTGGGTCTTCCATCAGCGGTCCATCAGCGCCCATCAGCGGTCCCACCGGCTTCCCATCAGCGGTCCGGCGTTCTGCAAACCGCCTAATAATCGCCTTATGCAGCCAGAAATTTCGTCCGATCTGTAGATAAATCGGCCCGGATCGCGCATCCTTTAAAGACCATGGCTCCTCCTACAGACTTCTCCGAAACCGTTCGCAATCAAGTCCGGACCATTGCGCAGCATGGGATAGCTGCCACTGCGGGCCTTTACGACCTGACAAGCATGCGTTTGGTTCGATTCGCCGCGACGATCACCCGCAACCAACACGATGCCGAGGACGCCGTAGCGTGCGCCCTGCTGAAAGTCGTATCGGACATCGAAGTCCTTTTCAACGCCCGGAACCCTTGGGCATTTCTTCTGCAGATGGTCCGCAACGACGCGTTGTTGATCTTGCGGCGCAAAAAACGGTGGATACGCGTCGCGACCAAACTCTCTCAGTGCCTGAACGATTTGATCACAGCCCCGCCCAAGGTTGACGCCTTGGAGAGCCAGGAATCGATGCAGGAGATCTGGCAGGCGTTACGGCAGCTCCCGACCGACCAAGCCGAAGCCGTGGTGCTGAAAATCTGGGAACAGTTCACCTTCCATCAGATCGGCCAAACGCTCGGTATCCCACCGGCGACGGCCGCCAGCCGCTACCGATATGGTTTGGCCAAACTATCCGAGATTCTCGGCACCGAACTAGGTAGCGAAATCGATAAGGGACTTAACGCTCAAGAACTTCGCGATCAGGAGCTCAGCCGTGGACTCTGAGCAACTCCTCAATCTCGAAGAGCGGATCCGAAACTCGCAAAGTTTAGTGGTCCCCTCCGACACCCTTCGCGGACGTGTCGTCTCGGAAATCCTACAACGCCAGTCAGGGCAGGTGTTTGCTGGCAAACTATATCGATTCTGTTGCATCGCTCTGATTTGCAACGCATGCATCCTGATGTCGGTCCACTCCATGGACCGCTGGTGGAACGAGCATTACCAGCCGGTATCCTCTAGCGAACTTTTGTGTAGAGCACAACAGATCCAAGATTCCAGCCACATGGAACCAGCCGAATCGCTCGCCGAAGCTTATCGCCAATGGAAGCTACAGCTAGCAAGCCATTGGAAAAACGCCGCTCAGGAATGACCGGTGCCATGAACCAGATCCACCGCCGGTCCGCTCCTGATGAACTCTCTTCTAGCGGCGCACGGCGGCTGGTTTTTCCTGAGCTAGCTTTTCAGCAGGCACGTATCCGAGGTACACCATCAGGTCTCGAATCTCTGAAGGGGTCAAGTTGTCCAGAAGCCCCGCAGGCATCACCGATGTCTTGGAGTTTTGCACTTCCTCGATTTGGTCTTCTGCCAGCACGAATTCCTTGTTCTCGTTGACTCGCACCGCCAAGCCCTTGGGCGTTTTAACTAGGATACCGGTGTAGACCTCGCCGTCTTTGGTCAAGACTTTTTTGGTCGCGTATTGATCGCTGATGACGTGCGACGGGAACAGGATCGACTCAAGGGTCTCGATTCGCGTAAAGCGGCCTTTGAGGCTGCTCAGGTCCGGACCGTATCCGCCTCCCTCACCGTTCATCTTGTGGCAAGCGTTGCACCGTGCCTTGGCGTACAGCTTCTGGCCACGTTCGGTTGAACCCTGGCGTCCTTGTTCGCCATTGAGGAACTGTTCGATGAACTCTAGCGACCAGCGAGGGTCAGCAGTCTCGCTGGCCAGGACCGCCGGAGGGGCATCGGGGTACGTGGTCGCATACCAGCGTTGCCAAGCGGCGATCGGGGTGAGTGTTTCTTTGGAAGCTTCGGTGGACGTTTCTGCGACGTTGACCGCCTCTTCGTTGTCCTCTGGATTGGCTGGCTCTTCTGGATTGGCTGGGGTTTGTTCTAGCAGGCTTGTGGTGCTGGTAGCTGTCCAGTATTCGAGCAGCTTGATGACCGGGCCGGGATCTTGTCCGGCTTCGACCAACTTGCAGCCTTGCAAGATCGCCTGGCGGAGAGCTTCGGCATCTTCGGTCGCCGCATCGATTTTCAGCAAGCAGTTACAAACATCGCCAACGGCGAACAGATCCAGCAGCCCCATCGAGCGGACCAGATAGTCCCAGTTGGCTTCGTTGGGTTTTTGCGACATAGCAAGCGCGATCGTCGCGCGGCGATCGGGGCTCTTGCGCCATCGCTCTCGGAGATGTTCCATGGCCGACTCGTCGGTTTGCATCGAGAGCACGGCGGTGATTCCGGTCTTGAGCCGCTTGTACACGTCGGCCTCGAGGCCACCTTGATCGATCGCGCTGTCGAGCCGCTTGAGCTTGTCGATCTGATCGGGGCTGAGCTGCTCGGGCAGCTTGTAGAGCGCGGCCATCGCCGCGTTGGGGTAGCGTTCTCCAAGATCCAGGATCTGAAGCGCTTCGCGTTCGGTCAAGTAATTCGCAAGCGATTCGGAGGTTTTCATCACATAGAGTGCATACGAACCGCCGGTTTGATCTCCCAGGCATCCCTCGAGGAACTGCAGCGTTGCCATCCGCTCCGATGAGGTCCACTCATGAGGCATCATCGGCAAGTGCATCGCGATGAGCATTCGGTCAGCCATCGTCGCGTCGGTCTTTAAATAAGCCACCGCGTCGGCAACCAAATCGACTTGGGCAAACGTTGCCAAGCGGACCAATTCGCCATTGATGGTCGAATTGCCAGTTGGGAATTCCTGCGCGACAAATGCTCCCACTTCGGGAAAGTCGACTCCTTTAGCTCCACTGACATGCAAGGCGACTTGCATGGTTCGCAGCAGGTCCAAAAAGTCCGCATCGCTGACAAAGCCCTTCGAGACTCTCATCAAGTGGTCCATCACCTGCCTGCAGGTGGTCGGATCTCGATCTCGATGGACCAGAGCAAGAGCCGACTGAATCACAACTTTGCTGTTGTTGTCAGTCAGGAAACTACGCCATTGGTTCGTCGGGATGTTCATCAGCAATCGCCGTCCAAGGAATCGTTCTTCACGCGAGTCACTCAGCAGCAGAGGTCGGATCTCGCTCGGCTCACAAGCTTGGCCACTGCGAACCAACGCTTCGCAGCATGCTAGCCGCACCTCAGGAGATTCATCCCCCAGAAGTTCGCGAAGCCTAGCCAACGCAGCCGTATCGCTTGCATGAAGTCCCATAAGCCTTGCGGTTTTAGACCTGACCTGATCATTGGGGGTCTCGGACAACTCGACCAGTACTTCAGGGGTTGGAAGCGGTCCGAGCAATTGCATCAAATCGAGCGCTTGGGTTCGATACCGGGCGGGGTTCTCCTCACTGAAGGCCACCCCCAAGACTTGCTCATCCCAGACTTCCCCAATTTCTCGCTTGATGATCGCCACGGCTTGTCGCGAATACGCGGAGTATAGTTGTGGTTGGCGGATCGCTTTGGCGATCCCGTCGCCTAGATTGCGAATCGCATCGGGGATCTTCCCCTGCCATCGCACGCGGTAGATGCCACCTTCGGTGCCGCGTCCACCGCAGCAGAAGTACAGAGCTCCGTCGGGTCCGATCTCGACATCCGTCACGTTCATCGGAGTGCCGACCACAAAGTCTTCGGCGCGGACCTTACCCCGATCCAGCGTGTCGACTTGCACGGCTACGATCCGACCTTCCGACCAATCTGCCGTGAAGATCGCGCGATGGTACCGGGCCGGAAACGCAAAGTGATTGTAGATGGTTATGCCCGTCGGTGACCCCCGACCGGTGTTGGCCAAGGAGCCCAGACGATCCGGATAATACTCCGGCCAGTTGGCCCACCCACTTCGCCATCCGAACTCACCACCCTCGACGACTTTAAATAGCCCAGTGGCGCGGTGCCAAGCCGATCCGATGTCGGCTTCCATATCGCTATCGTGGAGAAACATCGAACCATCGGGATGAAAAGTAAGATCGTAAGCGTTTCGCAATCCGCCTGCCACGACACTCATCGTGCGCTGGCTCAGGTCGTATCGAACCACCGTGCCACCCGGAGCTTTAATCCCCATGGCGTGCCCACCTGGATCCTCAAAACGAGGACGTATCAAATCCCCTTCATAAGGTGCCATCAACGGCTGATAGCCCGCCGGAGCTTCGGCCAAACCTGCATGGTTTCCAATCGATAGATACAAGCATCCGTCAGGTCCAAAAGCAATCTGGTGCGCGCCGTGCTCTCCAGGCGTCCCCTTGAACTTGGCCAGCGTCTCACACTTTTCCAACTCCCCATTGCGATCCGAGTCGATCAAGCGATAAAGGCCAGACCCATCAGGCCCCTCTCCGGTGACGTACACATCACCGTTAAGCGCCAAGAGACCCTGGACATTCTCCACCAGGTCGCAGTAAGGCTTGGTCGTATCCGGCACGCCGTCTTTGTTCGTGTCGTACATCAAGACCAAGCCACCACCTTCGACCGAAGCGATGATGTGTCCAAATTCGTTGAAGGTCATTGCGACCAAAGATCCGATCTTGGCATCAGCCACTTCTTCGATGGAAAAGCCCGGAACGATATTGAATCGCTCCTCGAGTGGGTTCTTTCGCTGGGCAACTTGTTGGGCAGAAAGCGGTAGCTGGTCCGGAGCCTCCGAGCGACCTGCTGAATCCCTGATTGCCGAATCCCTACTTGATGGCTCTCTTGCAGCGGTCGAAGCCATAGGCGCGACGGCCGTCGATGGACTCAGATCGACCGCTTCGGCCCATGACCCATCGTTGAAGCCCATCGTCTGCCAATTCCGAGGCGCACCCTTGGACGCTTTCCATTCAGCATCGGAAACCACCATCCGCCAATTGCCCTGCTTGGGCTTGAAGTAAAACTCGACACGCACCCCCGGAGTACTCATCCCCGGTGCTTGTACCGCTAGAGCCAAAACGTTTTGCCCAGGCCGGACCACCGACTGAAGATCGATACGTTGCTTGCCCGTCGTGGGTTTGGCAGGACGGACTCTTTGGCCATTGAGGAATACCTCGGTCCGAGTCTCGCAATCGATGTCGACAAAACATCGCTCGAGCTCTGGAAGATCCATCGTGCGACGAAAACAACACTCACCCGGCTGCTGGGTGTTGGGTGCTAAGGGGTCGGCCCACATGAGCCAAGCCTCAGGTGGGCTCGTGGGTCTTGCCAAAGATGGATTGGGAGGGTCAACGGGAGGCGCTTCGGATTTGCCATTCGGATTGCCGTTTGGCTGGATCGGTGCGAAATTGCCCGAGGTGCGTCCCATCGGAAATGGGATCCAAGAAGGCTTGCGTGGCTCTTGAGCCATTGCACTGCTGAGCAGCAGCGACCAAGCGACCATGGCGATGGCCATCGGAAAGGCAATGGCCATCGGAAATAGGTGCAGCCGATTGAGCTTGTCTCGGCGCGGTTTGCGATTCAAATCGTCCATTGCATCTTCCTTCGATTGCGCAGGGGCCCTTTGGGATCGATTGGTTCGGGTTCGTTTGCAAATCGACACTACGAAAAAATCCACGCCTAGATCAAGACCGAATACTCCGTCTTCCCTCGCTTTACCAGTTTTCCAAGATTGCTCAAAGCCGGATCGGTTCCCCAAAGGTCCCGGCTCACGCGAAATAAGGGACTAGACATTTTTCGCAATAAAGCTTGTCAAAATTGCCAGTTTACCTATAACTGAGTACGCCTGCGAAAGAGTCGCCGACGCTTTAGAATGCCGCAAGGTTTTTGCTATCATGGACTTAGCTCCAACAAACAACCAGATACCCACCCGGCCAGTCGACCAACTGGTCCTGGATCTTCTGCGCCGCCACGAGGGCCTGACGGTCGTTGACTTGACCGACAAGCTGGAAGTCACGGCTACGGCGGTGCGGCAGCGACTCGATCGTCTGGAAAACGCCGGTTATGTAGAGCGAAGAAAGAATTCTGTCGGGCGAGGACGCCCAACCTTCTCGTACTTCCTGACCGATTTGGGATGGAGACACGTTGGGGTGACCTACACGGACTTGGCCGTCGCTCTTTGGGGCGAAATCATCCAACTCGACAACGAACCCGTCAAGGTCAAGCTTATCGAGCGGGTCTCGAAGCGTATGGGTCGGTCATTTAGGGACCTCTTGCCCGAGGGTTCGATCGAGGATCGGATGAAGTCCTTGGCCGGACTCATGGCCGCAAGGCGGATTCCGGCTTCGTTCGTGAGCATCGAAGGTCTACCTATTCTCTCCGTGCATGCCTGTCCTTATCCGGACCTGACGAGCCTAGATATCGACCGAAGCCTTTGCCACTTGGAGCAGCAGGTCCTGAGCGAAGCAGTTGGCCAACCTCTAGAATTGAGTTGTTGCAAACTCGACGGTCACGGGTCCTGCCAATTCAAGCCCTCTCAAAAACAAATCACCCAAACCTCAAACCTATAAGAACCTTAGAAGCGAACTGGAATGAGCCATATACTGCGGATTGAAAACTTGCACGTCTCGGTCAATGACAAGCCGATTCTGCGCGGCGTGAACTTGGTCATCAAATTCGGTGAGACTCACGCCTTGATGGGCCCAAACGGGTCGGGCAAAAGCACCCTGGGGCTAGCCATCTCTGGGCATCCGAACTATCAGATCACCGAGGGTTCCATTTGGCTCGATGATGCCAACTTGACCGAGATGGAAGCCGACGAGCGATCGCGGGCTGGAATCTTCATGGCCTTCCAGCGACCCGTAGCGATCCCCGGGGTCAAGATGGCCGACTTCCTGCGGCACGCGGCGACCAATGTCCGCCATCCGGACCGCAAGGAAGGTCAAGATTTGATTCCGATGCGAGAGTTCCGCAAGGAGCTCAAGTCCAGGATGGAGCAGTTGAAGATGGACCCCGAGTTCGCTCGGCGATATGTCAACGATGGGTTCTCTGGTGGCGAAATGAAGCGTGCAGAGATTCTCACGATGGCAATGCTATCGCCCAAGTTCTCGATTCTCGACGAGACCGACAGCGGCTTGGATGCCGATGCCGTGCGGCTTGCTAGCGCCTCGATCGCCGAGATCGGTCGCGACAAGATGGGCTTGCTGATCATCACCCACCACGACAAGCTCCTCGAACACAACCCGCCTCAGTTCACTCACGTGATGCTCGGAGGACGGATCGTTGAAACCGGCGGCGCAGAACTAGCTCGTGAACTCCACGACCACGGCTACGACCGAATCCGCAAAGCCTACCCAGATGCCGACGCGGCCAACCAACAGATGCTTGCCAAAGAAGAATCCCTGGCCGTTTAATTCGAACCAAACTGTTCCTCGCAGAAATCCAATACTATGTCTACAGATACAACGACCCACGAAGCCATCGGCGAAATCAACAAGTACGATTTTCGCACTGAGAGCAAGGCCGTTTTCAAAGCCCGCAAGGGGCTCGATGCAAGCATCGTCGAGCAGATCTCGGAAATGAAAAACGAGCCGCAGTGGATGCGCGAATTTCGGCTCAAGTCCCTCGAGATTTTCCATTCCAAACCGATGCCCAAGTGGGGCGGTAGCATCGATGTCAATTTCCAAGACATCTTCTACTACCTCAAGCCTACGGACAAGCAAGGACGAACCTGGGACGAAGTACCCCAGGAAATCAAGGATACATTCGACAAACTCGGGATTCCCGAAGCCGAAAAGAAATTCCTCGCCGGCGTGAAGGCCCAATTCGAAAGCGAAGTCGTTTACGGATCGCTCAAAGAAGACCTAGTCAAACAAGGTGTGATCTTCACCGACACCGATACGGCAGTCAAAGAGTATCCGGATCTGGTCCGCGAATACTTTAGCACAATCATCCCTCCGACGGACAACAAATTCGCCGCCCTGAACTCAGCCGTCTGGTCAGGTGGCTCGTTCATCTATGTACCCAAAGGGGTCAAGATCGATTTCCCGCTCCAAGCCTACTTCCGTATCAATGCCGAAAATATGGGGCAGTTCGAGCGGACGCTTATCATCGTCGACGAAGGGGCCAGCATCCATTACGTCGAAGGCTGCACGGCTCCGATGTACTCCTCCGAATCGCTTCACTCGGCCGTGGTCGAAATCATCTGCAAACGAGGTAGCCGCTGCCGCTACACCACGATCCAAAACTGGGCCAACAACATCTATAACTTGGTCACCAAGCGCGCTGTGGCTTATGCCGATGCTACCATGGAATGGGTCGACGGTAACTTGGGTAGCAAACTCACGATGAAGTATCCGGCTGTCTACATGCTCGAGCCCGGTGCTCGCGGTGAAATCCTTTCGATCGCTTTCTCATCGGCAGGCCAACACCAAGACGCCGGCGCCAAACTCGTGCATGCGGCTCCGCATACCACCGGGCAGATCATCAGCAAGTCGATCTCCAAGAACGGCGGTCGGGCTAGCTACCGCGGATTGGTCCGCGTTGAAAAGAACGCTTACAAATCCAAGTCGAGCGTCGTGTGCGACGCGTTGATCCTGGATTCCAAAAGCCAAAGCGATACCTATCCGTATATCGAAATTCTCAATCAAGACGTCAGCATCGGCCACGAAGCGAGCGTCTCTCGCATCGGCGAAGAGCAACTGTTTTACCTCATGAGCCGAGGGCTTTCCGAAGCCGAGGCTAGCACCATGATCGTCAACGGTTTCATCGAACCGCTCGTGAAAGAACTTCCTATGGAATACGCGGTCGAAATGAACCGCTTGATCCAGCTCCAAATGGAAGGTTCGGTGGGTTAATCGCCATGAGCACGACAACGATCGACAAGCTCGATTCGGCCGAGACGTTTGGACAGCAAGCCTTCGAACGACTACTACTTAAACGAATCGACCCGACCTGGCTGACCGCTAAACGAAAAGAAGCTTGGGAGATTTTCCAATCCCTCGATTGGCCTAACCCCCGCGATGAAAATTGGATGCGGTCGGATATCCGTGGCCTGAAGCTCAGCAAGTTCGCTCCCAACCTCGACGAATCGGTCGAAATCTCCCAAGCCGCACCCGTGCGGTTGCTCGAGGGTGTCGAAGTCTCAGCGAGCGTTCGAAGCATCAACGGAGTCGTCGTCGGCGAATCGCTCAATCCAACTCTAGCCGCCAAAGGGGTAGTTGTCGGATCGCTCTCGCGATGCGCCAGGGATCACTCGGCCATTGTCGAAAAGCACCTCCACAGCCTGATCTGCCCCAAGAGCGATCGCTTTGCAGCCCTGCAAACAGCCATGTGGAGCGACGGATTCTTTGTGTACGTCCCTCGCAATGTTCGTCTCGAACTGCCGATCCATCTGCACGCCTCGATGGGGGATGGCCAAGTCGACTTATCCCACACCCTGATCGTTTTGGAACAAGGTGCCGAGGCGACAGTACTCTTTGAATCGTCGAGTCCCGATACCGCATCGCATGGATTTCACTGCGGTGGAGTCGAACTGATCCAGCATGGAAACAGCCATCTGCGTTACGTGAGCCTCCAAGATTGGGGCAAGGGATGCTGGCAATTTGCACACCAGAGAGCCTCCGTCGGACGAGATTCTCAGCTGCAGTGGACCGTCGCGGCCATGGGATCCAGGTTCGCACAAGTCGACCAGCGCGTCGAGTTGGTCGAGCCAGGGGCCAGAAGTCAAGTCAACGGTGTGATGTTCACCCAGGACCGACAGCATCTGGTCTACAACACACTCCAGCATCACATCGCCCCCAATTGCATCAGCGACTTCTTGTACAAGAGCGTCCTTCAAGACAGCTCGCGCACGGTTTGGCGAGGGATGATCAAGGTCAGCCAAGGCGCCCAAAAGACCGACGGTTACCAACGCAACGACAACCTGTTGCTCAGCGATACGGCGCGAGCCGACTCGATCCCAGGCCTAGAGATCAACGCCGACGACGTGCGATGCACCCACGGCAGCACCAGCGGACGAGTTGATGAAGAACTGATCTTCTATGCCCAGTCCCGAGGATTCACTCGGTCCGAAGCGATCCGAATGATCGTCACAGGGTTCTTCCAACAGATCTTCGATCGCATCACGATCCAGAGCGTTCGCGAAGCCCTCGGGGCAGCCATCGCACGCCAAGTTCGGCAATACGAGTGAAAGAAACAGCCAAGATGTCGGAATTTCATTACGTTTGCCCCAGGGAGCAAATTCGTCCAGCCCAACCTCAGACCTTCGAAGTCGACGAGCGATTCGTCGTCTTGGTCGAAATCGATGGCCAAGTCCATTGCATCGAGGATATGTGCACTCACGACGGAGGAACTCTCGGGGACGGACATCTCGATGGGGCCTGCCTAGTGTGCCCCAGGCACGGGGCCAAGTTCGATGTGCGGACAGGCAAAGCCGTCTGCATGCCTGCCACCGAAGATACACCCAGCCACACCGTAAAGATCGATTCGGGAAAGATCTACGTAGCGCTGAGCGATTAAGGAAGCGAATCTAAAGAATGTCTGAAAACACAGAACCAACCAAAAACGAAGTTGCTCATAGCGAAGCTGCTCAAAACGAACCTGTTGGGGGCATCGTCGAGATATCCGAGGACAAAGTTCGCGAGGAGCTCAAGCGGGTGATCGACCCCGAGCTGTTTGTAAACATTGTCGATCTAGGACTGATCTACGTTGTCGATATTCAACCCGGAGAGCAGGGCAAGCAGAACGTCAACGTCGAGATGACAATGACCAGCCCAATGTGCCCGGCCGGCCCACAGCTAGTGGCCAACAGCCGCCAAGTGGTCGAAGAAATACCCGGCGTCGGTGCAGTCGATATCAAGGTCGTGATGGATCCACCCTGGACTCCCGACAAGATGACCGAAGACGCTAGAGACCAACTCGGAATTTTTTAACAATGAACCAAGCAGGTCTGCGGGTAACCATCGACGATATCCGCGAAGAAGTAGCGGACCTGGAAACCCCCGAGGAACGGATCGCTTATCTGATCGAGCTTGGGCAAACCGTTCCGGATTTGCCAACGCAGTATCGGACCGAAGACTACCGTGTTGTGGGTTGCCAGAGCATGGTTTGGTTGGTCCCGACGCTCGACGGCAGCAAGATCCACTTTCGCGGGTCGAGCGATGCACCGATGGTGCGAGGCTTGGTCGCGATCTTGCTGGCGGCTTATTCAGGCCACAAGGCCGACGACATTCTTGCGTTCAGAGTCAATGAGTTTTTTGATGAGCTCAAGCTCACGTCGTTCTTGACCCCGATGCGGAGCAACGGACTCCACTCGATGGTTCAGCGTATTCAGGCGATCGCCAGAGGAGCATCGCTTGCGAATGCTCCCGACGTGACCAGCCCGAAGCAGTTGACGGGCTATCGAGTCACGCTTCCGGCGATCCCGATCGATTCGTGCCGAGACGATTTCCCCATACTTTCCGAAAAGCTCCCCTGCGGGAAACCTTGGGCGTATCTGGACAATGCGGCCTCCTCGCAACGCCCCAGTTCGGTCATCGATTGCATGAACCGCGTCTATCGGACCCATTATGCGAATGTTCACCGAAGTGGCCATCAGCTAGCGGCACAGACCACCGCGGCGATGGAAGAGGCCCGCGAGGCGATTTGCTCTTGGCTGCATGCCGACTCATCATCCCAAATCATCTTCACCCCTGGGACCACCGCCTCGATCAATCTGGTAGCTCGCAGCTGGGGCGATACGCATCTGAAGCCCGGCGACGAGATCGTCTTGACCGAGATGGAGCATCATTCGAACATCGTCCCTTGGCAACAGCTCGCCCAGCGAACCGGTGCCCAGATCCGATGGCTAGGTGTCCGAGACGATTTCCATTTGGACATCGAAAGCCTGGAGAGCATCCTCAATTCGCGGACCAAGCTCGTTGCACTCACGGCCGTATCGAACGTGCTCGGGACAATCAATCCAGTACGAAGCATCGTCGATGCGGCGCATAGGGTAGGGGCCAAGGTACTAGTCGATGCGGCTCAAAGCGTTCCGCACGGCAAAGTTTCACCAGCCGAATGGGACGCCGATTGGGTGGTCTTTAGCGGTCACAAAATGCTCGGTCCGACCGGTATCGGAGTGCTCTACGGAAAGCAAGAGATCCTGGAATCCATGCCACCGTTTTTGGGGGGTGGAAACATGATCAAGTCGGTGACCAAGGCTGGGTTTGTGCCGGCCGATTTGCCACATCGATTCGAAGCTGGAACCGGACCGATCGTCGAGGCCATAGCGATGAAACCTGCGCTAGAGTATTTGATGCGGGTCGGGAGCGAGGCGATCTTGCAGCACGAGCGACGTTTGGCCAAACGAGCCATCGAAGGCCTGTCATCCATACGAGGCTTGCGTGTCTTAGGCCCATCGATCGAGAGCAAGACTGGGATCGTTTCGTTTGTGGTCCCTGGGATCCATTCCGACCAGATCGGCCAGTACTTAAACGCATCGGCCGTCGCGATTCGGGTTGGGCATCACTGCGCGATGCCACTGCACGAGCGGTTTGGAATTGGGGTCAGCGCTCGGGCTTCATTCTATTTCTACAACACCGAGGCCGAGGTCGACGCATTAGTAACCGCAACCATACGAGCTTGCGAATTGTAGAGTTTGGTGACTCATGCAGCCTATACCGCTGATGAACACTGATAACCGCTGATCAACAGCCCTTTTTTGAACTACGGAGCGCTCAGCGAGTGTTGAGTTGCTGCTCCTACCAACCCCTTATACACACTAATATTCGCGAATATAGAACTATTCATAACCGCTTGGCTCCCCTTCGCCCCCAGGGCTTTGGCTGGGGGAGAAGGGGCGGGGGGGATGAGGGGCCGACCGCGCGTAAGGCTGTTTGGCTGTCTCCCTAAACCCTGTTCGTGATAGAAACGCTGGGAAGGTACCGATCAAGTAGCAAAGGTCTTTTGAACAGGGGCAAATTCGTTTAAAAGGCGAAAAAACCCGGGGACCGTCCCCGGGTTTTTTCAAAGCGGCAGTGAGTGTACAAAAGCGCCGGTCGCCTGCGGCGGGGTGATGGGTTTTGGACAGTATTGACAGGATTGACTGTGTTGACAGGATTGACAGCGGACTGTGTTGACTGTTTGACGAGATTGGTTTTCGCCGTCAATCCGTCCCCCTGTCAATTCTGTCCGCCGTCAACACAGTCAATCCTGTCAACACAGTCAACACTGTCCCAATGCTCCCGTCGCCAGGTTGCATAGGAAAAAACTCAGGGACACCCCCCGGGTTTTCACCAGAAATCCCCGACCGCTGATGACAGCCGTTTTTGAACTACGGAGCGCTCCGCGAGTGATGATTGGTGATTGGCGATTGATGATTGGTGAAGGGAGAAAACATGGACCGAATCAACCATACGCCCAACGCTTCCACTTCAAAAATCAACACTCATCATTCGACAATCATCAATCCGATCTAAAAATTCCGATCGCTCTACCCGAGTTGTTTGTAGCCGGGTGTCCTTGACACACACTAATCCACTAGCTAGTGTAATAGTGGCAAATCCGACCGGCAGGACTCGCGATGAAAGCGCAATGAAGACAACCAAAAGAAATTCGATAAAAATCGCGTTGAGGAAACCCTCTGAAACCGCGCGAGCCCAAACCTGCTGCCAAAGCGTGGCCTTGAAAGACCGACCGCTTCTTTCGCCGATCCAAGCCGGTGGATTGGCCGCAGTCTTCAAAGTCCTGGCCAACGACACTCGACTGCGATTGCTCCACGCACTGGTCCGGGCCGAGGAACTGTGCGTGAGCGACTTGGCCAAATCCCTCGGGATGAAACCCCAAGCCGTCTCGAACCAACTCCAGCGACTCTCGGACCTTGGGATCCTCACCTCGCGCCGTGAGGGGAACAACATCCACTACCAGCTGGTCGATCTGTGCGTCCGATCGCTGCTGGACCAAGGCCTTTGTTTGATGGAAGAAGTCTCTGTGCGAGATCGAGCAAAGTTCCAACCATGAATCCCAAGCTAAGTGATGTTGCTCGACGATCGCTTGCCGAAGCCATCGGAACGTTTATCCTGGTCTTTTGTGGGACTGGGGCGATCGTGGTCAACGACGTTAGCCACGGGGCGATCACCCACGTTGGGATCGCGCTGACGTTTGGTTTGGTCGTCCTGGCGCTAATCTATGCCCTGGGGCATATCTCCGGATGCCACCTCAACCCGGCCGTTACCATCGGCCTTTGGACTGCTGGCCGATTCCCTCGCAAGGAACTTGTACCCTACATCGCTGGCCAATGCGCTGGAGCGTTGCTTGCCAGCATCTTCTTACGAGCCATGTTTCCTCTGCACCAGACACTGGGTGCAACATTGCCGGCCTACGGAGCCATGCAGTCGTTTTGTTTGGAGCTGGTGCTCACCTGGATCTTGATGCTCGTAATCTTGTGTATCTCGATTTCCCCTGAGCACCAGGGTGCCTTAGCAGGCGTTGCCATCGGAGCGGTCATCGGATTCGAAGCCCTGTTTGCCGGCCCGATCTCGGGGGCGTCGATGAACCCTGCCCGATCATTGGCTCCGGCGCTGATCTCGATGCATTTTGAACATTGTTGGGTGTATTTGTCTGCACCCTTTCTAGGATCGATCGCTGCGGTTTGGATCTTTTCGATCCTGAAGAATCCAGCGGTCGAGGCCAATAGCGTTCAACCCAAAGGAGTAACCTCGCTGTGAAATTAATTGACCTGCTTGATACGTTGAAAAGCCATCCGGATCGCTCGATCGAAATGATCTTGCCGACTGGAGAATCGGTCCCGGCTCACTTTCACGTCACCGAGGTCGGACATGTGCAAAAGCGATTTGTCGACTGCGGAGGGACTCTGCGCAGCAGCACCAGTTGCGTGCTGCAAGTTTGGGTCGCAAACGATCTTGAGCATCGGCTCGATACAACCAAACTGACCAAAATCATCGACAAGGGGCTCGGGCTCTTTGACAACCAGCAGATCCCTGTCGAGATCGAGTACGAACATGGAGTCGTCTCGCAGTATCCAGTCCAAGATCTCGAGGCAGACGATCGAGGCCTGGTATTCAAGCTCACCAGCAAGCACACAGCATGTCTTGCGCCAGACAAGTGCCGAATCGATCTGAACGTCGTATCGGCCTGCAGCGAACCTGGCTGCTGCTGAGCACCCCATTCTCCCCTAGAAATCCCGCGTTAAGCACTAAAAAAACCATGACCGAACCCAAGCGATCATCGCCCAAAAAAATTTTATTTGTATGCGTTGAGAACTCGAATCGATCTCAGATGGCTGAGGCCTTTGCAAGGATGCATGGCAAAGAGCATGTCGAAGCACACAGCGCCGGATCGAGGCCAAGCGGCCGAGTGAATCCCAAGGCGATCGAAGCCATGCGCGAGTTGGGCTACGATCTGACCGGGCACACGTCCAAGGGTCTCGATGGTTTCAATGGGACCGAGGTGGACGTAGCCGTCACGATGGGATGTGGAGACGAATGCCCGCTGGTGCTGGCCAAAGAGCGCGTCGATTGGCAAATCCCAGACCCTAGGGACATGACCCCCGAAGAGTTCCGAGGCGTCCGAGATCTGATCGAATCCAAGGTCAAGCAACTACTAGGGAGTGCCTAGCGAGCTTCGCACCTAGTCACCTGGGCTTGTCTCGAAACTGTTGGTGGCATCCAGTGCAATTGGCGCGAATCGTGCCCCAGTTGATCTCAAGGGCCTTGCGATGCCCCCCGTCGAGCCGCCCCAACTCGGATCGATGGGCCGTTGACCCTGCATCTGCAACCGCAATCTGCTCGAACCCCGGGTTGAGCATGCTCTCGATAAACCATGCCGCTTGCTCGGACTCCTTGAGCATCTGCTTAAACTCCTCTGGATACTTGCCAATACCCTCGAGCCTCTGCATCTCCTCGAAATGCTTCCTTAGCAAAACCGATTCATGGGCAGCATCGATCCCCTCGACATCCGACGTGTCCCTCCAGTGGGAAACCGAGAACTTGTTCAATTTGGCAAAGGTCGCCTCCAAATCGATCATCGCTTCGACCAAGGGCGGAACATCGCAAGCCGACGGAAAGTCGATGCGAAGCTTGGCAAGCGCCAGAGCGTCCACGGGCTTGGCCCTTTGCACGGTCTGAAATAGTCCCTTATAAGCCGGATTGGTTCCGGCCAGCTCCAAGACGCGCATTGCCGATGCGCTACCCAAGGTCCCTTGGGCGACACAAGCTGCCGCGGCTGCCGTCGGACTGCGATGTTTGCCATGATGGCAATGGATGTATATCGGACCCGGCAGCTCGCTGATGGCCTTGGTCAATGCCTCAAGCGTCGCATCCGGGATCCCATCGTAACTATGCGGGATATGCACATAACGCATCGAATAACGCTCGGCCATCTGGACATCAGGCCTCATCCCATCGACGCTGATGACGGTCTTGATCCCGAGTCTCCGAAGCTCCTCAAAGGCGTCCATAGTCTCGGGTAACCCACCAGAAATCAATCCCTCGCGGACCTCAATCGCATTGGGCAGATGCTCTAAGTGCAACTTGCGAGGCCCCGAGTCTTGCTGGGCATGAGTCGTGGCCCCGGCACCCAAGTCAAGCACAAAACCAAACACCAGCACAGCGCGGGATACGCGCGCGATGAAACATCGCTGTTGGATCGGTGCTGGTTTGCAAATCATCTCTACAGTAACCTGTGGGGTAGGCTCACGAAATCTCGGATCCATTGTACCCCGTCAAGCCCTCGATTACAGCCAGCAAAAACACCTCGAAAAGATCGATCTACCGAGGCCGGAAGCCTTGGATTTTCCCCCGTGGAGCGGCGCTTTGCACGTCGACTGGCAAATCCAAAACATGCTCTCCGACGTTCCCTGCCGCGTCGGTTGCCTGCAGCTTCAAATAGACCTTCTCGGGCAAGTGGCTCTCGCCAACCCAAGCGAACCGGCCCTGGTTCTTGGCCCCTTGAGTGATCGGCACCCAAGGTCCTTGCACGGTCTCGGAATAATAGAGCGAAATGGGCCTGTCGATGAAATGCTCGTCGATGGCTTGATACTCGATGACCAGCGAACCTGCATCAGAACTCTTGCCGGCCAGGGCACTGAGAATCCTGGCTCGTGGTATAGACGTATCGACCTGGATCCACGAATCGGCCGAATCGCCCGGAAGGGGTCGGCGAGAAGCCAACCCGTTGCTCCCGACGATCACCATCCGAAATCCAAACAACCCCTCGGTCTCGACCTCGATATCAAACGGACTCTCGCGGTCCGCGTCGACGCCCCAACGCTCCCACGTCTTGCCTTGATCCAAGGTGCCCCAAAGCTCGATGCTGGCGATCGGTGCACCCGGATCGTTGACGATCGCATAATCGAGTTCGAACGATTTGCTCGACGAATGCAACGCGCTGGATTGAAGGTTCGACTGGCCCGCGATCGGTGGCTCGATTTTTGGCTCCCCATCTTTTTGGGGCCGATCCAGAACTGGAAGGCTTGTCGAGGGGATGCTTTCGATGCTCCGAACCGGCAGTCCGGTCGAGGTGAACATCCGAGGCTCGGCAGGCAGAGCCGTTTGGACAGGCACAGCCGTTTGGGCTTGAGGAGCCGTTGGCAGATTGGGAAGTGATTTAGCGGGTGCAGCCGGTCCCAAGTTCAGGCCACCGGGAAGTGTCGGCCGGTTTAAAGTCGGGCGGGCTGGCATCGGCTGGTTTACCCCGGAGCCGATCAGCGAGGTCGGGGCCGGTTTGCTTTCCGTCGGTTTGCTTTCCGTCGGCTTGGGGGCCTCTTGACCGCCGTCGTGACGCGTGCTGGCGAACTTCATCGGGCCGGAATGCCCGAGCGCAGTCTTCGGGAGCTTGGGCATGCGAGTCACCTCGAACACATTGCCCGCTTGGTCCTTGCCCGAAAGCTTGACGATCAATTGTGCCGCTTGGTGAGGGATCGTCCAGGTTGCCGAGCCGATCCATTCGTTGTCCTGTGTCCCTTTCTCGGTCTTGCAAGCGACCTCTTTCCAAGCCGTATCGAGTTCGGTTTGGTACTCGAGCCGAACCGAATTGTGGTCTAGCGAAGATTCGAGAATCCGAAACTCGGCTTGCAAGTCCCCTTTGCGGTCCAGGTCGATGAGCAACTGGCCGACTGGTTTGGTCGAATCGATCACGATGTGCATCGCTTCGCCCGGTTGGTCGATGAGCTGTCCGCTGCGGTCTAGGGATTTGACTCGGAACCAATAAGCCCCGTCGCGCTGGGTCTGGAATTGAAATTGACGCTGCTTGGTATCGGCCTTGGCCACACTCTGCCAGGTCTTGCCCACATCCTCGGAAACCTCTAGCTCCAGATAGTCCGGAGGCGTGCCGACGGAACTTAGTTGGAAGGGAATCGCCAGATCCTGGCGAGGCCAATGGATGGCTTGGCCTAAAGCGAGGCTGTTTCCACACAGCGACGCACAAGCCCCAGCAAGGGCCGCCGTTAGGGTGGTGTGAATGAGACTCACTGAGCGACTTCGCGTGGCCATACTTGCCGTCCTAGTTGGTTAGGAAATCGGACGGCAAGGCTCCTTCGAGAGCGCTAAGGTTGCACGGACTTGCCGACCATAGACGAGTATGACTCACAGTTTTGCGCAAACTCTTGGCAATTCAAACTTGAGGAGAAAAGAAAGATTCGTCCGGTTTCTTGTTCGATAAAACCGAATCGGCAGTCACCATCGATCCATTTCCCCGATTTGGAATATTCGACCAAATCGCAACCGCTTAACACCGGAGCGTACCGATCCGGCTCGCTGAGGAACTTGGCGAGGGCTTCTTCCGAGACCAAGTGGTAGACCCGCCCGCGATGGCGAACCGCATGCTCGGGCTTGCCTTTGACCCAAGCTGGACCGGCTGACGCGCCGGATTTGGAGGCTTCGATGGCAAGCGTTAAGGAGACCGGACAAAATCCGCCGATGGCGATGCTTGTAGGTAGGAGCGAATCGGTTTTGCCCGTATCGGCTTGAACTTGTTCGCCAAGCAGTGCAGGGGACTTCTCTGGTGAGACCGCTGACGTCTCATCTACCGGGGTCTCGATGCTCGGCGGCGCAGCTTCGACGACCAACGCTTGGGAGTCTAGTATTGGGGCCAATTCACTTGCTGGAATGGGGGCTTGGTTGGTTATTGCCACATCGGCCGTATCGACCGAGTTGACAGTCGCTTCAGTCAGTCGAACTCGCGCCGACCCGCCTAACGACACGACGACCGGCCCGCTTTTCTTGGAATTCGGATCAGGTACAGTCGAATCAGCTACGGTGGGATCAGGAACACCGGGAAGAACCGGCGGAGTGGGTTCTCGCTTGGTCATCGGTGCGCCTGATGCAAGATGGACCGGGGTGGTCGATGCAGATTCTGTTTTGGGCTGCATCGCCATAAGCTCTTTGCGGGAAAGATCGGTTCGTTTAGTCTTTTGTTGGCCGATCATTCGCTGGTTCTTTTCAGCGACTTTCAGGACCGTTTTTTCGTAAGCTGCGGGGTCTTGGGCACTGATGTTGCGATAGATCTCCTCGCCATCTGCGTAGAGATAAACGTCGGTTGGCCAACGATTCACCCGAAAACGGGCAGCCGTTTTGGTGTCTCGCTCGGCATTGATCCGGACGGCCAGCAGATGCTCACCGATGGCTTGGATCAACAGAGGATCTTTGAAAGCTTTTTTCTCGAGCATTCGGCAGGGAGGGCAGTTATCACCGTAGAAATGGACCAAGACCGGTTTGCCGGTCGACTGGGCCAGTTGCATGGTAGCGGCAAGGTCGTCGGACCAGGCGATTTGGGGATCTTTGCAGGCACCGACGTTTGCTAGCGTAACACACCAGACGATGAGGCACACGAGGGGCCGAACTGCTGGGGCGATCGAGAATCTCGGGGCCTTGGAGATACGAAGTCGTTTGGATGCTAGCATGAACTTTGCTCCGCGATTGGCGATGAGAATTTCCGGTTGTATCGGTTTTGCGGGGTATAACGGTCGAGCGAAATGGGGGTTTCCAGTGAAAATTGACGGAAGAATCCTCGCGAATCTGCCGAACGCTTGACATTTCTGCAAAAAAACCTTATGCTTCCTGAACTGCTGGTCAGAAACGGTTGATTTCTCCTCGTTTCAAGTGCTTTTGCAATCCTTTCTAGGATCGCGATTGGCAGAACGTGTTTGTCGTTCTAAAAGTGAGTGCTGCGTGTCTGCACCACAGAACTGTTCCAGACAGAGCTGTTCCAGTAGGTAAACGCCAGTAGGCGATTGTTGGGGCGTACCGGGATTGATGGACGCCACTGATTTGCAAAGCTTCGCAGGGTCTTCGAAAACTTCGTTCCCGCGTGCTCAAGGATTCTAATTCTTCGTAGAGTTGTAGGGTTTTCTATGCCAAAAAAGAAGCATTATCGGTCGCGCACACATGGAGACGACATGGGTGGAAGCGGTGGTTCTGGATCTGGATCTAGGCCCCGAGTGCGGCGAACCCGAAGGCGACCTGGGCCAGGTTACCAGCAAGCCTTTGGACGAGAAGAAAATGCAGTAGCCGGAGACGAAACAAACCTAGAGCCCCAGCTCGACGAAGAAGGAAACCCCATCCCCCGAGCCGAGGCCCCCCAAGCTCCTCAAGAGGAACCGGGCGAGGAATTCTTCGGGATGCTCGAAATGCATCCCAACGGGTACGGATTCCTGCGATCCCCCGGAAACAATTACTCACGCGAACGATCCGACCCATTCGTCCCCGGAACAATGATCGAAAAGTTCCGGCTCCGACAAGGTCTCAAGATCCGCGCAGTGATGCAGCATAGCCGACGCTCCCAAGGCCCCCGCGTTCGCGAAATCCTCGACGTCGAAGGGATGAAACCCGAAGACTACGTAAACGTCAAGGCGTTCGATACCCTCACAGCGATCAACCCAGAAAAATGGCTCAAACTCGAAGTCGGCTCCAAGCCCGTCACCAACCGAGTCATCGATCTGCTTGCTCCCATCGGCCGCGGCCAACGCTGCTTGATCGTCGCCCCACCTCGGTCGGGCAAGACCATCATGCTCCAAGACATCTCCCTGGGAATTGCTAAGAACTATCCAGAGGTCGAGTTGATCGTGCTCCTGATCGATGAGCGGCCCGAAGAAGTCACCGACATGCGCATGAACGTCAAACGTGGCGAAGTGATCGCAAGCAGCCTCGATGAAGACGTTGATTCGCACGTGCGATTGAGCCAATTGGTCGTCGACCGTTGCCGACGTTTGGCCGAGATGGGCAAAGACGTTTTCCTGCTCATGGACTCGATCACGCGGCTCGCTCGCGCATTCAACAAGTGGGTAGGCAACTCAGGCCCAACCATGTCCGGTGGTGTGAACATCAAAGCCATGGACGTACCCAAGAAACTCTTTGCCACCGCTAGAGCTTTTGCCGAAGGTGGTTCGCTGACGATCGTCGGTACAGCGTTGGTCGATACCGGCTCTCGGATGGATGAGCTGATCTTCCAAGAGTTCAAAGGGACCGGCAACATGGAACTGGCACTGGATCGCAAGCTTGCCGATCGACGTATCTGGCCTGCGATCGATATCTCGCAATCTGGTACACGCCGTGAAGAACTCCTTCACGATCCGGAGACCTACCATGCCGTGACCATGATCCGCCGAACGCTCAACTCGATGAATCCGGTCGATGCGATGGAACAACTGATCAAACAGCTCGGTCGCTTTCAAAGCAACCAAGAGTTCCTCAAACTTATCGCCAACGCCAAGATCATGGATTGATCGCGCATCGCCGTTCATGCCTGTTCAACCCGCCGAGAAATTCCCGAAATCCAAACGCGTTGTCAGGCAACGCGACTTTGATCGGGCATTCAAATCCGGACGGGTGATCGCCGACGGCGTCTTGGTCATCCACTCGAAACCCAATGGCCTAGCCCACTGGCGATTGGGGCTATCGATGTCTCGCAAGGTTGGTAATGCCGTCGTGAGAAACCGGTGGAAGCGATTGATCCGCGAAGCGTTCCGACGCCAAAACAACCCTCCTCAGCCCTGCTTTGATCTGGTCATCCGACCACGCAAAGGGGCCCTGGCCGACTACCAAGCGATCTGCAAATCGCTCGCTGACTGCAAGCGGCGTCTCTTACGCGGCTAGATGCGACCCCACTTTCTTAATGCTTTTTTCATCAACTTTCATTAAAGGGGAGTTGTCTGGCCAATTGAGCATTTGCTACTTTACTCATCCTATGGCACTGGGTCCGAAATCCCTTTGCACAAAAAAGCTTCACTAGGAAAATCCAAGGAGGGGATTATGTGGCGTTCTAGGATTCATCGTGCGCGTCAAAACGCGCTTCGCAAAAACTTGCGTCTAAAGCTCAAACCAGGCCTCGAGAAACTCGAGGATCGCTCGCTTTTAGCGGCCATCACCGGCGGGAACCTGGTGGTAGAAAGGATAGGAGATGGCTCGACGGCTCTTTCAAGCGCTGCCTTCCAAGTCGCTGCCGTTGAATATGCACCGACCGGTGGAGCGGCGGTACAAACCATTGCATTGCCAACCTCTGGAGCGAATCAAGTCACCGATTCTGGAAGTGCGACAAGCAACGGTTATCTCAATGTCTACAACGGTTTTGTCGGTATCCCTGGTTACAACAATGCAGCAGGTGCCGCCAGCGTCGCGGCTTCTAACACCAAGGTGGGAACGGTCATCGGTTCCGATGGCAATTTAGCTTCAAGGACTTTATTTCCTACCACCGGAACGATACCGTTCACGGGGAATAACTTCCGCAGCTTGATCGCTACGGGATCCAATACGTTCTATGCCACGGGTGTAGGTAGTGGTTCGACCGGTGGCGTGTGGTATGCAAATGGCGGCGCTTTCACACAGATTAGCACTACCGTAACCAACACTCGCAACGTTGAGATTTACAATAACCAGTTGTATTTCTCAACCGGTTCGGGGACTATTGGGATCTACAGCGTAGGCTCTGGGTTGCCCACGACAAGCGGCCAGACCTCGTCGTTGCTGATCGGCACCGGCACGGGCTCGACCCCCTACGGTTTCGTGATGTTCGATACCGATGGCAACGGGTCGATCGATCGGGCTTATATCGCCGATGACCGCACGAGCGCTGGTGGAGGTCTGCAAAAATGGACTTTCAATGGCACATCATGGACCAATTCGTGGGCTCTGTTGGTCAACGGCACCAATCAACTTAGTGCCACCGCAGGCTCGGGCTTTGCCGGCCTACGAGGCTTATCCGGTAATTTCTCCAATGGAACTGCCACCCTGTATGCGACCACCAGCGAGGCCACGAACAATCGCATGATATCGATCGTCGACTCGGGGTCGACTCCCACGAGCGCGACAGCGATTGCCTCGGCCGGTGCGAACTATGTCTTTCGCGGGGTGGATTTGGTACCCGACACCACCCCACCACAGGTAACCTCGATCGACGATGGGGACATCGATAACGAAGTCACCGTCGGAAATACGATGACCTATACGATCACCTTCAACGAAGCGATCGATGCGAGCACCGTCGGTGCCAGCGATTTCGACAATGCAGGTACTGCAAACATTACGGTAGGAACGATCACCGCCCTAAGCTCGACGGTTTTTACAGTTCAAATCACCCCGACAACGACCGGAACACTGCAACTGCGAATACCCACGGGTGCTGTGATCAAGGATGTCGCGGGCAACAACCTAGCGGTTCCCGTGCTTGACGACACCACCGTCAACGTTATCTCCGGCGGAGATACCACCCCGCCGAGTGTTGTCTCGATCGTCGATGACGATGCAGACAACCTCGTCGCACTGAACCAACTGGTCACCTACACCATCACCTTCAGCGAAGACATCGACTCTGCAACCGTTACGGCAAGTGATTTTGACAACGCCAGCAGTTCTTCGATCACGATCGGAACGATCACCGAAACATCCCCTGGAGTTTTCAGCGTCCAAGTCACCCCGACCAGTGGCAGTGCGATTAAACTGCGAATCATCGGGACGATCAAAGATGTCGCAGGCAACAACCTGATTGTTCCAGTCCTAGACGATGACACGCTGACGGTCGATGCGATTGCCCCAACGGTGACCAACATCACCCATACCAGCGCGGCTAGCATTTCGGCTGAAAGCCCCGTGACCTACACCGTCACCTTCAGCGAAGACATCGACGCATCGAGCGTCTCGGCCAGCGACTTTAACAACGCAGGCACCGCATCGATCGTCGTTGGAGCCATCAGTGAACCGAGTCCAGGGGTGTTCACCGTGGTCGTTACCCCAACGTCCGCTGGTACCTTGCGTCTACGGATTCCAGCCGGAGCGATTATCAAAGATATCGCAGGGAACAATGCAACGGTTCCCGTCGAAGATGACCAAACCATCACCGTCACTCCAATCACTCCGCTTGGACCCGGGGACATCGTCGTGCTTGGATACAACACGGCAGGCAGCCCGACCGACTCGTTCGTTATCATGACGTTCGTCGAACTCGTTGGCGGAACGCAATTCATCGTCAGTGACAACGAAATTGCCGCCGATGGTGGCAGCTCGTTTGCCGATCTGAACGAAACCGAAGCGGTCTTCAAAGTCAAAACCGGGCAGACGATCCCCGCAGGTACGATCATCACCCTCCCTTGGGGTGGCGCGGATGTG
>Ga0209598_10000850_pt1 | contig 24831 bp, 25 predicted proteins | sample M_140807_EF_Meta_FD_187317 | JGI IMG/M metagenome (GOLD analysis project Ga0209598, IMG submission 187317) | Freshwater microbial communities from Lake Montjoie, Canada to study carbon cycling - M_140807_EF_MetaG (SPAdes) (version 2) | ecosystem: Environmental > Aquatic > Freshwater > Lake...
CTGATTGAAAAGCACAAACCTTGGCTAGATGGGCTGCAAGAACGCTATCGCACACTTGTCATCTGGGTCATGGGGCACGCCCGAAAAGCACTGTTACTTTCAATCATTCCGGTCATCGTCGCTTTTGCGCTTGCGACGCGAATGGGCAGCGAATTCATGCCTAAGTTAGACGAAGGCAATATCTGGTTAAGTATCACCTTACCAACCTCGTCATCGCTTGAGCACACCAAAGACATCGAAAGGCTCATCAGAGCGAAGCTGCTTGCCTATCCAGAGGTTTCACGTCTGATTTCGCATGTCGGACGCCCTGATGACGGCTCAGACCCAAAGGGACCCAACAATCTTGAGAGTCTGGTCGACCTTAAACCGCGTGATCAATGGCGCTTCGCCAACAAAGAGGCATTAATCAGCAGTATGTCAAAGGATTTATCTTCAATCCCAGGGATCATGACAAACTTTTCACAGGTGATTCAGGATAATGTTGAAGAGTCTCTGTCAGGCTTTCGAGGAGAAATCGTTGCCAAAATTAGCGGGACGAGCCTAGAAATACTGGAAGAAAAAGCCGCTGAAATTGTTGAAGTCATCGAACGTATCCGAGGCGCGACAGATGTTGAAGCCACCAAACTAAGCGGTCAATCAGAAGTCGTAGTGGTGCCAGATCGAGTCAAGTTAGCGCGCTATGGCATTAGCGTTAGCGATGTCAGCGCCTTGGTGACTCAAGCGATGTCAGGCACATCAATCACGAGTTTTTATGACAGTGACAAGCGGTTTGATGTCGTCGTAAAAATTGATCGAGAGCACCGTAATAGCATCGACGCGATTGCTGCACTACAACTTGAGATTCCTGGCACTCAGGTTGGTAACGGTTCAGGTACCATCGCCCTAGGCGATGTCGCCTCAGTCGAAGTGAGGGAAGGCGCCTCACGGATCTTGCGTGAAGCCGGTACTCGTATCGTCATTGTGAAAATGAATTTACTCGGACGAGATCAAGGAAGCTTTGTCGCCGAGGCGCAAAAAAAGGTGCAAGATAAGGTCAAACTACCACCGGGCTATGAGCTGACTTGGGGCGGACAATTTGAAAATTCGCAGCGCGCAGCAAAACGACTGACGGTGATCATCCCGTTCACGATCCTTTTGATTTTTTCACTGCTGTTTTGGGCATTTCGCTCATTACGCATGGCAAGCCTGGTGATTGGTATGTTGCCGTTCACACTGATTGGTGGTCTAGCGGCCCTGGGCCTAGCCGGTTTAAATTTATCGGTCTCAGCCGCCGTCGGCTTCATTGCCGTAGCCGGCATCTCGGTACAAAACAGTGTCATTATGGCCGAAGAAGTCATCATGCGTCTGCGACAAGGTCAGTCAACCGCTGAAGCAATCCTGGAGGGGGCGGTATCGCGTTTGCGTCCAATTCTGATGACCGCACTGATGGCCGGTCTTGGTCTGTTGCCTGCGGCGCTGTCGCAAGATATTGGCAGCGAAACCAATCGACCGTTCGCCTGTGTCATTGTGGGTGGGATCACGACCGGAACAATTTTTATGCTGTTGATTTTGCCAGCTGCGCTCAAACTCTTTGGTCACTTTACAAATGCCTCAGATGAAGCCGCTGGGTTATTAGATGAGCAAGCAGGTGCGTCTACACATGGCTAAGCTCAGACTCTCTAAGTATTGCATCGTCGCGCTTACCTGCACCACGATCGCGGGCTGCGCAGTCGGCCCAGACCATCAACGCCCCGACCTCCCTGAGTCTAAAGGCTACGGAACCACGGCAGAGCTGTCTGTCGCTCGCAATCTTACGGCTAGTCAACTTAGTGGCGATCAACGCTTGGCAGTGGGTGCGGATATCCGCAATGACTGGTGGGCACTCTTTCGCTCGCCTAGTCTGAACACGCTGATCGAACAGGCTTTTGCAGCTAGCCCGACTATCGAAATCGCACAACAAGCGCTCAAAGTCGCACAACAAAACGTGTATGCACAGCAAGGATATTTTTTTCCGACCGTGCAAGCGAACTATATGCCGACGCGTACAAAATTACCCGGCAACCTTGGCGGAAACTCGCCGGGCGTTCAGGGTGATGGAAACTACATCGGTGCTTATCAAGGCACCCCCGCTAACCAGGGCGGCACAGCGCCCTACAACGGCTCGACAGTCTTTAATTTTCATACCGCGCAATTGACGGTGGGCTTTATGCCGGACATTTTCGGTTTGAATCGTCGCGCCGTTGAATCGTTACAAGCGCAAACAGATGCGCAAAAATTTCAATTGCAAGCGGCATACATCACGCTCGCCTCCAATGTTGTTGCAGCGGCCGTACAAGACGGTATGCTACGCAAGCAGATTTCAATCACAAAAGACATGATTGAGGCCAACGAGACTGCGGTAACGTTGGTCAAGCGACAACAAAAATCTGGCTACGCGTCTCAGCTTGATTTTTCAATTCAAGAGAGTGCCTTAGGGCAAGTCAAACAACTGCTTCCACCTTTGCAGAAGCAATTTGAGCAAAATCGCGATTTGTTAAAGGTTCTGGCCGGCCGCACTCAAGATCAAGAGGTGCCAGCGTTTGACCTCGCATCCTTCAAGCTACCCGATGAGCTTCCACTTACGCTACCCTCGCAATTGGTTGAACAAAGACCAGATATTCAAGCAGCCGAGCAACTGCTTCGTGCAGCCAATGCACAGATCGGAGTGGCGCGTGCAACCAGATTGCCGCAGCTCTCTTTGAGCGGTACGTTAGGTGGCACTGCAAGCAACTTCAACCAGATGTTTTGGGCTGGTAGCGGTGGATTTTTTGAGCTTGCACTGAACCTCGCACAGCCAATCTTTGCGGGTGGCACATTGATGCATCGCGAATACGCAGCCACAGAGGCACAAAAGCAAGCGGCTGCCCAGTACCGACTGACGGTGATCACAGCCTTTCAAAACGTTGCGGATACCTTGCATGCGATCAAAGCCGATGCTCAGGCAATGGCAATTGTGAACGACTTAACAGCTGCCGCTAAAAAAACGTATGAACTGAGTGGCAAACAGCACGCCAGTGGGTATCTGGATCGGCTTGCGCTGATTAATGCGCAACAGACCTACCGACAAGCCTTACTAAATTCGACTCAAATACAGGCCGCCCGCCTGGGCAACACAGCGGCACTGTTTCAAGCGCTTGGCGGCGGCTGGTGGAACAAGCCCACCGAGCAATAACGACAAACGAGCAATGTGTACCAAGCGTCAGCCATGGGCGACAGCTGCAATCTTAAGGCTCGAGGCTGTCACTCGGGCCTAAATTGCCCTTATTGGTCGATCACACTAAAATGCAAGTTGGCTGGTCTGCCTTGGCGTCGAGAACAGGCTTTCTGCCGCCGAGTCTTTGAACAAACACCAATCATGGCCTATAGCGTTAAAGAAATTTTTTACACTCTGCAGGGCGAAGGCCTCAGAGCCGGTCGCCCCGCTGTTTTCTGTAGATTTTCTGGCTGCAACCTTTGGTCAGGCAGAGAGATCGATCGCAACAATGCCGTCTGTCAGTTTTGCGACACAGATTTTATTGGTACTGACGGGACACTAGGCGGTAAATTTAATATCGCCACCGAGCTCGCAGAAACGATTGCTGCGCTTTGGCCTGCTCAGAAAAAAAATCGCTATGTTGTACTGACCGGTGGCGAACCGCTCTTACAAGTTGACGCCTCGCTCATTGAGGCTTTGCATCAACAGGATTTTGAAATCGCTCTTGAAACCAATGGCACCCTCGCTGTGCCTGTCGGGATTGATTGGATCTGCGTCAGCCCCAAGGCGGGTGCAGACTGGGTACAAAAAACCGGTCATGAACTCAAATTAGTGTACCCACAGCCGCAATTGATGCCAGATAAACTGGATACCGCTGGCTTTGACCACTATTTGCTTCAACCGATGGATGGTTTGTTTCAAAAGAAAAATACTCTCAAAGCGATTGAGTACTGTCAGGATCACCCAGAATGGCGACTCTCAGTGCAAACCCATAAATTTCTGGACATCCGTTGAAGCAACACAACAACACCGATCACTTCGAGCTCTCACAAAGATTCTATTTTGAAGCTGCGCATACGTTAAGTCGTACGATCGACGCATACGGCAGCCGTCAAATCCACGGCCATACCTATGAGGCCGAAATCACCCTGACGGGCAAACCCGACCTAACGTCGGGCATGGTGCTCGACTTGGCCTATCTTCGTCTCGAAATTGAACGGGTTCGCGCTCTGCTAGACCATCAGTTTTTAGACGACATCGCTGATTTAGGGCCTGCCACGCTTGAGAACCTGTGCCTGTTCATCAAACGTCAACTCATCGGCGCGGTGCCAAACCTAAGCTGCGTCACGATTGAACGGCGTGCAAGCGGCGACAAGTGCACATTGCGCCTCAGCGCCTAGAGACCTTTTTCTGGCACTTCGAATTCTTTATTGTGCTGCCCAAGCCTCGGGGCGACCGAGCGATGGGCAGGGCGCTGCCCATCAAAAGAAATCGGTAGCGCCGTCAAAACAAAATCCTCGCCTGGCACCAAGCTCTGCATCTGAAGCGCCTGCACCTGAGAGTCTTCGAGTGCTTCGGGCACCGTATTGACTGGTGCGCAAGGCACGCCTGCCGCATTGAAACGCGCGACCCACTCTGAGCGAGTTTGTGCACGCAGCAAAGGAATCAAACGCTCTAACAACACGAGTTTGTTAGCCAGGCGATTTCGATTACTAGAAAATCGTTCATCACTTAACCATTCGGGGTGCCCCAACTCTTGGGCAAATTTCGCAAACAAGCGATCGTTGCCACAACAAATCAAAATCGGCGCATCTTTGGTTTCAAACGATTCATAGGGCACAAAACCAGGGTGCCCAGAGCGGTGCCGATCTGGCAAACGCCCAAGGTTGACGTAGGCATCAGCCTTCTGCCCGACCCAGCCCAGTGCCGTCTCAAGTAGTGAAGTGCTTACCACACCACCGCGACCGGTGTGCCCTCGCCTTTGCAGCATTGCCAAGGCACCGATCACCGCCCACATGCCCGTACCCTGATCGCAGACAGAAGCACCGGAACGCATGGGCGGGTCGTCTGGGCCGCCATTGATGCTCGACAATCCACTAAACGCCTGTATGAGCGGTTCGTACCCGGGTTGCAAGTGCATCGGACCGGTGTGGCCAAACGCAGAGATCTCGCAATAGATCAATTGGGGGTGACGCGTGCATAACGCCTCACCATCAATGTCCAAGGCCTTCGTCACGCCCGGGCGCATATTGTGGATAAAGATATCAGCCGTAGCAGCTAAACGCTCGAAAGCGGCCATCCCTTCAGCCTGTTTCAAATCAATTGCCACTGACTTTTTGCCTCGGTTGAACACATGAAAATTCAGCGCATCGCCATAGCGAAACGCTGCGCCCATGTTGCGGGCATCATCACCGCCCTCAACCCGTTCGAGCTTAATGACCTCGGCACCCAGATCGGCAAAAATTGCCCCAGCAAAGGGCCCGGCAAGCACTTGACCAAGCTCTAAAACCGTAACGCCTTGCAGAATATTTTGCATGTATGACAGTGGTTGAAAGATTGATGATGCCTGCTAGACCTACTCGGGCTCAATACCGGCCGCTCGGATGATACGCCCCCAAGTGCGCACCTCGCTGGCTTGATATTCAGCTAGTTCGCTCGGTGTACTCGTGATCGCTTCGCTACCTAAAGACTCTTGGCGTAACACCATACGTTTTGACAAGGCAGCGCCCGCAATCAGCTTTGCTAACTTCTCAACAATGTCTGGCGCGACTCCAGCGGGTGCATACACGGCATTCCAGTACGTCACCTCGAATCCTTGTAAACCTGTCTCAGCCACCGTTGGGACCGCTGGCGCAGCCTGAGAGCGCGTCGCAGCACTGACAGCTAAAGGGTGCAAGCGTCCTGCGCGAATAAGCGGCAAGGCAGTCGAACTATCTAAAAACATGTAATCAATTTGGCCGCCCATCAAATCATTGACTGCCTGAGGGTTGCTTTTGTAGGGAACCGAAGTGACATCAATTTTAGCCATCTGTTTTAGCAGCTCTGAACCCACCAGACTCGACGAACTCCCACTACCAAAATTCAATTTACCGGGAGTCGTGCGAGCAGCTTGTATCAAATCTTCGACCGTTTTAATCTTTGACGAAGCGTTGACCACTAAAAACATACTGCCTCGACCAATCAACCCGATCGGTTGAAAATCTTTCACCGGATCATAGGGCAGCTTTTTGTAAAGATGCTGATTCGCCACCTGTGTTGTATTGGTCGTGAGCAACAGCGTGTAACCATTCGGTTTAGCCTGCGCGACATACTGGGCAGCCAACATACCATTTGCGCCGCCACGATTTTCAATCATAACGGTTGTACCAAACTCTTCTGCCATCGACTGTCCCATCGCTCGGGCTGTTTGATCGGTTCCACTACCCGCGGCAAACGGCACGACAATGGTAATCGGTGTCGTCGGAAACTCAAGCCCCTGGGCGCACACGAAGCCTGCGTTTGCTAGCCAAAGGTAAAAACCAAAAAATAGCCTTCTTTGTCGAATATCCAAGATGTTGTCCTCAAGTGCCAATCATTATTTTCTCAGCTAAAACAGACCATCTTTACGAAAACCGATCACTATTTTCTTAGCTAGAACAGATCACCTTAGCTGAAGCTAACCACTCTTCTTTTAGCCCGAATTGCCCTTCATACTCGACTTATATTAACGGAAGCTTGAAACGCAGTTGGCAGAATCTTCTGTCTGGTATGAATCGACGCAGTGCAGCATGCCTCCCGCTTTTATGCTGCGCGCACCTGTGTTACACCATTACTTACGTCCAGAGAGGCTAGCGATACAGCTAGCACCACACCAAGCCAGCAGGAGACAACATGCAAAGTGCCACCACGTTTAATCGTTCTGAGGGCGACCTCGGCAATATTGTTGCGTTAGAGCATGTCAATCTAGCGATTCCGGATCAAGCCCTTGCCACCATTTTTTACGCGATGGGGATGGGCTTTACCCGTGACCCTTATTTGATGACTGGCATCACAAATATGTGGATGAACTTAGGCCGTAACCAATTCCATCTGCCCACTGGCAAGCCCATGGTGCTACGCGGCAATATTGTGATTGTGACGCCAAGCCGTTCGGCCCTGCTTGAACGTCTTGCCTCGGTGCAAGACTTGTTAAAAGGCACTGCATTCAGCGTTGAGGAGCACGCAGACCATGTCATGGTGACCTGCCCGTGGGGCAATCGCTTAAAGTGCTACGAACCTGCCCCAGAGTTTGGCCCGATCAGTCTTGGCATGCCTTGCATTGAAATGCTTGTAGATCACGGCAGTGCCAAGCCGATTGCACACTTTTATCGCGAAATCATGAGCGCCAAGGCTGTGACGGGCAAAGATCAAGCAGGCGTCTACGCGCGCGTATCAGTTGGGCCCAGCCAGGCTTTAATTTATCGCGAAGCCGATAGTACCGACAAGCGCCCATACGACAATCATCATGTACAGATTTATATTGCGGATTTTTCAGGTCCCTATCAACTGCTAAAGGCTCGCAACTTAGTCTCACTCGAAGATAGCGTGCATCAATATCGTTTTAAAGATGTGATCGACCTTGAGAGTGGCAAAGTGTTGCATCACATCGAACACGAAATTCGCAGCCTGATGCACCCCCTGTATGCACGTCCTCTGATCAACCGAAACGCCGAACAAAATATTAGAAACTTTGTGCCCGGGCAAGAGGCCTACGTTTGGACCTTGCCTTAACTGTTCGTGCAGTAAACAACATACAAGAACATCAAAATCATAATAATTAATGAGAGACAATCTTGAAAAAAATAACTGCTACGCGGCATCCGTTCATCCGAACCATCAGCTACCTGTGCGCATCGCTACTACTGTGCACAAGCGCTGCCACAAGTTTTGCCGCAGAGTGGCCTGAGCGCCCAGTCAGAATCATCAGCCCCTACCTCGCTGGTGGGGGGCTTGATATTTGGGTCAGACCCATTGCAAATTTACTCACACAACAACTAGGTCAAAGTTTTGTAGTTGAAAACAAGGCTGGGGCCAATGGTGCCATTGGCACAACCTTCGGTGCCCGCTCGCTTCCAGACGGGTACACCATCATGGCGGGCACAACTGGCTCGCTGGCCATGAACGCTGCGCTTAAAACGAATCTGCCGTACGACCCCATTAAAGACTTTGCGCCAGTCACCATTGTGGCTGAAGCCGCTTTTTTAATGACGGCGTCACCCAATTCAAAAATCACAAGCGTGAAAGAAGTCATCGAGCGTTCAAAAAAAGACCCGGGTAGTGTGACCTATGCGTCTTTTGGTATCGGCAGTTCTGCCCACCTCGCAGGCGAGCTCTTTAGCTCAGAGGCAGGGATCAAAATGACGCATGTTCCCTACCAAGGGAGTGCCCAAGCGATTCAAGATGTCATGGCAGGAAACGTCATGGTCATGTTCGACTCATTATCTTTAGATCTGCCTCATATCCGAGCTGGTCGCCTCATCCCCCTCGCACTAGCAGATGCAAAACGATCGCCCGCAGCACCCGATGTGCCGACCTTTGCCGAGCTCGGCTTGCCCAAAGTTTTAGCTGGGTCTTGGTATGCCTTACTGGCACCGGCCGGTACGCCTCCAGCGATTGTTCAAAAACTGCGAGATGAGGTCGTCAAAACATTAGCTTCAAAAACCTTGCAAGATCAAGCAAACTCGACCGGAACGCGGACAGTGGGTAATACCCCAAAAGAGTTTGCCGACATACTCAAAGAAGATGTTGAAAAGTGGCGCGCACTGGTCAAAAAACTTGGCCTTGAAAATCTAGGAGGCTAATCGTGACATCAGGTAGCAAGCGTGCATTGATTATTGGTGGCTCATTGGCAGGCTTATTCGCAGCAAATTTATTACGCAAGCAAGGGTGGCAGATTTCAGTTTACGAACGCACCCAGGGGGATCTGGCGAGTCGAGGAGCAGGCATTGGTACCTATCGCCAACTCTTTGACATCATGGCTAGTTTGGGCATTCAAGACCTCGAGTCGAAATGTATTCCTCTGAAAAGACGTCTTTGTTTTGGTCTGTCTGGCGAGGTAGTGCACGAGGTGAACCAATTGCACACGATGAGCGCTTGGGCAACGATCTACAACGCGCTAAAAGACCTTGTCCCAACCCACGAGTATCACTCGGGCAAGCAGCTTATGGATATCAAACAAGCTGGCAATCGCGTGACTGCTATCTTTAGTGACGGCAGTCATGAAACGGGTGACTTGTTAGTGGGTGCAGATGGACTGCGCTCGACGGTTCGCCAACACTATGCACCAGAAATCGAACCTAGCTATGCTGGCTATGTCGCCTGGCGCGGCATGGTAGATGAAAATGATTTTTCTGCTGAAGATCATGCGCAAATATTTGAAAATTACGCGTTTGGGTTTCCTGAAGGCGAACAATTTTTAGCATACCCAGTTTTGGGACGCACCAACGAAAACATTCGTGGAAAACGCTCTTACAACTTTGTCTGGTATCGCCCCGCCTCTGAAGATGAGTTAAAAGATCTTTGCACCGACGAGTATGGTGTTTGCCACGGCAGCGCGATTGCACCACCCTTGATTCGTACAGAACTGTCGCTAGGGATTAAAGCCGCAGCAAAAAAACTTTTGGCACCTCAACTTGCACGCATTGTTTGTCAGGTGCCTCAGCCGTTTTTTCAAGCTATCAACGATCTTGAATCTGACCGCCTAGTGTTTGGGCGAGTAGCGTTAATTGGCGATGCCGCTTTTATTGCCAGACCCCACGTGGGTGGCGGAATCACAAAAGCAGCCATTGACGCGCAAACGTTGGCCCAGGCCTTGGCGACTCAACCGGACAACATTGATCAAGCCCTCAGCGCCTTCGAAACCCTGTCGCTGCACTTTGGCAAAGGAGTGGTCGATCGCGCGCGCGGACTGGGCGCTTATCTAGAGGGGCAACACAAGCCTTTCGAAGCTCGAACCCCGACGCAACAATCACGCGACATTAAAAAAGTCATGCAAGAGCAAGGCGCTGCGCTCACGAACGAATTGTTAAATTCAACTGAGCCAACGCATTGAACCTAATCAGGGCTAACTATGCTGTCTCCTAGCCAGTCCTGATCTGCAAGGCGAGGTCGCATGGAAAGACTACCTTCCAAATATGAGCGATCCGGTCGCCGATTGTCGCGGCCCTCACTCGAAATGCGACACAAGGCTAAACTACAACGTGATTTCATCCTTTCTGAGAACTGGGTATTAGAATGACTATGAAAAAAATCGGCATGATCGGCATTGGCATGATGGGCCACGGCATTGCAACAAATTTGCTCAAACACGGCCACGCGCTGTCGGTTCTTGAACATGTTGGCAATCAACCGCTTGATACTCTAATTGCGGGTGGCGTCTCCACCTTCAACACCCCCAGAGAGCTCGCTGCACAATCAAACATTGTCATCTTGTGCGTCACTGGCACGCCTCAAGTCGAAGCAGTTCTTTTCGGTGAGCAAGGTGTGCTGCAAGGGCTCGAACCTAACAGTATTGTCATCGACTGCTCGACTGCTGTCCCGGCCTCAACTGAACGCATTGCAAAATTTGTCTCTGACTATGGCTGCCATTTTATGGACGCCGCCATGACACGCACGCCTAAAGAGGCCGCCGAGGGGCGACTGAACTTGCTGGTCGGTGCAGAACCGACTCTGTTTGAGCAATGCAAACCGCTCTTAGCATGTTTTGCAGAAAATATCGTACATGTCGGGCCTATTGGTGCAGGGCACCGCATGAAGCTGCTACACAATTTTGTATCGCTCGGCTCGGTCACGCTCATGGCAGAGGCCGCCGCTTGTGCTCAGCTAGCCGGAATCCCACCCCAAACCTTTATCGACGTACTGGCCATGGGTGGAGGCTGGGGCGCGCCGCTCGAACGACTTAAGCCTTATCTCACAAATAAAGATACCTCTAACTTACGTTTCAGTTTGGCCAATAGCTTGAAGGATCTGAGTTATTACAACCAGATGGTCGAGGATATGAAAGTCGATCACACCATCGCGCAAGCCGTAAAAAGCTCATTATCGCAAGCATGTAACGATGCCGATCCGCAGTCACTGTTACCCGAGATCGTGTCTATCATCGCTAAAAGACGCTAAGACAATCATTCACTATATCCGAGACAACCATGTCAATATTTACTTTTAGCAGTCAAGTCGGCAAGCTCAGCCAGTTCAACCAACCCACGCAACCCTTGGCCTTCATCGCTTGCAGCATCGCCTTAGCGCTCTCAATCTTACACAGCCCAGCCCACGCACAAGCTAACTATCCAGACAAACCTATTCGCCTGGTCGTGCCCTATACCCCGGGTGGTGGCGCTGATACAAATTCAAGAATGCTAGCGCAGCCTATGTCTGCCATTTTGGGTCAACCTATCGTGATTGAAAACAGGCCTGGCGCCAGTGGCGTGGTAGGTGCGATGGCAGTATTGCAAGCACCCGCTGATGGCTACACTGTATTTTTTGACGCGTTTCCGTACGCTGTGAATGCAGTCATGCGTAACCTACCCTTTGATCCGGTGAAAGACATGATCCCAGTGTCTCAGGCGATCAATATGCCTCTGATCTTAGTCGTGCCCGCGGCAAGCCCTTTTAAGACCTTACAAGACTTGGTGGATTTCGCCAAAGCGAATCCGGATAAGCTCGACTACGGCTCGTACGGCGCTGGCGGGGCCGCTCACCTAGCGGCTGAGCTGTTACAGCGCGATGCCGGCATCAAATGGACTCACGTCCCTTACAAAGGTGGTGCTCAAGCAATTGCCGATGTGTTAGCTGGCCGCTTGGGCGGATATTTTTCAAACCCAATCACCGCACTGCCACATTTAAAATCTGGCAAGCTCCGCGCCTTAGGTACAACAGGTGCGACCAGAATGGAGGCGATCCCTGATGTCCCTACGCTTGAAGAACTGGGCTATCCAGGATTTACGGTTGTCGAATGGAATGGCTTCTTTGTTGCCAAAGGCACACCACCAAGCGCGATTGAGCGACTTGCAAAAACCGTGAACGAGGCCACCAAAGACCCAGCCGTCAAAGCCCGCATGGGGTCAATGGGCATTGAGCCTGTCGGCAATACCCCTGAGCAATTCACGACTTTCTTGCAAGGCGAAATTAAACAGTGGCGCGCGCTGGTTCAAAGCAACAACATACGCGCCGACTAGTTCAGACGCCTCAACTAATCGTCACGCCACCATCAATCACCAGGCTTTGACCGGTCATAAACGAACCCGCCTGCGAGGCTAAAAAGACAGCCGCGCCGGCGATTTCATCGGGTTCACCAATTCGGCGCAGTGGTGTTGTCGAGACGCGCTTAGCGAGATTCGCTTCGTCTTCCCACAAGGCACGAGCAAAATCAGTTTTGACTAAACCGGGGGCAATGCAATTGACGCGAATATTGTGCGGGCCGTACTCAACCGCCAGATTGCGCGCCAGCTGCATATCGGCAGCCTTACTAATGCCATACGCCCCAATCACAGGTGAACCCTTCAGCCCCCCTATCGAAGACACGATAATGATTGAACCCGCTCGCCGGGCAATCATTTCAGGAGCGACGTAACTGATCAACCAGTGGTTGGCCACGATATTGTTATCCAAGATCTTACGAAACTGATCATCTGCAATGTTGGCTTGCGGGCCGTAATACGGATTACTTGCCGCGTTACACACCAAGATATCAACCTTGCCAAACTCGCGCTTCGCAACAGCCACTAAATTTTCGAGCTCTGCCTTTGACGAAATATTAGCGGGCACAGAAATAGCTGTGTTTGCGCCATGGCGCGCATTGAGGGCATCAACCACCTCTTGGCATGCCGGTGCCTTACGCGACGAGATCACCACCTTAGCTCCATGCTCAGCCATGCGCTCGGCAATCGCTTTGCCGATGCCACGCGATGAGCCGGTAATAATGGCAACTTGCCCTTTGAGATTAAATAAGTTCATGTTTTTTTCTCGTATTTATTTTTAAAAAATTAAATGAGCGAATCATCGAAACACTTCACAGTGACGCCCTATGATCGACTCATCAAAATACTTCACCGTGACCTTACATCACATACCTGCTTTTCACCATCACGCGCACTCGAACACTTCAATATTGGGTTGTGCCCTGCGCCTATCTAAGCAGCCATCCCTTTACGCAACAACTCATCGATAAGCTCGTTCATCCCGATTACCCGAGTCTCAGCAAGCACACGCAATTCACCCGCTAACCCAGCATTGAGCTTGACGGCAAAAGGGATCAACCCTTTTTCTTGATCGATCTTGCGTTGCTCTTTGCGATCAAGCACACCACCCGCCGCAAAACGATCAGGCGTACCGGCTTGTTTGAGTTTGCCGTCAATTTTCAGGCCTAAGTTTTTATACAGATCAGTCTTTTTCATACAGCAGGCCTTTCGTGTGAAGCACGAAAACTAACATTAAAGATTGTGCAGTGGCGCAATCTTTTGTACTGCAGGTAAGGCAAGCATCCGTTGGTAGTGATCGGCTACGCGTGGAAAGCGCGCAAGCTCGACACCGTTCTGCATTAACCAGATCGTGAGGGTAAAGAGATAAGGATCTGCAACGCTAAAATCCTTACCCATCACCCATGGGCCGCGCAGCAGCTCGCGCTCAATCCAATCAAAACAATCGGTCATGTTCTGCGCAACTTTGGCTTTCATGGCTTGCAAGGCGCTGGCATCGTCTGCCCAACGAGCGCCGCGCGTTCCGTGCGCATGCGCCACATGTACCGTTGAACAGAACCAGCTATTTACGGCCTGTAACTCGGCTAGCGCAAAGGGATCATCTAAGGGTGCTACGCCGCTTTGCGGATGAGTTTGAGCCAAGTACAACAAGATGGCGGGGGTCTCGGTGATCACACCGCGTTTGGTCACTAAAGCAGGTACACGGCCTTTCGCGTTAATCGCCAGATACTCGGCTGAGCGTTGCTGATTTGCCTGAAAATCAAGACGAATAGCTTCAAAATCAGCACCAACATGTTCAAGAACAATATGGCTAGCCAAAGCACACGAACGTGGGGAGTAATAGAAACGAGCGGTCATCGAAGCAGTCCTTATTCAAATCATTATGGGTGATCTACACCTTGCAGCAAACATCTTGCCGTACAGCACTGCGAGGCTCTTACATCAACAATCTCGCTGCACAGAACTGCGAGGCCCTTACATCCACAATCTAGTCACACAATAAGGCGCGGCTCTTACACCGGCACCGTCGTGACATCATATTCGTACAGCCACTGATAGCGCGCACGAACTTTTTCTGGGGTCCATTCACGATTCACGTATTCTTCTGCGGCCGCAGCGTCTGCCAGTGTACGACTTTGAAAGCGTTTACCGTTTTCGGCCGAACCCAACACAACTTTGGTCGTGCGTTCGATGCGCGCCTGCTGGTAGCGTTCAAGCCCCTGTTGAATATCATCGCCCGCCGCCTCAAGCGCGCGAGCCAAGACAACACCATCTTCTAGCGACATCACTGCGCCCTGGGCAAGCATCGGCAACATTGAATGGCAGGCATCCCCCAACAAACTCACGCGCCCGATGCTCCACTGCGGCAGGGGCTCACGGCCCATCAGCGCCCACTTATACGGCTTTGAAAAAAGCCTAATCATGCTGTGAATATCGTCGTGCCACCCGGCAAAGGTAGCGTGGCATTCTTCGTGGGTACCCTGCGCGCTCCAGGATTCGACCTGCCAGCCCGCGACCTCCATGATGCCGTTAAAGTTCATGTACTCACCGCGATGCACAGGGTAATGCACCACATGGCCACCAGGGCCAACCCAATTGGTACCGACCATTCTGCGCATATGCGCTGGCAGCTTATCCATGGGCACCACGCCACGCCAAGACAGCATCCCTGTATAGATCGGATTGTCATCGCCAAACAGCCCGTGGCGAATACGAGAGTGCACGCCATCCGCACCGATCAGGCAATCACCCTGGGCGGTGTAGGTCTGTCCGGCCGTTTCGTATTGCAGTGTCACGCTTTGCTCGGATTGTTCAAAGCCGATACAACGCGCATTTAAGTGAATCGCGTCGGGTTTTTCACGGCGCACCCCTTCGACCAAGACCGCCAACAAATCAGGCCGATAGGTTAAATAATGACCAAAGCCGTAACGCTCGACTGACTCAAGACCCACCTCAAATAATTTCCAGGCTTGGCCGGTGTTCCAGAGGCGGATCTCTTTGCCCTCGGCCTCACAAGCTAACGCGCGAAACTCGGGCAAGACACCGAGTTCGTGCAACACGCGCGCCCCATTCGCACTTAGCTGTACGCCAGCACCGACTTCGCGCAGTTCAGAGGCCTGTTCATACACGTCAACGTCAAAGCCTCGCTTGAGCAAGGCTAAAGCCGCCGCCAAACCACCAATGCCGCCACCCGCAATCAAGACGTGCGGGCGTTTCGTTCTATTGTTCGTCATTTTCAAACTCATCGGTTATCAGGCGCTTCGCTCAGCCCAGCCTGACTCATATTGGGGCGGTCGCGCCTCAACGGTCAGCGCAACCGAAATATTACCGCAGTGACCAATCGCGCTAAACTCAAGCATGATAAAAATAGTAGGTTCCCTGAGGCAGATCTTTGAACGCAGTGCCCTGCGTCACAAAGCTTTTCGCCGGCTTTGGGTCACCACTCTGCTGTCCTCTACCGCACGCTGGGCCGATATCGTGGTGGTTGGTTGGCTCACTCTCGAATTAACCGATTCAGCCCTCATGGTGGGGATTGTGACGGCCTGCAAAATGGCGGGCTATCTGTTGGCGCCCTTGATGGGCGTCGCCGCAGACCGCCTCGATCGACGAAAATTATTAATTCTTGCCTCTGTCGTGAGTGGCCTGATCTCGGTAGCCATGCTGGTCTTACTCGCCACGGGTTGGCTAACAGTCGGTTACTTAATGGGTCTATCGCTAGTCAGTGGTCTGACTTGGGCGCTCGACAATCCTACTCGACAGGCCTTCATCCCCGACCTCGTTGAACCAGAGGATCTCACGAACGCGATCGCCATGAACTCGGTAGCGACCGAACTCACGGTCATTGTTGGTCCGGCGTTTGGGGGCTTATTGATTCCGATTTTGGGCATTAGCGGAGCGTACTGGCTGATCGCGATAATTTATTGCCTAGACTTATTTGTTCTGTTGCGGCTAAGAGCAGTTAAACAGGCTGCCGCAAAAACACATGAGCCCCCCCTCAAAAGCCTAGTCAGCGGGTTCAACTACGCCTGGCACAACCATGCGGTGCTGGTGCCTCTGTTGATCGCCTTAATGCTCAATCTTCTTGTTGCGCCCTATCGTTATTCATTCTTACCGCTGTTTGCACGCTACGTCTTAGACGCGGGCCCGGCGGGCTATGGCTTGTTGACCTCAATGGCGGGCTGCGGTGCGCTGGTCACAGGGCTCTGGTTGGTCTCACAGAAAAAATCAGATCACCGAGGGCGTTTGCTTGTAGCGGGTGGGATGCTGTGGCCCTTCGCCTTATTTCTATTTTCGCTATCGACCTCTTACTACCTTTCGCTGCTTTTAATATTTTTTGCAGGCATCGCACAGGCTATCTGCTGGACTATGATCGCAACGCTTATCCTAAGCAACACCGAAGAGTCGATGCGCGGTCGCGTGATGGGCATTCGAACCGGAGTGATCCTCAGCCTGCCTTTCGGTAATCTTTTGGCAGGAGTCGCCGCACAAAGCTGGGGGCCCTCACTTGCACTCGCTGTCTATACCGCTTGCGCGATGCTGCTCATGGGACTTATCTTTATCCTCATGCCAAAGCTGCGTCAATTAGCCTAGAAATGGAACATTGCCCCATCAGTGTGGCAGAAAAAATTCCTGTCCTAAGCTAGTACTGGCAAATTTTTTTCTAACGCCACCACAGAAACAATTTCGCCTATGCTGCTATGGGCGAAAACTGGTCTTATCCGTCCCTTGGTGCAAAGCTTTCAATTGCCGTTCGACTGCATTGGCATGTGCTGTAAGCGCATCTTCGTCGAGATCTGCCTTAGGTCGAGGCTCCCAATCAAAATGACCGTAGTCATCCACTCCGCGCACTAGTTGGGCAGAGTCGCGTAATTTCGTTTGTCGCACACTAGTCGGAATATAGCGAATTGCAAAACCAATACGCCGATCATCACTACGATTTGCATCTGAACCATGCACGAGCTTAATATGATGCAAAGAGATTTCACCCATCGACAAGGGGATGCCGCGTGCCTTGGACTTATCCACTTCAACAGAAATTTCTTGGCCGCGAGACAACAAATTATCTTTGTGGAAGGTATCCAGATGCGGCAACTGATCGATTTTGTGACTACCGGGTATGACCTGCATAAACCCGTTTTTTTCGTCGACCTCGGTCAAGGCCACCCAAGCCGTGATGACATCATCAGGATCTAAGCCCCAATAGGTTGAATCTTGATGCCATGAGACAAAACCAGGACTATTGGCCTCTTTGATAAAAAACGTGCTGCTCCAGCAAATGATGTTCGGCCCGATACAGTCTTGTACTGCATCCAAGATCGCAGGATGATGCGCAATCGCATCAGCCCAGGTGAACAGCAAATGCGTTTTATGTCGCCAATTACCCTGCAAGGGTTTGCCTGTTTGTGCTTCATGTGCCTCTAGGGCAGCTCGAAAACTCGATGCGTCTTGAGGTGACATGACCCGAACGGGCCATGTTGCACCTTCACTTTGATATTGGGCTACCTGAGATGTTGACAACAGTTTCGGCATGAGTTGATCTCCGATGGGTGCAATTAAAATCTGAGGCTCAAATACTTTGTCAGAAGGCCTACAGCTTAACTTAGTATTGGCTCGCTCTATTCTACTTTGGCCGCACGCTGAGGCTTATACAATTTTGCCCAGCGAGCAATTTCCTCTTTTAACAAAGTCTCAAAAGCCTGAGGGGATGACAATCTGACTTCTCCATCAATGACTGCTAAGCGCTTCATCACGTCTGGGTGATTCAAACTCGTGGCCAGCGCCTGATTCAGTTTAGTGACGATCGCAGTTGGCGTTTTAGCGGGTGCCAAAATCCCCCACCACACAACCGCTTCAAAATCTTTCACGCCCTGCTCTGCAATAGTTTGAACCTCTGGCGCCGATGCTAGGCGATTTGAACCAGACGTTGCCAGCAGCTTAAGGCGTCCACTATCCAAGTGTGGTTTAAGTTGCGACATCCCGGTAAACAAGAGATCAACATGACCACTTGCGACATCAATGGCTGCTGGCCCGGCACCTTTGTACGGAACCGCCATGAGCTTGACACCGGTTGCCCCTTTAAACAACTCAGCGGCCAACGCAGTCGCCGAACCGTCGCCGGAGGTCGCGATACTTAACGGACCTTGGACTTTTTCTAAGGCAAGTAATTCTTGCACGTTATTTGCAGGTAGGTTTGCGCGTGCCGCAAAGCCCATTGCATAGGTAATCACTGTGCCAATCGGCGTAAAGTCTTCGGGCGTCTTATAAGGCAATTTCTCGATCAAGGCTGGATTGGTTGCAATGCTTGCGCCGACAAGTAACAAGGTGTAGCCGTCAGGCGCAGCCTTGGCGACAACATCTGTGCCGACCACCGTGTTACCGCCGCCGCGATTCTCAACAATCACGGGCTGTTTGATTGTGTCTGACAGTTTGTCGGCCCAGGCACGGGCAATAAAGTCACCACCACCGCCAGCAGCAAACGGCACAACGATACGAATCGCTTTGCTTGGGAATTTTTCTAACTCAGAGGCAAACGAAAAACCGTTGGATAAGGTCAACGCCACGATTAAAGCACTACGGATACCTGAGACAGACCGCATACTTAAGCGAGGCATCAAGAGCCCCTAGCTTGAGTCACGAGAGCTCGCAATGCCTCAGGAACAGGCGTTGGCCGCTTCGTGGCACGCGTGACACAGCAATGAGTGAACGTACCCTGAGCTGCCGGCTTGTTCGGCTCATCCTCATTAAATATCCCTAAAAAATATGTCACTGTGCTGTTTCCTATTCGACCGACCTTTACGCCGACCTGGATATTGCCGGGTGAAGACACTTCTCTAAAATACCGACAATCTGAGGCCACGACAAACGTCTGCAACGGACCAGAAATCAATTGACGATAATCGTTCTTTTTTAAAAACGCATCAACCGCAGTATCAAAAAACGAGTAATAGTGCGCATTATTTACGTGCCCATTCGCGTCATTGTCAGCATAACGCAGAGTGATCTCTTCAAAGAATTCAAATTCATGCCGTAAGAGTTCTGGCAACCTAACATTCACTTGCTGTGACTGACTCATCCTAACCCTTTCAAAAACTTTGCTTACCGTTTCGCTGAAGATTCAATGCTCGAAAGCAACTGCTCTGAACGAACGCTTTCACAGATTACACATACCCTGCTGTCTATCGCTAGTTTAGCGCTCTAGAGCGGTTAGAATTTCATCAAAACTGAGCGGATTTCCCCACACCTATTCAATTCAACGAGAAACAACGATGGATAACAAGCAACGCTATGCCGCAGGAATGAAAGTCAGACGTGCTGTATTGGGCCCGACATGGGTCGACAAAGCTACTACGGCACGCACGACCTTCAACGAAGAATGGCAAGCTCATATCACCCAATTTGTCTGGGGTGACATCTGGACACGGCCTGGCCTAGATCGTCAAAAACGCTCGTGCATGACGCTCGCGCTCATGATTGCACTTGGTCGTTGGGAAGAATTCAATCTGCACGTTGAGGCTGCGTTCAACAATGGCTTAACTGAAGACGACCTTAAAGAAGTCATCATGCACGCCGCGTGCTACTGCGGGGTACCTGCAGGTAATCATGCGTTCGCCCAAGCCTCCGAAACTTTGCACAGACTTGGTCGCCCTCCCAAGCCCCTGCCCGCTGCGAAAAAAGCAAAAGCAAAAGCAAAGGCCAAACCTAAAGCTCAAGCGTAACAAGACAAACGTCGTATCGGTCGGGTAAGATTTTGTTACAAAAATGTCCACCTAGGGTCAGCGATTTCGATGATGACAATGTAAAATTTGGTTATAGCGTGTGTTTGAAAAGTTTAGGATTGAAATTATGATTGAGCGTGTCAGTCGCCTAGAGCAAAAAGTCACTTGCATGGATTCTCGCCTGGGGCTCGTTGAACAAGATCTCAGAGCCTTAGGCAAAAAAATGGATGCGCACTTTTACTGGACGCTGACTGCAATGGCCGGTATCGTTGGCCTATTAGCCAAAGGTTTTAAATGGTTGTAAAAATCTGGTTAGCTCTTGAGCCCAGATTGCCACAACGCTCTGATCTGATCTTTCATCACTAAAGATTCTTCCCAGCGATCCGATAGTTCATAGCCATCCGCGCCTGTCATGGCGTACTCGGGCGGGCCAAGCTCACATAAAAACGTAAAGGTTTCATCGGCGCCTGCCTTTTTACGCCATTGTTCAAAACCGCGCCGCCACCAGTCCATAAAGACGGCCACCCAATGCTGATGCTGTGGAAACGACAGTTGCAATTGAATCTGCTCACGACTGGCGACCCGACCGTGAAAGCCCCAACACTGATCGATAATTCGTTGCATCATCGCATCGTCTTCGGGTGAGATGGGATACCAAAACTCTCGTCCCACAACGTAATGCGACAAATCGCCGGTCATGCGCAAATCAGGGATCGCATCCAGCAGATGCAACGTAAAAAACAAATCAGTCGTCATGCGGTTTCGATGGGTTTCGATATGCATACGCACACCGGCTTGCGCCGCTAACTCGCGCCAACCCATAATCAGCGGAATGCACTCTTGCACCGTATAAGGTCGCACGTCTGGCTGCACATTTAAATGATCCGCACCGAACTTGAGCACATGCTCGAGTATCGGCTTGAGATCATCAATCGTCTGTGGATAGGCTTGAGCTTGCCAAGTCATGTCATGATCGCGCAAAAACTGAGTGACCTCTGACACGTAGTCGTGCTCAGCAAACCGTACGCCCGCTCCATCAAAACCCGCATCGCGAATCATGCGCAGCTTTTCTTGCAGATCCCACTCATGCCCATCAGGGCGTCTGCGCTCCATCGCCCACAGTGATTGATAGATCAAAAGTTTTTGTGTCATGGTGTGCTCAATAGAGAACAACGCTACGAATCGATTCGCCAGAATGCATTAAATCAAAACCATGATTAATTTGTTCTAACGGCATCGTGTGAGTAATCAGATCGTCAATATTGATTTTGCCGTCCATATACCAGTCAACAATTTTAGGCACATCGGTACGCCCGCGTGCACCACCAAAGGCGGTGCCTTTCCAGGTTCTGCCCGTCACAAGCTGAAAGGGGCGAGTTTTAATCTCTTGACCTGAACCGGCCACGCCAATAATGACCGATACTCCCCAACCGCGATGGCAGCACTCAAGCGCCTGACGCATCACGTCAACGTTACCAATACATTCGAAGCTGTAGTCTGCGCCGCCCCCGGTTAACTCAACGAGATGCGCCACGAGGTCGCCCCCAACATCTTTGGGGTTAACGAAATGGGTCATCCCAAATTTAGTTGCCAAGGCCTGTCGACTAGGATTCAAGTCTACGCCAACGATCATGTTAGCGCCTGCCAGACGCGCCCCTTGCACCACGTTTAAACCAATGCCACCTAAGCCGAACACCACCACGTTGGCACCCGGCTCAACTTTGGCCGTGTTGATGACGGCACCAATACCAGTTGTAACGCCACAACCGATATAACAAACCTTATCAAAAGGCGCGTCTTCGCGAATTTTTGCTAACGCGATCTCAGGCAAAACGGTGAAGTTCGCAAACGTTGAACAGCCCATATAGTGATGAATCGGTTTACCACCAAGCGAAAACCGGCTCGTACCATCAGGCATCAAGCCCTTACCTTGCGTGCCACGAATCGCTGTGCACAGATTCGTCTTACGCGACAGACACGATTTACATTGGCGGCACTCTGGCGTGTACAAGGGGATCACATGATCTCCCTTCTTGAGACTGACGACGCCTGGGCCGACATCTACTACAACCCCCGCACCTTCGTGGCCAAGAATCGCAGGAAAGATTCCTTCTGGATCAGCACCTGAGCGTGTGAATTCATCGGTGTGGCAAATGCCAGTGGCTTTAATTTCTATCAGTACCTCGCCGTACTTTGGTCCTTGAAGTTGTACCGTCTCAATGACGAGTGGTTTACCTGCTTCATAAGACACTGCTGCACGAACATCCATTGACGACCTCTTGAGTAAAGACTGTATGCGAGAGAAAACCGGTCAGTGCGCTCAGGCTAGACCGTAGGTGAACGACGACCAGTTGTTTTGCTCACGCTAAAAGAGCTTTTTTTCCGCCTTGTTCGACAAAGCCAAAATAACGTTTGCCCGACGTTTGATTTTCATAAATCGAGCCTTGATTTTTGGCGGGTGGCAAAGGCATACGAATTGGCGTCGGCACACACCGCGGCACGATCGTATCTTTGCCACAGATCAGACGATTTGAGAAGGCTTGCCAATCAGCTTTTCCGGCCGCCATCAACGGGTAAGCATCTGCAGCCGAAAATTCATATAACAGTAAGCCACGCGAGCGGGTGGAAATGTTTTGTGCAGACCCATGCACAGCCCGAACATGATGAAACGACACCGAACCCGCAGGGCCTTCGCAGGCCACCGCGCGAGAAAAATCAACGCCACAAGTCTCTGGATCCATGGCACCACAGAAATAACCTTCTGCGTCGTGATGATCATAGGTTGGGCCTTTGTGCGATCCGGGGATCACATACATGGCTCCGTTTTCGACTGTGGTGTCATCCAACATCACACCAGCTGCCAGCACATCATCATTTGAGTGTGGGTAAAACGCCCAATCTTGATGCCATTCAACGGGCGAACCGAAATGCGGGGCTTTGAGATTAAGCTTGGAGCCATGCAAACGTACGCTTTCGCCGAGTAAATCCTGCAAGATCCCCATGAACGTTGGAGTCGTCATGAGATCTTTAAACACGGGATCAACGACATGCGGTTTTTTGATCCGACGCACCCTAGGGTCAGAGGCTTGATGCCCGGGCTCTAGGTCGTACACATCATCGTGCGACGCTAACGCACGCGACTTCTCAACCAAATCAGCCAACACCTCTTTCATCCGCAAAAGCGTCGCCTCTGGCACGACGTCTTGAACGATCACAAAGCCCTCTTCTGAGTATTGTTCAAGTTGTTTGGCAGTCAGGATACGGTTCATGTTTTTCACCAGTCAGTTTGTCTTCAATGATTCGAGTGAGTTCAAATCTCGAGTCTTTCGCGTGTTGTATGTTTTTTTTAATCGACCGTTGCGCCTGAAGCACGAACGGCTTTGCCCCATTTATCGACTTCTTGCTTAACGAATTGTTTCATTGCGTCGGGCTTCAGCAGAGAAGCCTCCAGGCCCAAGGCTGCGAATTTTTCGCGAACATCGGGCATTTGCGCGATACGAATTAAGATTTCATTGATGCGCAGCACCAAAGCAGCAGGCATGTTAGGCGGCCCACTGATCGCTGTCCAAGACTCTGCCTCAAAGCCCGGAAAACCCGACTCGGCAACCGTTGGTACATCTGGCAGCGCCTGACGTCGGGTCAAACTCGTCACGGCAATCGCACGCATTTTGCCAGATTTCACATGCGGTACAGCCGAGTCAAAATTGACGAACATCATCGGAACCTGCCCGGCCATCAGATCCAGCATGGCCGCCGCACCACCTTTGTACGGAATATGGGCAACATTTAAGTCTGCAGCTGACTTCAGCATCTCCATGGATAAGTGATTAGAGGCGCCGTTGCCTGTCGACGCATAGTTGTATTTGCCGGGGCTCGCTTTAATTAAGGCAATCAGCTCACTTAAAGTGTTCGCAGGAAACGCGGGATTCACCACCAACGCGTTCGGGCCTTTAGCGATCATTCCGATATGGGTCAAACCCTCAACAATGTCATAGGGCATTGAACGATAAAGTGTGGCATTAATCCCTTGGCTACCAACGCCTGAGACCAACAGGGTATAGCCGTCTGGCGCCGACTTCGCCACAAAATCCGAGCCAATATTGCCATTGGCGCCGGCCTTGTTTTCGACCACCACCACTTGACCAATCAGTTCAGACATCTTTTGTGCGACCAAGCGCCCCATGTTGTCAGTGGTACCAGCGGGGGGCATAGGCACAATCAAACGAACCGACTTCGAGGGCCACTCTTGTGCCGAAGTGCTGAAGCCCAAGCAGGTCAGCCAAACCGTCAAGCCGACGGATACCAGCGTTTTGATCTGTAACATTATGATGTCTCGTTTTATTTTGGTTGTTTATTGTGGGTCATGATAGTGGGAAATTAAATATTTCGATAGCCTAAACCGCTCGTGTTATCCCCAATAGCGCTCGTGTTATCCCCCTTAGCGCCACCAGCAGGAAGCCCCTTCCCTAGGTACGCCATGCACACAAGGCTAAATAATACGCAGCCAATAAACAAGGACCTATCGTTGAGTCTTATATAAGATATAAGACACTTGATCGATCACGCGCTTACCACTACAATCTTGGTATCGATTCTCAGTCCAAAATTTCATAAAAAGGCTGGCGAATTCGTCAGAATTTTTTCTTCATTTGATTCACATTTTTAACCTTTAAAAGGCGCCATCATGCTTGAAGCCTATCGCCAACACGTTGCCGAACGCGCAGCCCTTGGTATTCCTCCCCTGCCACTGACCGCACAGCAAACAGCGGATCTGATTGAATTGCTCAATCGAAACCTCAAAGCTCTTGATTCTCCCGTCAGACAGAATAATCTACAGTAGCAAGTATGCGCATGCTAATAATGATGATGATTGCGTTAATCATTGAAATTACTTGGAAGTTGATGTTTGGTC
>Ga0209598_10000851_pt1 | contig 24827 bp, 21 predicted proteins | sample M_140807_EF_Meta_FD_187317 | JGI IMG/M metagenome (GOLD analysis project Ga0209598, IMG submission 187317) | Freshwater microbial communities from Lake Montjoie, Canada to study carbon cycling - M_140807_EF_MetaG (SPAdes) (version 2) | ecosystem: Environmental > Aquatic > Freshwater > Lake...
TTTGGTGGCGGGCAAGGCGGCTTCGGCGGTGGTCAATTTGGCCAGGGCGGCGGCTTTGGTGGCGGACAAAAGGGCTTTGGTGGCAACGGCGGGACTGGTGTTTGATCCCGTTGTCTTGCCTAGGTCCATGATCTGAATAAGAAAAGAAGCCGGTTGATGAAAACCGGCTTCTTTTATTTAGAATAGTAGTCATCACAACACCAGCGAGTTTATCCCAGTTTCGGCAAAGCTGCCGGACTGGGTTTTTTGTTTTTATCGACTCCCAAGCGATCGCTCACGGTCCCTATTACATCTATCTGGCACACCTACAAGCTAATGATGGCAGCCTTTGACAGTCTTTCTTACACTGACCTTGAATGCTCAATTACGAATCGGTGGATTGCAGGCTGTGACGATACCGCCTGAATTTATCGCAACGACACGACGTGGTGCCATGATGAACCGTACGATTCCTTGCGTGGTGATTCTGATCTCTTCCATTGCTACGGGTTGGGGGATGGCTCAGGATCTGCTTGTTTTCAAAGATATATCCCCGCAAAAATACGATATTAAGGCTCGCGCCAGCCAAATTGATCCCCGCGCCCAACCACATCCTGAAATCGGATTTGTCTTCGAAAAGGATGGCAAACCCGCAGACGTTGAAAATGCCACCGTCGATACCCGTGTGAAACCTCAGGGGAAACTGGTCATCTGGCTCATGGGGCACAATGCCCAGCTTTTCGACCGTCTGGCAGGCTATGGATTGCACGCCATTCAGGTACATTACGCCAATGGATGGTTTGGAACCTTTGGTAAAGAACCGCCGCCCGCGGATCCGTTGTTTCTGGGCAAAATCCGTCTTGAGGCCGCTACCGGCGAGGACTTTTCCGATGTGGTCTCCATCCCCCGGCCAGATGGGATGAAGGAGCGGGCACTGCAGTTTGTCAAACACTTGGCCAAAAGCAATCCGCAGGGGAAATGGGATTTCTTTATCTCTGCCGATGGCAACGACCTGCGCTGGGACCGCGTGATTGTCGCGGGAAGTTCCCACGGTTCCACCACCGCTGCGCGCTTTGCCATTCACCAGAAAGTGGATCGCGTGGTCATGTTCTGTGGCCCGCGCGATCAGTATGAATCGTGGCAGGAATTACCCTCTGCTACGCCATCCAACCGCTTCTTTGGCTTCAGTCATGTCCTCGATGGAGGATGGAAGGGCGACCATTACTGCCGTTCATGGATTCTGCTAGGGCTGAACAGGCATGGCCCTCTTGTCAATGTGGATAAAAACAAAACTCCGTATGGCAACAGCAGACGCTTGATTACCGATGCCGATGTGAAAAACGACGACAAACGCGCTCATAGCGCCGTCACGCCCGGTGGTGCGGCTGTCAAGGATGCCAATGGGAAGTACATTCATGAAGATGTGTGGCGTTACCTCTTCAACCATCCAGTCGAGAAGACGGGTGAGGCAACCGCTGCTGAGAACGATTGTAAAATGATCCTGCGATCCAAACAATAATCAACACTTCTTGTTGATTTGACTCGCCTATCATTCTTCTGACTGGAATGCATTTTTCACAGGGCAATCATGGCGCATCATTCACTATTTGATTTCTCCCAACCGGGCGCTACCAACCTTTGGCGAGCTGTTAATGATGGCGTGATGGGCGGAGTATCGTCGGGGATGGCAGGCATCACCAGTACGGGAACATTACTGTTTTCTGGCACAATTTCGCTGGCAAACAATGGAGGTTTTGCTTCCATCCGCACAAATTCGTTTGAATTTCAACTGTTTCCTTCCGATTCCTTTCAGGTGCGCATGCGCGGCGATGGCCGCGTCTATTCCATGAATCTTTACATCCGCCAGCAGCTGAGGGCCTTTTCCTATCGGGCCATGCTACCCTCCATTCCCAATGAATGGACCGAGACTAGGTTGCCTTTGGGGCAATTTGTCGCCACTCAGTTTGGTAGGCCTGTGGCGGGTGCGGGGCGTGTCGACCCGGCTGAAATCGCCAGCATCGGTTTCATGCTGGCGGACGCGAAACAAGGGACGTTCTGCTTGGAGGTTGAATCGATTGGTGTTGTGTAGCCCAATGGTTATCCATAATAATACATTTTATTTCAGCGCGTACTGTTTGAAGAAATTCCACAGAAGATCATTGGCGGAGACACTCCGAACCGATTTGCCGATGAATGGAACCGGTGGTGCTTGCCCGGGCCAGGTATGCCCGCCGTCCTTGATGGTGATCAGCACCACTTCAGATGGCCCTTTTCCGTTTTTGTAGGTTTCACGCGTCACAGTCAGGTCGTCGGGTTTCTGGCTGATGATTTCTGTTTTGGCGGTGGCATCGCATCCGTTCAGTTTGACCCAGATGCGGACCGAGTCTTCAACCCCTTTCAGTTTCATAAATGGCGGGGCCTTGCCACCCGACATATCAAAAGGAACAATTGAGTCGCTTGATCCGTGAAAATGGATCACCGGTACCGGCCTGCTTGGTTTGCATTCGTCGATGGCTATGGTGCCCGCCACGGGTGCGATAGCTGTAATCCGGTCGGACAATTCCGATGCCAAGCGGTAGCACATCATGCCACCATTGCTCATGCCGCAGGCATAGATACGTTTTGTATCCACATGGGCGACCGTGTTCAGGTCGTCGAGAAGGGTCCCTATGAAGGCGACATCGTCTGGTTTGCCTTGTGCCATGGCCCCCCTCAATCCACCGGCATTCCACGTGAGGAACCGGCCTGTTCCCGTGCCGCTAGGGTACACAACAATAAAACCTTCCTGCTCGGACTTTTTGTTGAGGCCTGAAAACCAGACCATCATGGGGCCATCCATGGCGGCACCGTGCAGGGCCAGAAGAACGGGTGCAGGCTTGGTGGGGTCGATGTTCTTGGGCACATGCACCAGATAAGTTCGCTTGAGGGTTCCTGAAGTAACGAAACGGGTATGGTCCCCTGGCTGGAGGCGCTCGGGTGCGGCCATGGCGAATAGAAGCAGGGCTTGAAGCGGGATCATGGTGCTGCACTTTCATCAAAAACGATCAGGCGTGGTGCGAGGCAACCCATGCCCTCATAGGTTGATCAGGCGACGCCAGTTATGATCAAGATACTATTGGCGCTTTAATTCGGGAAACAGTGAATCGTTCTAAATAGGGAGCCTGTAGTGAAGAAAGTGTTGAACGTTGGCGGCGGATCCAAAAGCATCGCGCTTCCTCCCCAGTACGCGGCTTACGAGCATATGCTGCTCGATATCGACCCTAAGGGTGAGCCAGACATTGTGTGTGATGCCCGTCTGCTATCCGGATTGCCGGCGGCGCAGTTCGACGCGGTGTACTGCTCGCACAATCTGGAGCATTACTACCGGCACGATGTGCCCCGGGTTTTGGCTGGCATCTTGCATGTGATCAAGGACGGTGGTTTTGTGCAGATACGGGTACCAGATCTGACCGAATTGATGCGAGTGACGGTTTCGCAAGGGCTGGATGTGGATGATGTGCTTTACACATCACCGGCTGGACCAGTAATGGTTCTGGATGTTCTGTATGGTCATAGTCCTACAATCGAGCGGAGTGGCGAGGAGTTTTTCGCGCACAAGACGGGTTTCACACAGAAGTCCCTGTCAGACGCCGTGGCCCGGTCGGGTTTCTCCTCGATGTTCTGTATGACGGGTAATCTTGAAATCAACCTGATAGCGTTCAAAGGCAAACCCGACCCCGAAGTGCGCGCCCTGTTTGGGTTGCCGGAGGGGAATGCGTGATGGGCTTATGTCAAAAATAAAAATCGAAACGAGGGTTTGTAGCTTGCAAAAACTTGATCTAAATTAAGTGGTCGTTTGATACCAAAGGTTTTTTTCGCATTTCATGCAGAGTTTTAGTGAAAAGACAGGACCATATAGGAGGGGTTGGGGGATCATGGCGACCGTGACACTTCAAGAGGCACAGGCTGCACTTGCTGATCTGATTCATCGGCTAAATCCGGGCGAGGAAGTGGTGATTACCGAGAATGAACAGCCGGTGGCAAAGCTAATGGCCTCGCCTGTGGAAAAGGCGAGGCCGCAACCGGGGCGCTGTAAGGGAATGATAACTCTACAAATCGAAGATGACGAGCATTTGGAGCATTTCAAGGAGTATATGCCTTGAAAATTCTTTTAGATACGCACGCGCTTTTATGGTTTGCATTAAGCGATCAGCAGCTTAGCAGTACGGCCGTGTCACTAATCATGGACCCTACGAACGAGATATTTGTAAGCCCAGCGACATATTGGGAAATTGCCATCAAAATCAGTATGGGGAAATATTCTTTGGCGCAACCATACGAGGTGTTTATGAGCGAAGCCATCGACAGTAATGGCTTTGATTATCTTCATATATTGCCTAAACACACAGCGGCCTTAGCCGCTCTTCCTTTTCACCACAAAGACCCATTTGACCGTTTGCTTGTGGCGCAAGCAAAAATTGAAGGACTAATAATCATTAGTAACGATACAGTGTTAGACAAGTACGGTATTACAAGACGTTGGTAAGCCGCCAATTTTAGCACATTGTTACTAAAGGTTTAGGGCATATCATTGCCGAGCAGCGTGTGTCGTATTCATGTGACGAAAGCGATCAATTTTTTGGCCGTGGTTGCGGTAGAACAGTAAGCGCTCCACAGACTGTTCCGGTCAGATGGCACCATTCAACAAACAATGGCTGGAACGAAAACAATTTGGTTTGGTGAAGATTGAGGTTTATGAGAAACATCAAAAATCTTTTGCTGAATCAAAAGCAGTTTGGTGATTTCAAATTGTTTCGAAGCGGGATACGAGAGTCGAACTCGTTTCACAGCCTTGGGAAGGCTGGGCACAGCCGGTATACCAATCCCGCACAATGCGATTATGCCACGGGATGCCCGTGGCGACAAGCGAGTGTTCTTGAATGGTGTTGTGGAAGAACATAAAATAAGCCCTCCGGGTTCACTGGACCACCTCTCCCCTTGGTCCAATGAACACCGGAAGGCTTGACGAGAGCGCCACTGGCGCGTGATTTGCAGACTCGAGTGGACAGGCCCACCTCTCCCTTGAACCTGCCCACCCGAGTGAGTGTCTTTCTCTGTGCCCGAGTCAGACAATCCACCTAAAGCAGAGCGCGTGCCAATAATGCCAAACTGTATTTAAAAGGCGTCGAAATTTGTTGTAAGATGTTACTTCGCAAATATTTAAATTTTTCGCAATGCTCCCTGTTTCGTGCGTGAGCATCCCCATTGAAGACTCTACCTGCCCATGGTGCAGGCAGATGCCCACTTACTGTGCCTTGGAATGAGGCAGAAGCCTCTCCATCAGGTCAACCTTCCAGCAACCCTTGGGCCTTCCAACCCTTTCGATACCATGAATGCAAGAATGGGGAGGAACGACGGGTGCAACCGCAGCGAGACTTGTTTCCCGATGAACTCACAGAGGCGCTTGTCGCCTCCTACCGGGTTCACAGCCGGACTTGTAACCTCGGCCACGCGCCGCTTCCTTCACGCGACGCAGTTGCGGCTATCGTTGAAGATCTGCTCGAAGTGGTATTTCCTGGTTTCTGCCGGCGTCAAAATTTAACCAGTAACAACATCCGCTACCACGTGGGCGACCTTCTTGATGATCTGCGCAACCGGCTAGCGGAACAGATCGGCCGTGTTCAGCCCCCAGCGGGCGACGTGGAATCGCACCGCATACGCTCCGTTGAACAAGCCCAAGGGCTTTTAGAGCGCCTGCCCGCATTGCGCGAGGTGCTGGAAGCTGACGTCACGGCCGCCTTTGAAGGTGACCCTGCTGCTCACAGCTGCCAAGAAGTGATTTTCTGCTACCCGGGTTTGCACGCCGTTGCCATTTTTCGGCTGGCGCACGAACTGCTGAACTTGGGCGTCTCGATCATTCCACGCATGATGACCGAATTTGCCCACGGCCGAACCGGAATCGACCTGCACCCGGGCGCATCCATTGGCCCGGGGTTCTTTATCGATCACGGCACCGGAGTGGTGGTTGGTGAAACTTGTGTCATTGGGAACCAAGTGAAACTCTACCAAGGCGTAACGCTGGGGGCGCTGTCGTTTCCGCGTGATGCCGAAGGCAACATCATTCGTGGCCGGAAAAGGCATCCCACGCTGGAAAACGACGTTGTGGTCTATGCCAATGCGACCATTCTGGGCGGGGATACAGTTGTAGGCCATCATTCTGTTATCGGTTCCAGCGTGTGGCTGACGCAATCGGTGGTTCCACACACGGTTGTGACGCTGGAAAAACCGTCGCTGCGCATGCGCGGCGCGCCCCGTGCCGATGGCGACGAATTTGCCATGAACTACCAGATCTAGTCATGGTTGCCATCGATTTCGGCCTCATTCACGAAGCAGCACAAGTCCTTCTTTCAGGCGGGCTTGTGGTATTTCCCACAGAAACGGTTTATGGGCTTGGGGCCTTGGCTGGAGATGCCTCGGCCGTTGCTCGCCTGTATCGGGTGAAGGGGCGCCCCGCTACCAATCCGCTGATTGTGCATGTGGCCAGCATCGACGCTGCCCGCAAGTTAGCGGGCGAAGGCTGGAACCCTTGGGCTGAGGCTTTAGCCCAGCGCTTCTGGCCCGGGCCATTAACCTTGGTTTTGCCGCGTGGATTTGGGTTGGCAGATGCCGTTACGGCTGGCGGACCCACCATGGCCGTTCGCGTTCCTGACCATCCCGTCGCCCTTACATTATTGCAAGCATGTGGCAAGCCGGTTGTGGCCCCTAGTGCCAATACCAGCGGCAGGCTTTCGCCGACACTGGCGGCGCATGTGGAGCAGGATTTAGGCCATTCAGTCGATCTTATTTTGGATGGAGGCCCATGCCGCGCCGGGGTGGAAAGCACCGTAATCGATCTGACTGTAAATCCACCTCGTGTGCTAAGGCCTGGGCCCATTGCTCCGGCGTTGCTTGAAGCAGTTTTGGGTGGTTTGGCGACCGGTCCGGGCAATGAAACCATTGCCCGCTCACCGGGTCTGGAGACGCGTCATTACGCCCCGCTAACACCCATGATGAGTTTCGATGACTACCGCGAGGCTGTTCAGCATGTGGCCGATTCAAGGGCGAAAGGCCATTCGGTGTTGCTGATTGTGTTTGAAGATCGGCAAGCCGATATCGTGCTTTCCGCCATTCCCTCCATGGCAGAATCAGCACTGTACGCCGCGCTTCATCGTGCCGATGCCGGGTGCCCCGACTTGATTGTCGTGGTGCTGCCACCGGACCAGCCGGAATGGTTGGCAGTTCGCGATCGACTGAAGCGCGCCAGCCGGGGCATGGACTTGTTGCAAGCTTGACGTTTGACATCGCCGTGATATCATGGAGATGTCAATCTGGAAGATGTCGTTTTGGAGGGTTCCACATGGTTCAAGAGATTTCAGGGAAAGCCCGATCTGGCTTTGGTCCCCTTTTCTTGTTTTTGCTGGTACTGCTCAGTTCCCCTTGGTTGTTGATGCTGCTTGATACTACCAGCGAGACGGGCAATATCCTCAGAGCGGTATTGGGCAAAGGCCCGGGAATCGCTGTGGTGATTTCTGTGGCGGTAATAGGGTTCTTATCTGGAATCATCGGCTTGGTTGGACTGGTTTCGATCAATCCTAACGAGTCGCGGGTGTTGACACTCTTTGGCGAATACAAAGGAACCCTGAAGCAGTCGGGGTTTTTCTGGGTGAATCCATTCTATTTAAAGCGATTGGTCTCCCTCAGAATCCGGTCCTTCGAAACCGGGACCCAATCGGAAACAACCACATCCAAAGATGCTGCCGGTAATCTTGTGACCACGGATACGGGGCGTAAGGCCCGCCATGCTGCCAAGGTCAACGATCTGGATGGCAACCCCATTGAAATTGCTGCTGTGGTCGTTTGGCGTGTAATTGATGCTTCCAAAGCGTTATTCGATGTGGACGATTACCAAGATTACGTGCACATTCAGTCGGAATCGGCGCTGAGGAGTCTTGCTTCCAGGCACCCGTACGATTCCCACGACGATGGCCGTATCAGCCTTCGAGGCTCCCCAGAAATTGTGGGTGAGGAGTTGAAGTCTGAATTGAAGCAACAGCTTCTTACGGCAGGTGTGGAAGTTGTTGAGGCGCGGATCAGCATGCTGGCATATGCTCCTGAAATTGCAGCGGTGATGCTGCGCAGGCAGCAGGCATCGGCCATTCTTGCGGCTCGCAGGATCATTGTGGATGGAGCAGTGGGAATGGTGGAGATGGCGCTGGAAAGATTGGATAAGGATAAGCGAATTGTGTTGGATGATGAGCGTCGCGCCGCCATGGTCAGTAATCTGCTGGTGGTTTTGTGCGGAGAGAAGGAAGCGGTTCCTGTGATTAATGCTGGAACATTGCACAGTTAAAGCCCGAGTGGCGAGTTAAGGGGTTGATTGGAATGGCCGAGCGCAAGGCATTCGTGGTGCGGCTTGATCCTGGTGTGCACAGGGCCATGGAACTGTGGGCTCGTGATGAGCTGAGGTCTGTGAACGCGCAGGTGGAAGTTGCGTTGCGGATGGCGTTGCGAGCGGCGGGCAGGTTGGTGGAACCGGTGGTCCAAGATGAGGGTGAGGGGGCCGGTTGATCCATCATTGGTGCTGCAAGCGAAGTCACCCCCTTGCAATGCCATGACATGGTGGTAGGATGAGTTGCCGGAAAAGTAAAAACGAAGGACTAATCCCGCACGATCGAGGCGGTAAAGGCGAGGAAACGATGGCAGTAACGAAGGAGCGGAAGACCGAAATTATCCAATCGTTCCGCAAAGAGGAGCAGGATACCGGTTCACCCGAAGTTCAGATCGCCCTGTTGACCGAACGTATCAACGATCTGCACGGCCACATGAAAGCCCACTCGAAGGACCACGCCAGCCGGCGCGGCCTTTTGAAGATGGTCAGCACGCGTGCCTGCTTGTTGACTTACCTGCGCCACAAAGATCACCCACGTTACGCTGCGGTGATCGCCCGACTTGGGCTGCGCAAGTAAAAGGTTTTGCCCCGGGTTGATCCCGGGGTTTTTCGTTTTATGGCGTGCGGTCAGGGGGTGGATGTTTCCACCTCAGGTTTGCCTGAAATGGCGGTGTGTGCCGCCTTGACCCGTCTTGTTGAGGGGCTTTGCCCTTACTAAAGGCCTCTCTGGCAATCCATCCTGCACCACCGTCCAATCCAATTATTGGCCTTTTCAGGCCCATGAACACCACACCAAGGATTTCACATCATGCAGATTACGCGTCTGGAGTTGCCTCTCGGTTCTGTCTCTCTCATTCTTGAAACAGGTAAGCTTGCCAAGCAGGCCCACGGTGCTGTCGTGGTGAGCCTTGGCGAAACGCTGGTTCTTGTCACCGCCGTTGAAGGTGGCGTGGATCCAAAACGCGACTTCTTCCCCCTCACCGTTGATTACCGCGAAAAGACCTACGCGGCAGGGAAATTTCCTGGCGGTTACATCAAGCGCGAAACCCGCCCAACCACCAAGGAAACGCTCACGTCGCGCCTGATCGACAGGCCAATTCGTCCGTTGTTCCCTCTCAACTATCTGAACGAAGTTCAGGTCATGTGCAGCACGCTCTCCGCGGACCGCGACTACGATCCGGATGTTTTGGCTCTGATTGGTGCCAGTGCGGCACTGCATATTTCCCACATTCCGTTTGTGGAACCCACTGGTGGCGTTCGTGTTGGTCGCGTGGGCGGGCAGCTGGTAGTGATGCCAACATACGCCCAGCTCGAAGAAAGCGATCTCGACCTTGTGGTATCCGGAACGAAGTCAGCGATCACCATGATCGAAGGCTTTGCCCGGGAAATGCCGGAAGAAGAGATGTTGAAGGCGATCCTGTTCGCTCACGAACACATCCGCCGCATTGTTGAAGCCATCGAGCAGTTCCGCACGCAGGCAGGTCTTCCTGTGAAGGTGCTGCCCGCGGCACCAGTCACGCCAGCTCTTCACGCCGAAGTGTTGGAAAAGTTCGGCCAAGACTTCGTGCAAGCCAAGTACACGCCTGGTAAGGCTGCCCGCGCAGCCGCCATTTCCGCAGTCAAGGACAAAATCAAGGCTATCTATCTGGCTGCAGACCGTCAGCCGCCCGTTGAATCCTCTGTATTGTCTGGCATCCTTTCCCAGATTGAGGAAAAGGTTGTCCGCGAAGCGATTCTTTCCGGCAAGCGCCTTGATGGCCGCCAGGAAGATGAAATCCGCGCCCTGCATTGCGAAACCGACCTGCTGCCACGTGTTCACGGCTCTGCCCTGTTCCAACGCGGCGAAACTCAGGCCCTTGTGTCCGTCACGCTCGGTACGTCGTCAGACGAGCAGCGGATGGAAGGCTTGGTCGAGGAATTTTCCAAGAAATTCATGCTCGACTACAATTTCCCTCCGTTCAGCGTGGGTGAGTGCAAACCGATCCGTGGCCCGGGCCGTCGCGAAATCGGCCACGGCGCGCTGGCAGAACGTTCGCTGAAAGCGATTGTTCCTCCTGTTGAAGAGTTTCCCTACACCATTCGTCTGGTATCTGACATCCTCGAGTCGAATGGTAGCTCGAGCATGGCCAGCGTTTGCGGTGGCACCCTTGCTCTCATGGACGCCGGTGTTCCGATCCTGAACCCTGTCGCGGGTATCAGTATTGGCTTGGTTCAGGAAGGCGACCGCCACATCCTTCTGACCGACATCCAAGGCGATGAAGATCATTACGGCGATATGGACTTCAAAGTGGCCGGTACCGGCCTTGGCATCACCGGTATCCAGCTCGACCTGAAGAACCACGGTATCAGCGAGCAAATTGTCCGCGAAACGCTCGAACGCGCGCGTGTGGCTCGTCGTCGCATTTTGCGCACCATGCTTTCCGTCCTGCCAAAGCCCAAGGACGAGATTTCAAAGTATGCTCCCCGCCTGCTTACTGTGCATATCAACCCCGAAAAGATCGGTATGCTCATCGGGCCTGGTGGCAAGAACATCAAGGGCATTCAGGAGAGCACGGGCGCCAAGATCGACATCGAAGACAACGGCACCGTCTACATCAGCCACTCCAACGCTGAAGGCGCCGAAGCGGCCCGCAAGCGTGTCGCAGCCATCTCTGAAGAAGTTCAGGTTGGCCGTGTGTACGAAGGCAAGGTAACCAGCATTAAGGAATTCGGCGCGTTTGTCGAAATCCTGCCCGGCCGCGATGGCCTTTGCCATATCAGCGAACTCGACTCGGGTTTCATCTCCCGTGTTGACGAGATTTGCAAAGTGGGCGATAGCATTCAGGTGAAGGTTATTGCCATCGACGAGCACGACCGCGTGAAGCTTTCGCGCAAGGTGCTGCTGAAGCCTGTTGAAGGTGCGCCAGGTGCTGGCCCCGAAGGTGCTAATGGTGGCGGCGAACGCGAACCGCGCCGGGAACGTAATGAAGGCGACCGTGAACCACGTGGCGATGGCGACCGCGAACCACGCCGTGGTGGTGGTGGCGGTCGTCGTGGCGGTGGTGGTGGCCGCGGCCGCTAAAGTCGCTCCCGCCATGTATAGGATCACACCGGACCGCGACTGTCGCGGTCCGGTTTTTGCGTTGCCGGGGGACGGCACGACATGATTTCAAGTCATTACACGGAACTCGCCGAAACGGCTGGCGTGTTCATTCATGAGATCAAGAACCACCTTTCCACGCTGGGACTTAACCTCCAGCTGCTGGCTGAGGATTTTGAAAACCCCCAGTCGCCCCGAGAACGGCGGGCTCTCGATCGCATTGTTCGTCTGCAGAACGAATGCTCCAGTCTGGTTGAGGTCTCGAACGACTTCCTGCGCTTTACCCATGTCAAAGATTTGGCGCTTCGGCCTTACGATTTGCGTAAAGTGCTCGAAGAAATGGTGGATTTCTTTGAACCCACGGCGCGCGCTGCCAATGTGCATGTGAATGTGTTCCTGCCTGCAGACATGCCTCCTGTTCACCTTGATCCAGATCTAATGAAGCAGGCCCTATTGAACCTGCTTCTCAATGCGCAGCAGGCCATGCTCAAAGGCGGCGAACTGTCGCTCATTGCGGGTGTTGAAGCTGGTTTTCTGGTCCTTCATGTCATCGATACGGGCCCGGGCATATCCCCAGAGATGATTGAGAACCTGTTCAAACCATTTTTCTCAACCAAGCCGGGTGGAAGTGGCCTTGGATTGCCTACCGCGCGTAAGGTGCTCGAAGCCCATGGCGGGTCTCTTCAGGTGCAAAGCCAGATCGGCCGTGGCACCTGCTTCACCTTACGTCTGCCAATCCGTCCACCCGTCATTCCGCAAGCCGGCCCCGCCGAGGTTGAACCCGTTATTCATGAGGTTCCATTGCCATGAGTGCTATTCTTGCCAGCCTTAATGGTGAGATTATGCCACTGGAAGAAGTCCGGGTTCCTGTAACCGACCGCGGATATATGTTTGGCGATGGCATTTACGAATTTTTGCGCATTTATGAAGGCCGAATCCATTGTGCCGAGGGGCATTTCAGGCGCCTCGACCGCAGCCTTGCGGCGCTGAAAATCGTACATGCTGGCCTTGGCAGTCTCCGCAGGCGGGTTGAAGACCTCGTCGCGCGATCTGGTTTGGCCGAGGCCACTGTCTATTTGCAAGTCACCCGTGGCTCTGCGCCAAGGGCCCATGCATTTCCAGCCGAACCTCATCCGTGCGAACTCATCTATGTTCAGCCATTTCATGATCCCTATGCCAGCAAACGGTTGGCGGGCGTGAAAGTCAGCCTTCAACCGGACATCCGTTGGGGTCGGTGCGATATCAAATCGCTCAACCTTTTGGGTAACTGCTTGGCTGTTCAGGCGGCCAAGGAAGCAGACGCTCACGAGGCACTTCTGCACCGAGACGATGGCACCATTACCGAATGCGGGCATTCCAGCTTTTATGCCGTGCAAAACGGCACCGTGGTTACGCATCCCAACGGTCCGCGTATTTTGCCTGGCATCACGCGGGATCTGATTCTGGACCTCGCGGCTTCGGCCAAAATTCCTGTGCATCAACGGGCTTTGAAGTTGGCGGAGTTGTCTGGGTGCGCGGAAATGTTCCTGACTAGTACCTCCGCTGAAATTCTTCCCATTGTGCGGTTTGATGATGCCATCGTCTCGGAAGGCGTGCCCGGTCCTGTTACACGTCGGTTGCAAGAGGCATTTGCCAAACACTTGGTGGAATGGAAAGCCCGCGGAGCAGGTCAGGAAGCGACTTTTATCTGATCTGCCAAAATGGCAATAGCGATCAAGGGCGGTCGGGTATAGACGCTGCCAAAATGGCATCGGCTGCTTGGCTTGAAATTAAGAGTTAGAATTTCTAGGTGCTTAACATGTTTCATATAAAGCATTTGCGGCATACTGCCTGCAACTGAGCGATATTGGCACGCCGATTGCAAACAGTGGATACGAGATTCAATTTCACGATCTGGACACACCGATCGAAACCACTGCTCCGCTGAATGCGGAACGAAAGGAAGAGGACCATGGCAGAAGAGAAGATCATCGGTATCGACCTTGGCACCACCAACTCGGTGGTAGCGGTCATGGAAGGTGGCGAGGTGAAGGTGATTGCCAATCAGGAAGGCAATCGCATCACCCCAAGCGTGGTAGCGTTCACCGACAAGGGCGAGCGCCTGGTAGGTGATCAGGCCAAGCGTCAGGCCGTTACCAATCCCCGCCGTACTGTGTACAGCATCAAGCGTTTCATGGGACGCCGCCGCAAGGAAGTGGTGGACGAGGAAAAGTTGGTCCCCTACAAGATTGTTGGCAACGCGGAAGATCCGTCGAAGGTCGACATCGACGGGAAGAGCTTCACGCCTCCCGAAATCTCGGCCATGATCCTGCGCAAGCTGAAGGAATCTGCCGAAGCCTACTTGGGCCACACGGTACGCAAAGCCGTGATCACGGTTCCTGCTTATTTCAACGATGCCCAGCGTCAGGCCACCATCGAAGCAGCTCAAGTGGCTGGTTTTGATACCGAGTGGGAAATCGAAGATCCCAAGACGGGCAAAAAGACCAAGCAACGCATGCGCATTATCAATGAGCCTACTGCTGCCAGCCTTGCCTATGGCATGGAGCGCAAGGCCAACGAGAAGATCGCTGTCTTTGACCTTGGTGGTGGCACGTTCGATATTTCGATCCTCGACGTCGGCGATGGCGTTTTCAAGGTGGAATCAACCAATGGCGACACCCACTTGGGTGGCGACGACTTCGATCAGGTCATTATCGACTTCATTGCTGAAGATTTCCGCAAATCCAACGGTATCGACCTGCGCAAGGACCAAATGGCTCTGCAAAGGCTTAAGGAAGCTGCTGAACGCGCGAAGAAAGATCTCAGCCAGCAGCCAACAACCGATATCAATCTTCCGTTCATCACGGCAGACCAGTCGGGCCCCAAGCACCTGCAGATGTCGCTGACACGGTCCAAGCTCGAGCAATTGTGCGAACCGTTGTTCGAACGCTGCAAAATTCCCGTGCTCAAGGCGTTGGCCGATGCCAAGATCAAGCCCCATGAAATCGACCAGATTGTCATGGTGGGTGGTATGACACGCATGCCACGCATCCAGCAGTTGGTCAAGGAAGTCTTTGGCAAAGAAGGCCACCGTGGCGTGAATCCTGACGAAGTGGTTGCCATTGGCGCCGCGATTCAGGGCGCTCAGCTTCTTCTGGGCAGCAAGTCCGATGTGCTGTTGGTGGACGTGACTCCACTCTCGATGGGAATCGAGACTCTGGGAGGCCGCTTGACTCGGTTGATCGAACGCAACTCCTCCATTCCCACGGAACGGAAGCAGACGTTTTCAACAGCAGCAGACGGTCAGACCGCGGTCACCATTTCCGTGTTTCAAGGTGAAAGCGAAATTGCGGCGAGTTCCTCCAACCGCAAACTCGGCGAATTCAACCTCGAAGGTATTCCAGCGGCCCCGCGTGGGGAACCTCAGATTGAGGTCACGTTCTCGCTCGATGCTAACGGAATTCTGAAGGTGTCAGCCAAGGATGTTGGCACAGGCAAGCAGGCCCATGTGGAAATCAAGGGTTCATCCGGTCTTTCCGCCGACGAGGTTGAACGGATGCGGAAAGATGCCGAAGTGCATGCCACAGACGAAAAGCGCAAGCTGGAACTGATCGATGCCCGGAATGAAGCAGACAATGCTGCCCACCGGGTGGAGAAGTTCTTGAGGGAGAACGGCGAGAAGCTTGGCGAAGCGAACACCAAGCCGCTGGAATTGGCAGCACAAAAGGCCCGGGAAGCCATCAAGGGCGACGACCTCCAGGCCCTGAAGCAGGCCACTCAAGACCTGCAACAGGCTCTGGCCGCTGCCAGCCAGATGGGTGCTGGAGCCGGGCAATCCGACGCTGGCGCCGGTCCTAAGTCGTCTGGCAACGACGATGTTATCGACGCCGAGTACGAAGTGAAGAAGTAAATCGGCATCTACTTTAGGTGTTATCGAAGGCCGGGGCATTTCCCCGGCCTTTTTCGTTTATGGATCAGGGCGCTTGTTTGAGCACGTGATATTGATTTGGTTGCAGTCCAGTCCATGTTTGTGTGGATCCATCGGGCCAGGTTGCTGTTACCGTGACCGGATCTTTGCTGGCCCCTAAACCGAAGTGCATTCTGCGGTCTGGATTGGAGGCATAGCTTCCACCACCCTTGGCAAAACGGTACTGTTTGCCTGCGTCGCCATCAATTGTAACCCGGGTGCCCACAACATCTGCATGGTCTTTGCGGCTGAGCTGAAATCCGATCCAGTGGTTGGTTTGAGGTGAATTGTTGCGCAAGATGCGCGGAACTTCGTTGGTACCGGCAATGACAAGATCCACGGCGCCATCGTTGTCGAGATCACCGCTAGCCATACCTCGCCCCAAATACGGTTCCATGATGCATGCACCAGAACCAGCCGAGGCGTCGTTGAATCGCCCTTTCTGATTCCGCATCACCACCATGCGTTGCCTGCGCGTGGTGGTTGTCGGGTAGCGGATGGCATGCCCGTTCGTAATGACGAGGTCTTCCCAACCATCGCGGTCGAGGTCGAGGAATGCGGTTCCCCATCCGACAAATTTCTGTCCGATGGCCGCGATACCCGATGCGGGAGTAAAGAAAGTGAAGAGTGGCTTGCCGGGCTTGCTGAGATTGCGGTACAAGGCATGCAATTCATTTTCGTAGTTGGTCACCCATATATCGGGCTGGCCTCTGCGCATAGGGTCGGCAATGTCGAGCCCCATGCTGCCGTTGGTAGCGCCGTTGCCGTCGCGTGCCGCACCGGCAATGACGCCCACTTCTTCAACCTTGATGGTGCCTTTTGCTGACCTGTTGGCATACAGGTAATTGTCAACTGTGTCGTTGGCGACGTAGATATCTGGTTTGCCATCCATATCGATATCAGCGACGATCACACCCAGACCTTTACCCTGATCGCCCGCTGGTTTCAAGCTGGCAATATCGCTGATGTCTTCAAATCCTCCTTTGCCGTTGTTGCGGTAAAGTTTGTGCGGTAGCCCAAGGAACTTCTTGGGTGGGCAGACATCGGGCGTCTTGCCATCGTAATCGCAGGAAGGGTTCTTGCTGAACGACCAGTCGACGTATTGGCAGACATACAAGTCAGGCCAACCATCCGCGTCCAGATCGGCGAAGGCCGCGCTCGTAGCCCAGGTGATGTCTTTGTCCAGTCCTGCAATTTTGGAAATATCAATGAAGGCGCGTCCTCCCTTTCCGTTTTCGATATTTCGGAATAAGGCGATGCGCCCCCAACCCGTCACCAGAAGATCGGGCCAACCATCGCGGTCCACATCAGCCACGGCAGCGGCATGCGAGTAGAACCACGGTCGGCCTTCAGCCAATGAGTTTAAGCCGCAGCTTGCGGTGACATCGTCAAAACAAAAATTCCCCTTGTTTCGGTAAAGAGCACCCGGATGGCCGGAAATGGTTTTTTGGTCCGGCCCTGTGTAATGGCCTCCGCCCGGGAAATAAATGTCTAGCAGGCCGTCACCATCGAAATCGAACAAGGCGGCACCACCTCCAAGCGATTCGAGAATAGACAGATGGGGCGGTTGGGTTTCCTCGCCATTGCGGTATTGGTGGACAATGCCTGAAGCCCCCGTGACATCGTCGAATCGAAAAGGTGAAGTTGGGGCAACTTCGGCCGGTACCACGGGTACCGCTGGAGCTTGCTCGGGAGCTCTGGTGCCGCACCCTGTGACAAATAGTATAAAATAAGACAGTATAAGGTGCTGATTGGTTTTCATGGTGCATCTCCTGCGCGCGGCCGATGGCTTGCCGATTGACCGTCCAGCTGCGGCGTTGCAGTTCGCCTGATCAAACAAGTGCTTGGACTGTATGGCCTGACCTGCCTTCCAACAGCAGCATACCGATTGCCCACTTCGGGCTTAAGTCTGGCGCGTGGATTTTACCCAAGTTGTTCTCGCGCTTGTTGTGAGCCTCCGTCTGCCTATCGCCTATCGAGGTTCTTTTGCCATTTTGGTGAGCAAACCTGAAGCCGCTGTCGTCAAGTTTCTAACCAGTTTCGTAGAATTGCTGCGATAAGCGATCACTCGGAATGAATCGGGTGAAACAGACTGATTGAGCCACGGTTTAATGCAAATGCGCACAACTATGGTGGACATATGGTCTATGAAGTGGCTGAGCAACGCATTTTGCCGGAATAAACCTGCCAATCGACTGGTTTCCGTGGGATTGATGGCACTGGAAGAACGCAATAGCGCCACAAGCCTTTGTGTTCTTGATTTAAGCGCCACATCGTGCCTGTCAGCCATGGCGCCTCGTCCTGTGGAACCTATTGAATGGTCTAGATCCCCTGCGGCTTCTTACAACCCGCCTTCTAGCCCCTGGCGGATTTGGCAAATCCTGACCGACAGCGATGGGGCTTGCACTGCAGAGGTTTCTCCGGGCCTTTGGGACGCTGAACCTAGCTTTCAGCCAAACACTTTTCCCGATCACCAGAATTTTACCCGGTCAGAGCTAGCAGCCGGGGTATCTGCACTGCCTGCGCCCGCCTTGGGCAGATCAATCCCGCTGAATCCGGATGTTTCCTCGCCCATTGCTTTGGTGCAGCCTCAGGACTTACCAGTTACATTCCCATCCGGTATTGGTGCTTTTGCTGCCGCCGATGATTATGTGGCCCACAGCATGGTTGGCGCTGTCGATGCATCCATGTCTGTCAGCAGCAACAACAACTCAGAACCGGAAACTGTATCGTTAAAGCAGCCAGTGGTGGACCAGCCAGTTGCATCACCGCCTGAAGATACAGATGAATTTCGCCCTGACCGGATCCATTTTTCAGGGGTAGGTGCCGAAGGAAATGTTGCCGAGCTTTCTGTGCCGGAATCGGGAATCCAAATCCATGGAGAGTTAGTCGACCCGGTAGCAGTGTTCGGGCAAGAGCAACCTGAACCCGATAGTGCCAGCTTCGGCGTTGTTTCCAGTGAAAATGAATTGGCGCAGCTTGCAACTCCGCCGTCTTTTTCCATCAACGTGCGTATGTCGGACGCGCATGTTTCCGCCGACACCATTTTTGATAGTGTTCCTTCAGAGTCAGTCGCTTCCGGCCAGCCTATGGCTGCCCAGCGCCTAGCTGATCCTTCCATGACGGTTTCTGTGGTATCAGCTCCCAGAGCGACTGTGCCGGATGGCCAGATATCTACCGATGGTCAACAGGAACAACAGTCGGTAAGCCCAATTGCCAATGGACCGGCAGCAACTCCAGCTTCGGTATCGGGCCCGATGGTATTCCGTTTTGTCAGGCATGCAGAGTCTGGGCCAGAGCTTGCCATCAGCTATTCTGTTACAGGTTTCCACGGAAGCCAGACCGTTTCTGCCTCGTTTCAGACAACCCTGCCGGCGGGTGCCAAAGAATCACAAATCAACATACCGTCTGGTGCCGGTGGCGAAGAATTTGAATTGGTGATGGTGTCCCTTGGCAAGGCGTCTAATTGTGGAATTGGTAACACAACATCAATCGGATCCACAGCAGGCAAAGTGGAGGCTTGCAGCGACACCGTGTTGTTGACTGCTTTCAGGGAGGGTGGATCGGAGGAGGCTTTCACGATCCTGCGCAATCGGCACTGGAACGATGTCGTCAACACCTGCCGGAAGGTCCTTGGGAACTGGACTGATGCTGAGGATGCCAGCCAACTGGTCTTTTTTGCCTTGTCTCAGGCCAAGATTTCTGTCCCGGTCATTCTGACGCGGTGGTTGCACAGGGTTGCCAGCAATGCTGCTCTCGACTTGGCGCGATCACGCAAAAGACGCAAGAAGCATGAGCGAGTCGTGGCGCGCCCGGTCAGCGTTCCGGGCGATGAACCCTCAAATCAGTTGGAAGGCAGGCTCGAAGAGGCACTTTCCCTGCTGCCGGGTCCTTTGCAGCAAGCGGTTCGGTTGAAGTACGTCAGTGGTTGGTCCCAGAAAGAAGCGGCGCGCTTGGCTGGATGCCCAAGGGGCACCCTGTCTCGGCGTGCTGCGCAGGGCATACGGTTGCTGCGCGACATGCTGACTCGGGACGCTCGTTTCACATCGTAAACGATATTCAAGATCTGTTGATTGGAGCCGCCAAAGCCCGCAAAAGAGCGGCACCAACGGGTGGAAGGGCCTGCCACGGAATAATAGCCACCCGGCTCGCGTGCTTGTCCACTACTTCGCGAAGGTAACGCGCTTCATGGGCTCGGCGTGCTGCCAGCACAGGATCGGTTACAGCCAAAGGAGTAAGGCTCTGGTTCACCACCCAGGCGAATGGCGTAATTCCCGCGCGTTTCAGATCGTCTTGAAGCTTTGCAGCTTCATGAACAGGTGTGGCTTCCGGAAGGGTGACGATCAGCACGCGGGTGTAATCGGGATCACGCAGACGGGGAAGCAGATTTTGTACGGACTCAGGCATACCACTCGCCTGCCGTGTCACTTCCCTGTGGTAGGCAAGTGCTGAATCAAGTAGCAGAATTGTGTGTCCTGTAGGCGCCGTGTCGAGAACCACGAATCCCTGATCACCCTTGGCCACTGCAGCGGCAAAAGCCCGGAAGACAGCAATTTCCTCGGTGCAAGGTGAGCGTAGATCTTCCTCCAGCATGGCTCTGCCATGAGCATCGAGGTCTTTTCCTGCCGTGGCCATGACTTCGGCGGCATACGCCTCTGTCTCGGCTTTGGGATCGATTCGTCCAAGCGTGAGATGTGGGTGCGTTCCATTCAGTGTGCCGGCAATATGAGCAGCAGGGTCTGTGGTGCTGAGGTGAACCGGAAAGCCAAGGTCGGCCAAGGCAACAGCGACGGCTGCCGCAACGGTTGTTTTTCCAACACCGCCTTTGCCCATAGCGAGGATCACGCCGTGCTTATGGCGTGAAAGCTCACGGATGAGCTCACCAAGGGCCGGTAAGGTTGGTGGTATGGTGCCGGGTTCTGGGATTGAAGTTTTGTAATCTGGGTCATTTCCCATTGTGCGGATCGCTTCTATCCCTACAAGTCCATGGGGAGCAAGCGGGATGAGTGTGCGGGGGAGAGTGGCCAATTCCACAGGCATCCGTGACAGGGCGTCTTCTGCCCGCTTGGCCATGGCTTGGGCAATAGGGTCGGTTGCGTCGGTACACTGAAAGATGCCGTTGATGACAAGATGCTGGTTTTGCACGCCAAGGGTTGCCAAATCGCCGCGAGTTCTTTCTGCTTCACGGAGTGCCGATGCTTCCGGACGTGCCACCAGCACCAGAGTTGTTATTTTGGGATCTCCAAGAGCCGTTACAGTGTCGGCATAAAGTGTTTTTTGGGCTTGCAGCCCTGCCAGTGGTCCCAGGCATGAAGTGCCGCTGGTATTGGCATTAAGAAACTCATCCCATGCCGAGGGAAGTGAGAGCAACCGCAACGTGTGCCCAGTGGGGGCTGTATCGAAAATGACGTGGTCGAAATTCCGGGTTGTTCCTGTATCTCCAAGCAGCCTGGCGAATTCATCGAACGCGGCAATTTCTAAAGTGCAGGAACCGGAAAATTGTTCTTCCATGCTGGCCACAGCGGCATCTGGAAGGACACCTCGGTAAGGGCCGACCATTTTTTCCCGGTATGCCTTGGCAGATGCCTCAGGGTCTATGTTCATCGCTTTCAGATTGGGAACACCGGGAACATTGGTTGGTGTCTCTCCGAGGTTCACACCCAAAACCTCGTCGAGGTTTGAAGCGGGGTCTGTGCTGATAAGGAGCACCCGTTTCCCTGTATCAGCCAGTTTTATGGCACTTGCGCAGGCGACCGAGGTTTTTCCAACACCGCCTTTTCCGGTAAAAAACAGGATGCGTGTCGGATTTTCGGTAAACACCATGGCGCAAATCTCCTAAAAGAATTTTCAACAACAACCGGTTGGCCCGCAACTACCACCCGCCGGCTCGGTCACACCCAAAGATGTGAGCAACGAAACGCCGCACCAGGAAGCCATTTGCTGGCGAGTGGGATAAATCCCTGAGGCAACAATCCGATCATTGACCCGGATTAAAGGCAGAGCGATTTCTGGCCCGGCTTTCAAGGCTTCCATCACATCGGGCAGAGCGACAAAAGCTTGAGGCTGTTGCGCCAGATTAAACCGCTCAACTGATATTCCCTGCTCGTGGAGCCAAGCCAGATCGGAAGCAAATTTTGGCAGCACCGGGTCCACCTGCGGACCGCAGATGCCTGTGGAACAACACATGGGCTTATCGAATACGTGCAAGGTGGTCATGCTACCAAACTCCTGAGAGCGTTAACGGAAGGAAAAAACCGAGAACAATCGTTACAACTCGGCCACAAGGGCTTTCAATCGATCAAGGCCTGCAATGTTCACGCAATAACAGACCCTAGGCCCGTCGATCTCACCTTGAACAATCCCTGCGTCTTTGAGGATTTTCAGGTGTTGCGAGACAGTCGATTGAGCCAAAGGCATCAACCCGACAAGCTCGCCGCAAACACAGCTGGATCTTTCAAGAAGCAGCCGCACAAGTTTGACCCGCGCAGGATGAGCGATGGCCCAAGCCAATTCCGCAAGAGAGTCATCCATGTTTGCATGGCTTGCCAACGCAGGTGTGGAGTCCGGTTCACACGTGCGGCAAATGTTCTGTTGGTCTACCACGGAAGCCTCCTTGAAATATCATCGTCGATTAACGATAAGCTCGCAAGGGCATGCGCCAATGCAATAGATTGCTATCAGTGGTTTCTAAATGTTGGATTTTTTGCCAAGTGAGTGAGCATTTTTGGAGCGAGTGACGTTATACTCACAGACGAGAGACTGCCATTGGCCGTGAAAGGGTATCTCCATGACTAAGCCGAAGTTTCAGCTCGAGTGCTTGGAAGGCCGGTTGACCCCTACTGTATCGTTCTTTCTGGTACCGCCAGAAGTCCCATCCGGTGCCTATTCCATAGGCTCTTACGATTCCGAACAACCCGATGCCACTCAACCAACCGTTGCCATCCTTGGGCTGGCAGATGGCGAAACTCCAGTCGCGCTTACGGAATCAGCTGACGGCACGTCTTCATTCCTGTTGGCTTCGTCTGTCAGCGGTTTCGAGGCGACCCTTTACACCATCGATACGTCAACGGCTCAAGCTGCTGTGATTGGTTCTTCAGCGTCCATCAGCCTGCTCTTGGCAGATGGCTCTGCCGTGGCTTTTCCTGTGGACCAAAATTTCTACTCTGCTGGCTTGGATGAATCTGGCCAACTTCTCATTGACGTTGTGAACGAGTCTTTTGTCACTCGGTTCCGTATCGATCCAACAACCGGTTTAGCCATTGATGGCGATTCAGAGATCGATGGCACCCAACCAGATCACGTGATTGTTCCTGTCACATGCGAGTTGCCCCCATCTGAACCGGTTGATCAGCCAGAGGTTGTGGTAGATCCTGTGGATCCTCCGTCTCCCCAACCTGTTGACCAAAACTACAACTACATTCCAGTTCAGATATGGTTCGACACCATAATTAATGGAATCGATAGTTCTGAAACCTTGGTTTCGTATACCACAAATGGTGAATCGGCTTATGCTCTTGCGGTGAATGGCGATGCCAATACGGCTACCCTGTATCAGATTTCCACATTGGACGATGTGTCCACGGCGACGGCTGTCGGTAACATCGGATCTATTGCATTGTCTTTTGCGGACGGAAATAGTGTTGAATTTTCAATATATTCGGGTCAGTATATCACCGAAGTCGATGCGGACGGAAATCTGATCGTTTGCGAACATAACGCCGGCCTACTGACCACCTTTCGGGTAGATTTAACCACCGGCTTAGCCATCGACGCTGATGTCGAAGCCGATGGCACTCAGCCAGATTCCTCCTTGACCGTCGTTCAGGATGTTACTCCTCCACCTGAATGGTGTACCTTACCCATCAGCATTGCCATGCCTCCTGCTCCATGGCTTCCCGCCGTTGGCGGAATTGGTGATTCCGAGGTTTTGGTTTCAATAGTTTCCTCAGGCGATGTCACATATGGCCTGGCTGTGGATGCCGCGGCCAATACGGCCACACTGTATGTGGTTTCCGTGGTGGAAGATGATGTGTCCACGGCGACGGCTGTTAGTAAGATTGGTGCCATTGCGCTGTCCTTTGCGGATGGAAATAGCGTTGATTTTACTGAGTTTTCACAGGATTATTCCACAGAAGTCGATGCGGATGGAAATGTGGTCGTTCGTGCATTCAATGAAAACTTGTTGACTACTTTCAGGGTGGACCCATCTTCTGGTTTGGCGATCGACACTGATTCCGAAGTCGATGGCACCCAACCAGATTCGTTCGAATTTTTGAGAAGATACGAACCTCGTTACGTCGCCTACAACTACAGAACCACAACATCAACACAGGTCGAATTACCCGATATTGGCGGTATCGATTCCTCGGAAACCCTCGTTTCTGTTGTCACAGCCGGTGAAGTGACATACGCCTTGGCCGTGAATGACGATGCGGATACAGCCACGCTCTATCTTGTTTCCGCAGTGAATGATGAATCTACTGCAACGGCAATTGGCGACATTGGTTCTGTCGCATTGACATTTGCTGGCGGCGATGCTGTTGAATTGACTGCTAATTCTGGCGATTATTCGCTGGAAGTCGATGTAGACGGCAATGTGGTCGTTCGGGCGTTCTTTGGCAGCATGCAACGAGCATTCCGGATCGATCCAACATCTGGTTTGGCGATTGACGGTGATGCCGAGGCTGAAGGTACTCAGCCAGATTACGTGCTGGCCATCTGTTATTCTGTCGGACCAGGGCCAGTGGCATTAAATGATGGGGAATATCCACCGGAATGGGCCTACCGGACCAACGATGACGGCGATACCACTATCGATCCGACAATCTTGTTTAGCACCGGATCCTCGAACGGGGATTCTGAATCGCTTAGTTTTAACTTCTTTGCATTCTGTGATGACACTGGCTCAGAGCCGATGCTTTATGCTTCCGCCCAAACAAGTGCTCCCGCTCCTGCGCTGACTTATTCCACCACTGGTGGCAAGGTTGTGATGGTGACAGCGGATGGAAGAACTGGTTCATTCACACCGTTTGTCGGGTACGATGGCAGTGTTCACACGGCAACAGGTGATATCAACTGCGATGGCATCATGGATGTGGTCGTGGTTCCAGCAGCGGTAGGTGCCCCCGGGCACATCAGGGTATTGAGCGGAGCCGATGGATCTTGCATCGCAAGCTTTATCTGTTTCCCCGGCTATCTGGGAAGTATCAATATTGCCGTGGCTGATTTTAATGGTGATGGATGCGACGATATTATCGCATCATCAACCGGTGGGGCCAGCGGCACAGTTGCCATCTTCAATGGCCGCGACTTCTCCTCCATGAAATCGTTTTATCCATACGGTGCCGGCTACATGGGCACTGTTCATGTGAGTGGTTACGATCCCGATGGTGATGGAGTTTATTCCATTCTTACCA
>Ga0209598_10000854_pt1 | contig 24762 bp, 18 predicted proteins | sample M_140807_EF_Meta_FD_187317 | JGI IMG/M metagenome (GOLD analysis project Ga0209598, IMG submission 187317) | Freshwater microbial communities from Lake Montjoie, Canada to study carbon cycling - M_140807_EF_MetaG (SPAdes) (version 2) | ecosystem: Environmental > Aquatic > Freshwater > Lake...
AATGCTGTCGTAAACTTTTTCTGAAACAACTTTACCTGCTAATGGAGCTTTAGGTAAAAGTGGTCCTGAAGCTACTTTATCTTGGTAGGCATTTAGTTTTGCAATGGGTTTAGCAAGTATCGCTTTGATGCCAGCTTCTGTAATCAAGTTTGCTTTTTCTTTTTCAGGCGCAAGCACTAAAACAGTTTTACCTGTTACGTTAAGCCACTGGTTAATAAGCGCGTTTACTTCTTGTAAAGCAATACCAGGAAGGTAACGCTGGTACATTTCAAATTCTTTTTCGATACCAGGGATGGCTTCACCTTTTAAAAAGTTGCGCACATATTCTTGTAAAATTTGAACTGATTTTGTTTTGTCTTTTTCTTTGAAAGAATTTTCCATGCGAGACAATACGTTTTTAACCGCACGGTCTAATTCAGATTGAACAAATCCATACTGCTTTACTCTTTCGTTTTCTGTTAAGATGGCATTAAATGCCGCTTCCATTTCTTTAGCTGTTTTAGGAACGGCTAAAAGGGTAAAAGCGTCTTTGTCTCCAATAAATTCGCCATAGCTGCTGCTCGCAAATAAAAACGGTGCTTCTGGTTTTTGCGCTAGTTCGTCTAGGCGGCTACTCATCATTTGATTAAATAGTTCGCGCACCATGCCTTGTCTGTATTCGCCCTCGGTGGTTGCTTCTTTAACAGCAGGGAGCATGTAAAACATTTGAAGCACATTGTATGCCTGCTCAGGATCCGTCAAAATAGAAATACGGGTATCTGTAAAGGCAGGTATGCTAAATTTAGTTCTTGGTTTTGGATTTGTTGGGTTGGTGAGTTTGCCAAAATGCGACTGAATCATTTTTTCTGTTTCAGCAACGTCAATATCACCTACTACAATCACTGCTTGTAAATTAGGACGGTACCAATCTTTGTAAAATCCGGTAAGCTCACTATAAGGTGCACCATTGATACTTTCTTTGGTACCAATTGGAAGTCTTTTTGCGTATTGAGAACCATTTAATATAATAGGGAAGTACTTGTCTCTTAATCGGGCATCAGCACCTCTACCTAAGCGCCACTCTTCTGTTACCACGCCACGCTCTTTATCAATTTCTGAAGGATCAAAACTTACTTGGTGTGCCCAGTCTTCTAAAACCTGCATGGCTTTTTTATACACCATTGGGCTGTCGGTAGGAACTTGTAATTCGTAAACCGTTTCATCAAAACTTGTGTAAGCGTTTAAGTCGGCGCCAAAGTTTACGCCACTTTTTTCTAGGAAGTCTACGAGTTCTTGCTTTTTAAAATTCTTGGTTCCATTAAAACACATGTGTTCTACAAAGTGCGCAAGGCCTCTTTGCTTTTCTGTTTCTAAAGTTGAACCAGCGTTTACAACAAGTCTTAACTCGGCTCTATTTTTAGGCTCTACATTTTTTCTGATGTAATAGGTGAGTCCGTTGGCGAGTTTTCCAATTTTAACTTTTGAATCAACGGGTAATTTTGCATCCGTTGGTTTTTGTGCGGTACTAACAAAAAATGTACCAACGAGTAAGATGAGCAGTAAATGTTTGATGCTTTGTTTCATAGTTTCTATTTTTTATCCTGCATGGTGAAGCCCCAATGAAAATCCTAATTTTTCAATTAAGCTTTTTGGGAGTGCAGGAATTTTTTTTCTTTCAATTAAATAGGTGGAGAGGCCCGAAAGGTCTCTAAAAATAAAATGTTTGTTAAGGGCGCCTTCCAAATATCCGGCTCCCGAAGTGTTACCAGTTCCCACGCGCATACCTATCATGCGGCGAACCATAATTAAATGTTTATGACGCCAGTTACTCATGAGGTGATCGATCTCAATAAGGGCGTCTAACACCTGGTAAGAAGTTTGAAAAATAGGGTAGTCGCGATAGAGCATAATAAAGAGCGCAGCCTGCATCGCTTTAGGCGAAAAAGAGCCTCTTAAAGTGGCTAATATTTCGGGTGTTGCATCTGCTGGATTTTTTTCAAAAAAAACGTAATCAAAATCGTTAATTTTTGACGCCTCTCGTGGCGTTAATCCGGCCAAATAAATACTGCGGTATTCGTCCCAAAATTTAGCGCCAAATTCGTCGTTAAAAAATGGCATTCTTTCGAGCCATTCGTTAATGCGGGTTAATAAATTTTTATCGGCTTCGGCGGTAGAAATTTGATCGTAATCAGGTTTTTCAAATCCACCTTCGTTGGTTCTTTTGTAATATTCTTTTTGATGCCTATTGTCAATTTCTAAACCAAGTTTAGCTTCAATCATTCTGAACTGTTTAGACTGAAATCCAGAAGAAGGGGTAAGCAAATTTCTGAACGCTAAAAAGTCGAGGGGCGTCATTGTGTCAAGTACATTAACTTGATCGTTTAGGAGCTGTAAAATTTTTATAATTCTGCGTAAACGATGACGAACCAAATTCATGTCTTCGGCATTGTCGTTGATGGCCGGTTGGCCAAAAACATCCAACACATAATCCAGTTCAAAAATGATTTGTTTGAACCATAGTTCGTAGGCTTGATGAATCACAATAAACAACATTTCGTCATGTGCTTTTTCGTGACCTTCCGTAAAACTCACAGGATACTGTGCATCTAAAATTTTGTCTAGATGAAGGTAGTCTGCGTAGTATAAAGCCTTCTTTTCCATAGGGTTAAACGTGTTACAAAGAAAAGCAATTTTTAGCCTGCGCTACCCACAGTTTACCCCCAAAACTTGTTGTATATTTGCGGTATGACGCGCGAACAATTGGTGGCTCAAATCAGGGCTAAAAAATCATATTTATTGGTGGGCTTAGACTCCGAAGTTTCTAAATTGCCAAAGCACTTGCAAGGCAAGCCAGATGCGGTTTTGACGTTTAATAAACAAATCATTGATGCCACCAAAGATTACTGTGTTGGGTATAAAATAAATACCGCTTTTTACGAGTCTGAAGGGGTGAAAGGATGGGAAACTATGCAGCAAACACTGGAATATATCCCCAAAAATTTATTCACAATTGCCGATGCTAAGCGGGGGGATATTGGCAATACTTCGGCCCAATATGCCCGTACTTTTTTTGAAACCATGCAGTTTGATGCGGTAACGGTGGCCCCTTATATGGGTGAAGATAGCGTGCGTCCTTTTCTAGAATATCAAAATAAATGGACCATTGTTTTGGGCTTAACTTCCAATGTGGGCAGTCAAGATTTTGAACAACAAACAATTGCCAATGCTGGCAAACAATTATATGAAGTTGTGCTTGAAAAAGTAGCTAGTTGGGGCACACCAAACAACCTAATGTTTGTGGTGGGTGCTACCAAAGCAAGTGATTTTTCTAGTATCAGAAATATTATTCCCAATCACTTTTTATTGGTGCCAGGTATTGGTGCACAAGGTGGAAGTTTAGAAGAAGTTTCCCGTTATGGAGCTACTCCAGATTGTGGATTATTGGTAGCCGCTAGTAGGGCCATTATTTTTGCAAGTAGTGGCGAAGATTTTGCCCAAGCTGCTGCCGAGGCTGCAAAAAATTATGCCACAGAAATGGCTGGCTATTTGAATCTATAATTTTATTTTTTGAGCGAGTATATTGGCCCAAATTTGATGCATGTTGGCACTATAATGAAGGCCATCTTGCGCGATCATTTCGGGGGCACAATTTCTAGTAATATCTGTAATATTTATTAGCTCAATTTCCATGTCCTCGCAACGCTTTTTTATGACCTCATTAAAAGCGTCAATTTGCGCACTAATTTCTGTCAAATTTAGCCCTGTTTCAAGCGCTTTATTTTGCGCAAATGATGTGTGTGCCCAGTCTGGAATTGAAAGCACAAAAACACGGCTATTTTGATGCCCATTATACTGCAAAGCTTTGAGTAATAAAAAGGTAAATTCCTGATCAAATTCGGTGATGGATAAACCCCGGTATTGGTTATTGACGCCAATTAAAAGTGTAACAAAATCATACTGTTTTTGGAGTAAAGTATGGATCAAATGGGTAGCCAATTCGTTGGTGGTCCAACCTGTTTTTGCCACTATTTCTGGCGCCATAAAACCTGGGTGTTTGGCCCTTAATTGCTGCACCAATTGGTACGGAAAACTCTCATGTAAGGGTACCGATTCACCAATGGTATAAGAGTCGCCGAGTGCTAAATATGTTGGGTGCATGGTACCTAAATTAAAATGATTTTAAAATTTCGTAGAACTTATAAACGTCTTTGAAACTGCAATAAAGTGCTGCGGGTGCTACTCGAATAACGCCTGGTTCTCTATAGTCAACGATAATACCATGCTCTTTCATTTTCTGGTAAATTTCTTTTCCTTTTTCTTCAAAAAACAAACAAAGTTGTGCGCCTCTTTGGTTAGGGTCTGAAGGTGTAATTAAGGTAAAAGAAAGGGTTGTTAATTGTTCCAATAAGAACGCTAAATATCCGGTAAGCGCGATGCTTTTACTGCGTAAATTTTGAATGCCAGCTTCTTCAAAAATGGTTAATGATGCTTTTAAACAAACCGTATTAAATACCTGCGAAGTACTCATATTCCAACCCGATGCAGTAGGTTTTGCAACAAAGCCTTTTTCCATTTTAAAGCGGGTTGCTTCGTCATTTCCCCACCATCCACCTAAACGAGGTGTGTCAATATTAGTTGCATGTTTTTCATGTACAAACACACCACCCACGGCGCCTGGTCCTGCGTTTAAATATTTATAAGAACACCATACCGCAAAATCTACATTCCAAGCGTTTAATTGCATGGGTACATTGCCAGCAACGTGTGCTAAATCAAATGCCGCTATGGCACCCACTTTGTGCGTAGCCTCGGTAATAGATTTGATATCAAAAAGTTGCCCGGTATAATAATTGATGCCTCCAAAAAGTACCATGGCAAGTGAATCTCCTGCAGCTTCGATGGCTTCAACAATAGCATCATGCGCTATTGTTTTTTTGCCAGCCTGAGGTGTTATTTCTATAATGGCAGTAGCTGGATCTAGGTTAAAATGCTTGACTAAAGTTTCTACTGCGTATTGATCGGAAGGGAAAGCACCCGCTTCCATAATAATTTTAAAACGGGTAGGTGTAGGCTTATAAAAGCTTAACATTAATAGATGCAGGTTTACAGTGAGGGCGTTCATGACTGTAATTTCATGTTCTTTGGCGCCCATCATATTACCAAGGGTTGCCCTCGTATATTCTTGATAATTAAGCCAAGGATTTGTGCCTCCAAAATAACCACCAATGGCTAATTCTCTCCAGCTAGCAAGTTCGGTTTCTATAGCAGCAGCTACATTTTTAGGCTGAAGACCAAGTGAGTTGCCGCAAAAATAAATGACGTTTTTATCCTCATTTTTAGGAAAATAAAACTGCTCTTTAAAAGGCGCTAACGGGTCTGTTGCGTCCATTTGTTGTGCATAGCTTAAAGAGGCCTGATAAGCGGTTGAATAGTTATACATGGTATAAAGTTAACGCCGCTTGTGTACAAAGGTTCATCCGGCTGTCATTTTTATATATAAATGTGTAACAGAATAGTCAATATTTTAGCAGAATGCTTATTTTCATCTCCTCTATAAAACCAATTTTATGAAGTATTGTACATCACTTTTATGCATTTTAATTGCTGCAATTACCATCAGTAGTTCAGCTATTGCACAACAAACGCCAGTTACCAAGGCCAACTATGCGCTTGCTGCAAGGTTCTCCCCTAAAAAAGTAGATAAACTTATTTTTTCTACATCGGTGGATCCGCATTTTCTAAAAAAATCGGAGCGCTTTTGGTATATGTACGAAACTACCGAAGGTAAAAAGTGGTACATCGTAGACCCAGTAAAAGCAGAAAAAAAGGTATTGTTTGATAATGCAGATTTGGCAGCAAAAATTACGCGTGTTGTAAAAGATCCATTTGATGCGCAGCATTTATCTATAGACAGTATGCGTTTTATAAGAGATGAAAATTGGATTCAGTTTGAAGTAAAAAGCACACAAGAAGTTGAAAAGAAAGATACGGCAGCTAAAAAAGGAACGCCAGCTGTAAAAGAGAAAAAAGTATTTTATTTCGAATACAATTTGCAAACCACAGAACTAGTAGAACTTCCAGAATTAAAAAAGCCTAAGCGTAAACCAAGTTGGGCCAATGTTTCTCCAGATGGTAATAATATTGTTTTTGGACGAAACAACAACTTATATTGGATGGATAAGGCTTCATACGAAAAAGCCTTAATCAATGAAAATGATTCGACCATTGTAGAGAAGCAATTGACTAAAGATGGTATCGAAAACTTTGGATACTTTAACGATAACAATTTATCAGGCACGGGTCAGACAGACGAAGAAAAAGAAAAGGAAAAGAAGAAGCGCAAGGGTGCCTATGTGATGTGGTCGCCAGATTCAAAGCATTTTGTGGTAAAAAAAGTAGACAATACCAAGGTTAAAGATTTGTGGGTGATTAACGCCGTAAGTGGAGCAAGACCAACCCTCGAAACCTATAAATATTGGATGCCCGGTGAAAAAGAAGCGCCCGTGGATCATTTGTATGTTTTTGATATAACAACATCCACTGGAAAAGAATTAGCGGTGTCTAAATTTAAAGACCAGGGTGTTGCTGTATGGGCAGATCCTGGAAAAATAAATACTAGAGACGATGATTTTAGAGCATCTGTTTGGCTTGGTGATAATAGCAAATTTTATTTTACAAGAACCAGTCGCGATCAAAAGCGCATTGATATTTGTACCGTTGATATTGCAACTGCTACAGTGAATGCGCTGATTAGTGAAACTTTTAATACTTATATCGAAAATAAAAGAGTTGGCCTTGTTAATAGCGGTAAAGAGCATATTGAGTGGAGTGAGCGTGATGGATGGGCGCATTTTTATTTATACGATGAAGCAGGAAAGCTTAAAAATCAAATTACATCAGGTGCTTACCATTGCGAAGAAATTTTAGGTATTGATGAAGCCAAGCGTGTATTGTATTTTTCGGCGAATGGAAAAGAAGCTGGTGAAGATCCATACCTATTACATGCATACCGTGTAAATTTTGATGGTACGGGTTTAAAATTATTAGATCCAGGAAATTATGATCATGCTATGCGCATGAACGACAACAACACTTTTTTTATTGATAATTTTTCTCGAGTAAACTCGGTGCCAACATCGGTATTATATGCTACAGATGGTAGAAAAGTTATGGATCTTGAAACTGCAGATTTATCATCTTTAATGGCAACTGGTTACAAGTTTCCAGAAACCTTTAAAGTAAAAGCAGATGATGGCATTACCGATTTATATGGTGTAATGTACAAGCCTTTTGATTTTGACTCAACCAAAAAATATCCAATTATTGAGTATGTGTACCCGGGCCCTCAAACAGAAGCAGTAAACAAGGCCTTTACAAAAGGGATGGACCGTATAGACCGTTTAGCACAAATGGGATTTGTAGTAGTAACGATTGGTAATAGAGGTGGACATCCTGCACGAAGCAAGTGGTACCATAATTATGGGTATGGCAATTTACGCGATTACGGACTTGCCGATAAAAAAGCAGCAGTAGAGCAACTTGCCGACCGCTTTAAATTTATTGATATTAATAGAGTAGGTATTCATGGACATTCGGGTGGTGGATTTATGAGTACAGCTGCTATGCTTGTTTACCCCGACTTTTTTAAAGTTGCCGTTTCGTCGGCAGGCAACCATGACAACAGCGTATACAACCGTTGGTGGAGTGAGCAACATCATGGTGTTAAAGAAGTGATTGGTGATAAAGGCGATACTAGCTTTTTATACAACATCGAAAAAAATCCAGACTTAGCTAAAAACCTAAAAGGACATTTAATGCTTTCTCATGGTGATATTGATAACAATGTGCACCCAAGCAATACCATTAGAATGGCTAATGCATTAATAAAAGCAAACAAGCGTTTTGATTTAGTGTTACTTCCAGGGCAAAGACATGGTTATGGTGATATGACAGAATATTTCTTTTGGCGTCAGGCAGATTATTTTGCAGAACATTTATTAGGCGACAAAACTGGTAGGTCAGAAACAGACATCGAAGAAATGAATAAAGAAATTGAGCAGTCTAATAAGGCAGCTGTTGGTGGTGGCAGAAGAAATTAAATAGGGAGGCATGAAGATTTTTTTAATTGGGTTAATGGGGTCCGGAAAAAGCTATTGGACAAAACAATTGGCAAAAAAATACAAAACCGGCGGATACGATTTAGACTATTTAGTTGAAGTAAGGGAAGAAAAAACGATCGCTGAAATATTTGCAGAAGACGGGGAAGATTATTTTAGAAAAGCAGAGTCTACAGTGTTAAAATGGTTTGACCAAAAAAAAACCTACTTACTAGCCACTGGCGGTGGAGCACCTTGCTTTTTTGATAATATGGTATGGATGAATAAGCAAGGCATAACCATTTGGTTAGATGAGCCGCTCCCTGTTATTGCGGCAAGGCTAGCAACCGAAAAAGCCCACCGCCCCTTAATTGCAAAATTGTCAGATTTGGAACTGTTAACTTTTTTAGAAACACAAAGAGCAAGTAGGCTTCCATTTTATAGTGCGGCTCAAATTCATTTGCAAGAAGATACCATTACCGCCGACAGTTTTAAAAAAGCCCTTGCTAAATTATAAATTATGTTAACTAAATATTTTATTTCTATTGCTGCTTTTTTGGGTGCTGTAACAGTGGCCCTTGGTGCTTTTGGCGCACACGCTTTAAAAGCAGTATTATCGCCAGCGGCACTAACTACCTATGAAACGGCAGTACGTTATCAAATGTATCATGTAGTTGCGCTACTATTTACGGGAATATTGTTACAGAAAGCCTCATCTTCAAAACAACAAAAGCTTTTAAATAGGGCAGGATTATTTTTTATAGATGGTATTGTACTTTTTTCTGGCTCCTTATATTTTATTGTAGCAAAACCCTTTTTAGGCATTGAGGGTTTGACTTGGGTGGGTGCAATTACACCCATGGGCGGCCTACTATGGATGGTTGCATGGGTGCTACTTGGACTCTCTCAATTACAAAGCGTGGAAAACTCGAGGGCTGCATAGCATTTTTGCACATCGGCACTTAACCCGTTCTAGACCGGGCGCCTTAACTTATATTTGTTTCCATGGCAAATAGTTTAAGAAAAAAAGCAACCACTCCTCCAGATCCTGAGCAGTTAACGCCAGATAAGGAAACCGAAGTCACTGTTACGGAAGTTGTTAAAGACGAGCGTACCACTAAAATTATTGGTGCTGTAATTTTGTTATTTGCAGGGTTCTTATTTGTTGCCTTCACCTCTTATTTATTTACTTGGCAAGAAGACCAGGACAAAGTGCACCAGTTTGGTATTAAGATTTTTGCAGAAAATGGATTACGCGTTAGCAATATGCTAGGTGTATTGGGTGCATATGTAGCCCACTCATTATTTTATAAAGGATTTGGACTTGCTTCTTATTTATTGTGCACTTTCTTTTTTGTGCTTGGCGTTAATTTAATTTTTGGTAAAAAAATATTTAGTCTTTGGCGTAATGCACGATATGTGCTTGTTGGCCTTATTGTATTAAGTACTGCCTTTGCTTTTGTTGCATCGGCAAGTTCTTTTTCTTGGGGTGGGGCAGTAGGAGAGTTGTTTTCTTCCTTCTTGCAAAAGTGGACGGGTACCTTTGGAACGGGTGCTATATTATTACTAGCTGCATTTAGTTATTTTATTTGGCGCTTTAATCCAGTATTTAAAGCCCCAAGTTTCAATTTCAAGTCTACTAAAAATGATACTTCCGATTTAGGCGTTCCATTTACCACTGATGATGAAAAACCTGTGGTGCAGGCTTGGGATGAAGCGGGTGCACTTGTACCAGATCCTACTGCGTCAGTAGATGAAGAAGCGCTAGAAAACGAAGAAGAAGCAGAAAAAAAAACGGCAGTAGTGCCGGTGGTCGCTAGTGGCAATAAATTAAAATCGGAAGGTAGGGCAGTATCTGTAATTATGCCGGATGCACCAGAAGAAATCATGCCGGATGCATTAGCACCACATATGAGTGGCGAAGATCCACTTGATTTAGATGAAACACTCGAAGAAGGAGAATTAGAAGAAGATGATGCTGAAGATTTGTCTTTAGAAATTAATGAAACGCCAGTAGAAGAAACAGTGCCTGCAGCAAGCATTGGCAAACTCAACACTAAATACGATACTACACTCGATTTAAAAAGCTACAAGTATCCAAGTATCAATTTACTAGAAACACATGGTAGCGAAAAAATTGTGCATGACCCTCAAGAATTGGAAACGCACAAAAATCAGATCATTGCTACTTTAAAAAACTATGATATTGCCATTCAAAAAATTCAGGCAACAGTAGGTCCAACAGTAACACTCTACGAAATTGTTCCTGCGCCAGGTGTACGTATTAGTAGAATCAAAAATCTCGAAGACGACATCGCGCTTAGCCTTGCTGCACTAGGTATTCGTATCATTGCGCCTATTCCAGGTAAAGGCACCATTGGTATAGAAGTGCCTAATATTAGGAAGTCGGTGGTGAGTATGAAAACACTTTTAGCGAGTGATAAATTTAGAACTTCCGATTATTCTTTACCGATTGCAATTGGTAAAAAAATTGACAATGAAAACTTTATTGTTGACCTTGCTAGCATGCCACACCTTTTAATGGCAGGTGCTACTGGGCAGGGTAAATCGGTGGGTTTAAATGCAATACTTGTATCGCTACTCTATAAAAAACATCCATCGCAACTTAAGTTTGTTTTAGTGGATCCTAAAAAAGTGGAGTTGAGTTTATACCGCGTTATTGAAAAACACTTTTTAGCAAAACTACCTGGCGAAGACGATGCTATTATAACAGATACTAAAAAAGTAATCAATACCCTCAATGCACTTTGTATTGAAATGGACAACCGTTACGATTTACTAAAAGAAGCGGGTTGTAGAAATATTAAAGAGTACAACGAGAAATTTACAGCTAGAAAATTAAATCCAGAAAAAGGGCATCAGTACCTTCCATTTATAGTACTGGTAGTGGATGAGTTTGCCGATTTAATTATGACTGCGGGCAAAGAGGTGGAAATGCCAATAGCTAGGCTAGCACAGCTTGCTAGAGCAGTAGGTATTCACCTAATAATTGCCACACAACGCCCATCTGTAAATATCATAACTGGTACCATTAAAGCCAATTTCCCGGCGCGTATTGCATTTAAAGTGTCTAGTAAAATTGATAGCCGTACTATTTTAGATGCCGGCGGTGCCGAGCAATTAATTGGAAAAGGTGACATGCTTGTGAGCTACAATGGTGAAATTACCCGTTTACAATGTGCGTTTGTTGATACCCCAGAAGTAGAAGCTGTTTGTGAATTTATTGGGAATCAAAAAGGCTATCCGCAAGCGTTTTTACTACCTGAATACGTGGATGAAAAAGAAATGGAAGGTCGTGATTTTGACTCTGGCGATAGAGACCCGCTATTTGAAGATGCTGCCCGATTAATTGTACAAAGCCAAATGGGGTCTACCTCACTTATTCAGCGCCGTATGAAGCTTGGATATAACAGAGCTGGCCGTTTAATGGATCAATTAGAAGCAGCAGGTATTGTAGGGCCTAACCAAGGTAGCAAGGCCAGGGAAGTTCGCTTTAAAACCGATTCGGAACTAGAGATGTTTTTAGAAACACTCTAAAACCTATCTTTGCCCGCAATGAGGCTATACAAATTAACATACATGAAAAAGCTATTTTCACTTTTTATAGTTACCCTTTTAGTTGTAAGTGCACATGCGCAGAACGATCCAAATGCCAAAAAGATTTTGGATATGGTTAGTGCTAAAGTTAAAAGCTTTACCACTATCACTGCTAATTTCTCTATAAATTCTGTTTCTAGTAAAGGAAAAAACAACGGCGTTAAATCGGGAGTTATATCTATCAAAGGCGCTAAATATGTTTTAGCACAAGGCAAAATGCAAGTGATTTGCGATGGCGTTAAAACATACAATTTTGATGGTGCCAAAACCATTACGGTTACTAGTTTAGAAGAAAGTGCTCAATCGTTAAGCCCTCAAAAGATTTTATCTGGCGACTATGCTAAAGATTTTGTTTGCAAATTAATTGGCAACAAAGCAGGACAAAGTGAAATTGAAATGAAGCCTATTGATCCGCGTAAAAACTTTTCTAAAGTGAGTGTTTTTGTAGACAATGCAAAATCAATGATTACCAAAGCGGTTATTTTAGATAAAAGCAACAATACGTTACAAGTAAGCTTTAGCAATTTGGTTTCAAATAAAGCACTAGACAACGCAATCTTTGTTTTTAACAAAGCAAAGTATCCAAAAGACGTTGAGATATTAGATTAATCTACTCTTTATTGCACTAAAAAAGTAACGCCTTCAAGGGCAAGTTCTGTGTTTGCAAACACCGTGCGGGCCTCCAGTACATGGGTTTCAATACTTTCATATTTACTACTAAAATGCCCAATGAGTAAGCGTTTTACACCCGCTTCTTTGGCAATGGTTGCTGCCTGCGTGGTGGTGGCATGAAATCGATCAGCTGCTTTTTGCGCCTGGTCCTGTAAATAAGTGGCTTCGTGGTACAATAAATTAGCATCCATGGCATGCGCCACCAAGTTCATATCAAAAATTGTATCCGCGGTATAGGTGTATTTTTTATTAGGGCTTGCAGGATCCGTTAAGTTTTCATTTAATAAAACGGTCCCATTTTTTGTTTGGTAATTGCTTCCTTTTTTTAATTCGTCATAAAAACTAAAGGGTACATCTGCAGCAATCACTTTTTCTTTATTAATTTTTCGGGGCGCTTTGTTTTCTGAAATGGTAAACCCAAAACAAGGTATGCGGTGCTGGGTAGGAAAGCAGCTTACTTTAAATTTTGGGGTTTCCACAAGTATGCCAGCCTCTGTTATGGTATGAAAATGCAAAGGGTAGGGTATCCTTGAACCCGCTACTGCTAGTTGCATGTCAACAATTTCTTTGAGGCCTGGTGGGCTAAAAATGTTTAGATCGTTGGTTCGGCCTAAAAGTCCCATGCTAGTGATAAGCCCAATGAGGCCAAAATAATGGTCGCCATGGAGGTGGGAGATGAAAATATGGTTGATTTTGCTCCTTTTTACCTTGTACCGGCTCATTTGTATTTGGGTAGCCTCCCCACAATCTATCAGAATAGATTGATCCTGGATGCTTACCACCTGGGCTGTTGGATGCCTGTCGTAGGCCGGAAGTGCCGAATTATTGCCTAAAATAGTGACTCCAAACATAAATTTATGGGAAAATGGCGTAAAAAGATGCCCAAATTTATCCTTTTTACATTATAATACCTACCTTTGCAGCCGATAAAAAATAGAAGAAAACAATTACGGAGTCTTATTTAAACATTTTGAAATGTCGCATTTAACAAAAGAAAAAACAGCAAGCATTTTTGCTGAGTTTGGTGGGAAAGCCACTAACACGGGTTCAATCGAAGGTCAAGTAGCAATACTTACTGAGCGTATTTCCCATATCTCTAAGCATTTACAAGCTAACAAGCAAGATCATTCTACACAACGTGGTTTGATGATGATGGTTGGTCAACGTAAGCGTTTATTGGCTTATATGCAAAAGCATAACCTACAGGGCTATCGTGCTCTAATTGAAAAACTAGGTTTAAGAAAATAATTTTTTTCTTACGAATGATACTGCTATTCCCAACTGCTTATTCATAACGGTTGGGAATAGTTATTTCTATTGGTACCTATTTTTTTGATTCATTCATTACCCAATCAACACAATTTTATGTTATCACAACCAATAAGTGTAAGTTTTGATCTTGGCGGCGGACGTCAAGTTTCTATTGAAACTGGCAAGCTTGCGCGTCAAGCAGACGGTTCAATTACCGTACGTCAAGGTAATTGCGTTTTATTAGCAACCGTGGTTGCCAATAAAGATCCAAAAGAAGGACAAGATTTTTTTCCATTAAGCGTAGACTACCAAGAAAAGTTTGCATCTGCAGGCCGTATTCCTGGTTCTTTTTTTAAGCGTGAAGCGCGTTTAAATGATTATGAAATATTAACAAGCAGGTTAATTGACCGTGCTTTAAGACCTTTATTCCCTGAAGATTATTTGTGCGATGTACAAGTACTTGTAAGTTTAATTTCTAGTGATGCAGAAGTATTACCAGATTCACTTGCTTGTTTAGCTGCATCTGCTGCACTTGCAGTTTCAGATATTCCAGTAAAAGAAATTATTTCTGAAGTGCGTATTGCACGTGTGAACGGACAGTTTTTAGTAAACCCTACACGTTCGGAACTTGCTCAATCAGATTTAGAATTCATTATTGCTGCTACCGAAAAAAACCTAATGATGGTGGAAGGTGAAGCAAAAGAATGTTCTGAAGCAGATTTAATCAAAGCCCTAGAAATTGCGCACGATGCTATTCGCATTCAAATTAAAGCGCAAGCAGAGCTTAGAGCTAAAAAAGGTGTTACCACTGTAAGAGATTACAAGAAGCCACCTCAATCAGAAGAAATTCAAGCAAAAGTAAATGCATTTGCTGCTAAGCGTGTGTATGAAATTTCACGTAAAGGTTCTTCTAAAAATGAGCGTAGCGATGCTTTTAACGCATTAAAAGATGAGTTAATTGCTAGCCTTGGCGAAGACGTTACCGATTTAGATAAAAAATTAGCTAAAAAATATTACGAAGACCTTAAGTGGGAAGTTGTACGTAACATGATGGTTGATGAGCGTATCCGTTTAGACGGTCGTGCACTTGATCAAGTTCGTCCACTTGCTATGGAAGTAGAGCCACTTCCTACACCACACGGTTCTGCATTATTTACAAGAGGTGAAACACAATCTTTAACGACTGTAACATTTGGTACAAAGCTAGATGAGTTGTTACAAGAGAGTGCTGCAAAATCTGAATACACACCATTTATTTTACATTATAATTTCCCTCCATTTAGTACTGGAGAAGTTAAAATGATGCGTGGTGTTGGACGTAGAGAAGTAGGACATGGTAACCTTGCTATGCGTTCTTTAAAGCAAATGATGCCTAAAGAAGATTACGCATACACGGTGCGTGTAGTAAGTGATATTTTAGAAAGTAACGGTTCGTCTTCTATGGCAACTGTATGTGCTGGTTCATTAGCGCTTATGGATGCTGGTGTTCCTGTTCCTAAGCACGTAAGTGGCGTGGCTATGGGACTTATTTCTAGAGAAGATGGTAAGTATGCAATCTTAACAGATATCTTAGGTGATGAAGATCATTTAGGTGACATGGACTTTAAAGTTACTGGTACGCGTGATGGTATTTGTGGTGTGCAAATGGATATTAAAGTAGACGGTTTAAGTATGGACATTATGCGTGAAGCTTTGGCTCAAGCGCGTACAGGTCGTTTACATATTTTAGATGCGATGTACGAATGTATGCCAGCGCACAGACCAGAAGTGAAGCCACATGCACCTCGTATGGTTAAACTAGTAATCGATAAAGAATTTATCGGTGCTGTAATCGGACCAGGTGGTAAAGTGATTCAAGAAATTCAGCGTGAAACAGGTACAACTATCAATATTGAAGAAGTTGGTAACACAGGTCATGTAAGCATTTTCTGTTCTGAAAAAGCAGGGCTAGAAAAAGCATTAGCATGGGTGAAAGGCATTACTGCAGTTCCTGAAGTAGGTGATGTATATGAAGGTCCTGTAAAAGGCATTAAAGAATTTGGTGCATTTATCGAATTCATGCCTGGTAAACAAGGCTTATTGCATATCTCTGAAATTAGTTGGTCACGCCTAGAAACCATGGATGGCATCTTTAATGAAGGTGATATGGTTAAAGTTAAATTGGTGGGTTTAGATCCTAAAACTGGTAAATTTAAGTTAAGCCACAAGGCCTTAATACCAAGACCAGGAGCTGAATAACCTTAAGTAAATACAATAATTGATGCAAAGGCCCGTTTTTTAAACGGGCCTTTTTGTTTTTTTAAGCCCTTATAAATAACAACATAATATGAGTACTACCATTCAGATTTCTATAGATGTATTAGACGAAGCTATTAGGGATATGATGATCGCCGAATTAGCGGATCTGGGTTTTGATGGGTTTGAAGAAACCGAAACAGGCCTTTTTAGCTATATAGAATCAAGTCGTTTTGATAGTGTGGTGCGTAAAGGGTTGGAGGAGCTTGCTAACCAATATGGCACTACTTATACCAGTGCTTCCATTGATAAGCAAAACTGGAACGCCCTTTGGGAATCCAATTTTGAACCGGTGCTGGTGGATGATTTTGTAGGGGTTAGGGCAGGGTTTCATCCGGCCTTTGGAGACGTAGTTGAGCATGATATTGTCATTACCCCAAAAATGAGTTTTGGCACAGGTCATCATGGAACTACTTATTCTGTTATGCAGTTAATGCGGGACATTGATTTTACCAATAAGAGCGTTTTTGACTTTGGAACGGGTACCGGACTGCTTGCTATTTTGGCTCATAAGCTAGGAGCATTGACCGTTTTGGCGGTAGATAATGACGATTGGTGTATAGAAAATGCTTCAGAAAATATTGTAGTTAATAATACTCAATCGATTGAAATACAAAAAGTTAATGATGCTAATCTAAATAAAAAATTTAATATCATCATTGCCAACATCAATAAAAATATCATACTTGATAACTTGGCCTTTTTGGCCGAAGCTACTATGCCAGGAGGTGTAGTTTTATTAAGTGGCTTATTGGTAGAAGACGAGCCTGATATTGAAGCTGCTTGTGTTGCACTAGGTTGGAAACATCAACAAACGAGGACAAGAAATAATTGGATAGCGCTGCATTACAGTGTTTAAGTATAACGCCCCAAACGTTAGACATTATTGAACGGTTTATTAATTAATCATTAATTTTAAAAATAATCGTTCGAGAACTAAACTTAAATTGTAAAGTGATGAATGAATTTTTGCTCATAATGGTAGCTTACCTAATAGGTTCTATTCCAACATCAATTTGGATAAGTAAGCATTTTTTTGATATCGATATTAGAGAATATGGTAGTGGAAACGCCGGTGCTACCAATACTTTTAGAGTATTAGGCTCTAAATGGGGCAGTTTTGTAATGCTGGTAGACGTATTAAAAGGCGTAATTGCTACTTCACTTTATTTGCTACTTCCACATTATTTAACCAACGAATTACACCGCACCAACTTTATGTTGGGTCTAGGACTAGCTGCCGTACTTGGGCATATTTTTCCAATTTGGGCCAATTTTAAAGGAGGAAAAGGGGTGGCTACACTTTTAGGTATGGCCGTTGCCATTCAGCCATTAGTTGCAGCTTGGTGCATTGGGGTATTTTTAATTGTACTTTTTTTAACCCGTTTTGTATCCCTAAGCTCTATATTAGCCGGGATTGCTTTCATGGTTTTTATACTATTTGTGTTTAATGAACAGCCAACCTTTTACCGAATTTTTGCGGTAATGGTGGCACTTATGGTGGTATTAACACACCAAAAAAATATTACAAGACTCATGAACGGTACCGAAAGTAAGGTTCCAATTTTACGTCACCGAGACCGTAGAAAGCATAGAAAATCAGGCGATAAGGCCTAGTTTGTTGCATTTCTGCGTTAATTACCCTATATTTTTTGTACATTTGCACTCTTTTTAGTTAATCCCTAATTTTTTAGGTATGTCCAATCAGCCGCTGTTAGAAAAGCTTCATTTAAAAGACGAAAAGAATATCCTGATTCAGGGTCTTCCTTCTTCTGTAGAAAAGCAATTTGTAAAAGTAAACTTCGCTAAAAACGTAACCCCATTAATTAAGGCAAAAAAGTTAGACTTTGCCTTGGTGTTCGCCCTTAGCCAGCAGCAGCTCAACAACATCTTAAAGGAGGTATTTCCCGCTATTACCGTAGAAACCAAATTATGGATCGCTTACCCTAAAACCACTAGTAAAATAGTGAGTGACTTAAATAGAGAGTCTAGTTGGGATGTGCTTACTAAAAATGATTATGAATCGGTGCGTCAGGTTACACTTGACCATGTGTGGAGTGCCATTCGTTTCCAAAAGACAGATCAAATTCCTAATAAAGACCGTAGCTTTTCTGACGTAAAAAGTTTAGAGCTAAAAAGTGGTTCTGGTTTTGAAAAGCGACTGATTGCTTTACCCATAGACTTAGAAAGAATTTTTACCAATCACGAAGAAGCCAAAGAGTTTTTTACTTCTTTGTCTATCAGCAACCAAAAGGAATACCTCAGTTGGATCCAGGGCGCTAAAAAAGCAGAAACTAGACAAATTCGTTTAGAAACTGCCGTAGAAAAGCTCATGGCTGGTAAAAGAAATCCTACCGAAAAATAAAACTTTTAATCTTTTTCTTCTTCAGAAGGTATAATAAATGCGGCACGTCTTGGCGCAGGGAATGGAACATCATTTCCTTTGATGGCATGCCACAAAATTTTACTAAATTCTAAGTCGTTATTGGAATCTTCTTTTACAAAATTTAATTTTTCTGATCTTTTTTGCCACTCATTGTAAGCCGTATTTTTTTCCAATAAATTATACGAAGGAATGATGGATTTGTAATTAAATGGGGCAGGGGTGTTTGCAAAGCATCGCCACATTGGTGTTGCAGCCGCATCATATTGAGACATTGGAGGAAGCCCTAAAATCAGTTCCATAGTACGCAGCATAGAGCTTGTAGAATAAGGAGTATGGTCTACATAATTTCTTTTAACAAAACCGCCAAACACATAACCAGGGCTTCTATGTGCATCCACGTGGTCGGCACCATTTTGTGCATCGTCTTCTAACACAAATACTACCGACTCGTTCCAAATAGAACTCTTTGCTAAATGCTCTAAAAATAAACCAACGGCTAAATCATTATCTGCCACGTGCGCATATGGAGTTGGTCTGCCAATCCTTGTTCCTTCTGTGTGGTCGTTACCAAAACGAACCGTATTAAATTTAGGTACTTGATTTTTTGCAAGTAATGAGTCAAAATCTTTTTGCCATCTTTTAAACCTAAGGGTGTCTGGAATACTTAAATCGTAACCAGGAAAATTTTTAGCAAAGTGATCATTTAATACTGGAATAGATGGTTTCCCGCTCGATACAAATTCGCCATAAGAGCGGTAGCTGATGCCAGCTCTGTAACAGTTGTTCCAAATAAATCCGTTTTTGTTATTGGCAACTTCTCTTTCACCTTCGCCACCATAAGTACCACCACGGCCCGAGTAACTTGTAGGCCAAGTTTTTTCGAGGTAATCTGTGGCGTAGGCACCCATACTCCAGTTGTGTCCATCGGCACTTACTTCTGAGTCTACATAAAAATTATCTAGTAAAACAAAATTACTTGCAATAGCGTGTTGGTTGGGTGTAATATTTTTTCCAAATAACAAGAGAGAAGTATCTCCATTACCACCCGGCATATCTGAAAGTACTTGATCGTAAGTGCGGTTTTCTTTGATAATGTAAAACACGTATTTAATAGGAGAAGTTTGTCCTACTTTACTAGGTATGGGATTGCCAGAAGCAATACTATCTGCAGTTGTTAATTTACTAGCTGAATATGGGGTATTAGCGTATACGGTTTTAGTATACTTGGTTAATTCGGGTGCAGTAGGGTTTGTAATAATACTCATTGTACCCGTAAACAAAGCACCAATATACTGTTCACTACTAGAGGATTTAGTTACACCCATATGATGTATTACTTCGCCTCTTTTTCTGACAGGAGAAGGTCCAAACGGATTTGCTTTTGGCGTGAATCCTTTACCATTGGCTACCCATATTTTATTGTTTAAAAAACGCACGCTTGTAGGGTACCAGCCCGTAGGAATAAATCCCACGGATTTACTATTTCCTATTTTTGCAATATCAAAAACAGCAAGGCAGTTATTGTCTGCATTGGCAATAAATAAACGGTTATTTTTTTTATCGATTGCTAAACTATTGGTGGTAGAACCACTTGGTGAATTTGGATAGAGTGCTGCGTCTAAGATTTCAACAACTGTATTTTTTGCTAAGTCTATAATAGAAACACTATTGTCATTTGCATTACACACAAATAAATGCGTGTTGGTGATGAGCATTTCGTTGGGGTTGTCTCCAACTGTAATAGGAGGTGCCCAAGTTTTTGTTTTTAGATTAAATACAAGTACCTGATCAGCGCCCCAACAACTAATGTATAAGGTGGATTTATTTGGGCTGAGCTTACAAGTAAAAGCCTCTGCAGCCAGGCCGTATTTTCCAATTATTTTTTTTGTAGTTATATCAAAAATATAGAGCTGTTTGTCTTCTCTAGTAACCGTGTACAATTCTTTTGTTGATTCATTTATTTCAATACCTGCAGGTCCAATTTTTTCTGGCCACTTGCTACCTAAGAGTAAACTATCAACAAGTATTAATTTATTGTTTTGAATTGCGTATTTATTGATACGGTTATCGTGTCCGGCTGCGGCGTATAAAATTTTTTCATCGGCACTAAATTTTAAACCATACCAAGATTTTGCAATGCTCACCGAGTCAATTATTTTTTCTGATTTAGGATCTATAAGTTCGATGCTTTGGTATCCTTGTCCATTGTTAGTTACGGCCATGTATTTTCCAGTGTTGCTCACTTCAATATTTAATGGGAGGTCTCCAAGTGCAAATGAGGTTCCTGCTGGGTTTAATTTCCAACCGTTGGCTAGTTGAATGGTTTGAGCATTTACTTGCATTGTAATAGCGCCAATAAATAAAAGTGTCAATAGCTTTTTCATAACTGATAATTAGAACCAAAAGGTAGGGAATTTGGTTAAAATATATTCTTTCCACTATATTATTATTATATTACGTTTACTTTATTATTTACATGAAAAACGTATACATAGTATTGGCTTTATTATTTGCAACTACTTTGTTGCAACCCATCAAAGCACAAACAAAATCTTCCAAAAGCAATACTCCCAACATCGTGCTCATATTTATGGACGATATGGGCTATGCAGATCCAGAAGTTTATGGAGGCATGCCTTATCATACACCCAATATTAATAAGCTTGCGGCAAGTGGTATGCGCTTTACCAATTTTTATGCAGCACAGGCCGTTTGTAGTGCATCAAGGGCAGCGCTTTTAACGGGCTGTTACCCAAATAGGCTAAGTATTTCTGGAGCACTCATGCCTTGGTCTACAGTGGCCTTAAATCCAGAAGAACAAACCATTGCTAAAATTGTAAAAATAAAAGGCTATGCAACGGGTATGATTGGAAAATGGCACTTGGGTGCCAAGGCGCCATATTTACCCACTAGCTATGGGTTTGATAGTTATTTTGGGCTTCCATATTCAAATGATATGTGGCCAGTTGGATACGATGGTAAACCTGTAACCGACACCGCCGATAAAAAATATAAATATCCAACGCTACAACTGTTGGATGGCTTTAATCCTGTAATGGCTATAAAGACGCTGGAGGATCAAGCAAAGCTTACAACCCTGTACACAGAGCATGCGGTAGATTTTATCAATGCAAATAAAAAGAAGCCTTTCTTTTTATACCTAGCGCATTCTATGCCACATGTACCTATTGCAGTTTCTAGTAAGTATAAAAATAAAAGTGGTGCCGGTTTATTTGGTGATTTAATGATGGAAATTGATTGGTCAATTGGCGAAGTGATGAAGGCCATAGACAAAAATGGATTAACAAAAAACACCCTCATTATTTTTACCAGCGACAACGGCCCATGGCTCACTTTTGGTAACCATGCGGGTAGCACCGGCGGTCTTCGAGAAGGCAAAGGCTCGGCATGGGATGGAGGCGTAAAAGTGCCTTGTATTATGAGTTATCCGGGGGTTATTGAACCTGGTTCTATATGTAATAATTTGGCAGCTACCATGGATGTGTTGCCAACCATTGTAGGACTTACAAAAACCAAGTTGCCTACCAATACAATTGATGGAGTTGATATTATTTCATTGTTAACCGGGCAGCCAAACGCCAACCCTCGAGATCATTTTGTTTATTATTATGACAACAATAGTTTAAAAGCGGTAAGGCAGGGTAAATGGAAGTTGGTGTTTCCGCACCAGTCTCAAACCTATAAAGCTACCGATATGGGCAAAGATGGTTTTCCGGGTAAATATGCCTCTGTGGCAGTGCCAATGGCACTCTACGATTTATCTACTGACCAAGGCGAAACTTTAGACGTGGCAAAGCACAATCCAGCAGTGGTAGCGGCCTTAACGGCCATTGCGGACACTTACAGGGAGGCCCTTGGAGATGATTTAACCCATCAGCCTGGTACCCAAAAAAGACCTGCCGCTGTTATTAAATAACTGATAATCATGACAACAAAATGACAATTTTGGTGTTTTAAAGGTCTAATTTCGTCTCTCAAAACATTTAAAAAATAGAACAATGGAAAATACTAACGCAGAAGGAAAATGCCCTTACACAGGTGCTACCGTTGCAAGCGCTACCGCTAAAATGGGTAGTGCGGGAAGTGGTACAAGAAACACCGATTGGTGGCCTAAGCAACTTCGATTAAACATTTTACGTCAGCACACAGCAAAGTCTAATCCAATGGATTCGACCTTTAACTATGTTTCTGAATTTAAAACATTAGACTTAAAGGCTGTTAAGCAAGACATTTTTGACTTGATGACCAATTCTCAAGAATGGTGGCCTGCCGATTATGGTCATTATGGTCCTTTCTTTATTAGAATGGCTTGGCATAGTGCCGGTACTTACCGTACAACAGATGGTAGAGGTGGCGGTGGAGCTGGTATGCTTCGTTTTGCACCACTAAATAGCTGGCCTGATAATACCAACCTCGATAAAGCACGTTTACTTTTATGGCCTATTAAAAAGAAGTACGGCAAAAAATTATCATGGGGTGATTTAATGATTTTAACAGGTAACTGTGCACTTGAATCTATGGGCTTCAAAACTTTTGGTTTTGCAGGTGGTAGAGAAGATGTTTGGGAGCCACACGAAGACGTGTATTGGGGTTCTGAGCGTGAGTGGTTAGGTGATAAGCGTTACAGTGGAGATAGAGATTTAGAAAATCCATTAGCGGCTGTACAAATGGGATTGATTTATGTAAATCCAGAAGGTCCTAATGGTAATCCTGATCCAATTGCTTCTGCAAAAGACATTCGTGAAACTTTTGCACGTATGGCCATGAATGATGAAGAAACAGTTGCGCTTATTGCTGGTGGTCACACATTTGGTAAAACACATGGTGCTGCTGATCCAGGTAAATATGTAGGTAAAGAGCCTGCTGGTGCGAGTATTGAAGAGCAAGCTACTGGTTGGAAAAATACTTTTGGTACTGGTAGTGGTGTTCATACCATCACTTCTGGTTTAGAAGGTGCGTGGACAACAACACCTACTAAGTGGAGCAATAACTACTTCGAAAACTTATTTAAGTTTGAGTGGGAGCTTGTAAAAAGCCCTGCTGGTGCACATCAGTGGAAGCCTAAAAATGGTGGAGGTGCGGGAACTGTGCCTGATGCACATGATCCTTCTTTATCGCATGCGCCAACTATGTTAACCACAGACTTAGCGATGATTTTGGATCCTGCGTACGCACCAATCTCAAAAAGATTTTATGAAAATCCAGATCAGTTTGCAGATGCGTTTGCAAGAGCTTGGTTTAAATTAACACACCGTGACATGGGTCCTCGTGCTCGTTATTTTGGTCCAGAAGTTCCTGAAGAAGTTTTAATTTGGCAAGACCCAGTTCCAGCTGTTAATCATACACTCATTGACGCTGCTGATATTGAGCATTTAAAATCTACCGTATTGTCTTCGGGTTTAACCGTTTCTGAACTAGTATCTACTGCTTGGGCTTCTGCTTCAACTTTTAGAGGTACGGATAAAAGAGGTGGCGCTAATGGAGCAAGAATTCGTTTAGCACCTCAAAAATATTGGGCGGTAAACAATCCTGCACAATTATCTAAAGTGCTAGATAAGTTAGTAGCTATTCAACAAGGGTTCAATGCAGCTGCAACGGGAGGCAAACAAGTTTCTTTAGCAGATTTAATTGTACTTGCTGGTGCTGCTGGTGTAGAAAAGGCTGCTAAAGATGGTGGATACAACGTTACTGTTCCATTTACACCTGGTAGAACCGATGCTACCGAAGAACAAACAGATGTTGCTTCTTTTGGTGTGTTAGAGCCCACTGCAGATGGTTTCCGTAACTACATTAAGCCTAAAACGCTTATTTCTTCTGAAGAAATGTTACTCGATAAATCACATTTACTAAACCTTACAGCTCCTGAAATGACAGTGCTAGTTGGTGGTATGCGTGTGTTAAATACCAATTATGATGAATCTAAGCATGGTGTGTTTACAAATCGTCCAGGTGTATTAACCAACGATTTCTTTACCAACCTTATCGATTACAATACTACTTGGAAAGCAACAGGACAAAATTCTTTTGAAGGAACAGATAGAGCTACTGGCGCTGTTAAATTTACAGCAACAAGAGTAGACCTTGTATTTGGTTCTAACACAGAATTACGTGCACTTGCCGAAGTATACGCTTGTGATGATGCTAAAGAAAAATTTGTTCATGATTTTGTTGCCGCATGGAATAAAGTAATGAACCTAGACCGTTTTGAATTAGCTTAATTTAAAAAGTCTTGTAAAAATATATGGCGGCATGCGTAAAACGCATGCCGCCATTTTTATATCCAATATTTTAAAAATTTTATTGGCAATTACTTTTTATAGCAGCCGCTGCGTCTGGATATTTTTTATTGTTAGCCAGTTGCAATGCATTACATGCTTCTATTTTTTTGCCAGTAGCTATATAGCTCATACCTAAATAATATTCAGACTTTCCGGTGGTAGAAGT
>Ga0209598_10000857_pt1 | contig 24674 bp, 22 predicted proteins | sample M_140807_EF_Meta_FD_187317 | JGI IMG/M metagenome (GOLD analysis project Ga0209598, IMG submission 187317) | Freshwater microbial communities from Lake Montjoie, Canada to study carbon cycling - M_140807_EF_MetaG (SPAdes) (version 2) | ecosystem: Environmental > Aquatic > Freshwater > Lake...
CCAGCGACCACGCCAACATCAGTCCGAAGACGGTGTTGATCGCCGCGGCCGCCAGCGACAGGCCGAAGGACACGCGGTAAGAAGCCAGCACCCGCGGTGCGGTGACCACTTGCCAGAACTCAGCCGGCGACAGTTCGGCACTGCGCACGACCACCGCTGACAGCGGGATCAGCACGATCAGCGACAAGTAGATCAGGGTGTAGCCCAGCGTGAGCTTGAACCCGGGTAGGACGTGACTGCGGCGACTCATGTGGGGCGGCTTGGTCAGGCGGGAGCCGAAGGATAGGGCGCGAGCTTAATCGTTGGAATCAATAAAAACAGGATTGTTTAGCAGAAAAATGACTTTAGGTTCCGCCGTGTCTTGGCGCTGCGCCCCGGCTGCGATCGCTGAACAACGCTTTGTTTTAAGGGACGAGCTCACTTGTGCAGCTGGATCTGGTCAAAGGTGCCACCGTCGGCAAAGTGCGTCGCCTGAGCCTTCTTCCAGCCGCCGAATACCTGGTCGATCTCGAACAGCTTGACCTTGGCGAACTGCTTCTCGTACTTCTTGGCGGCAGTCAGGTCGTAGGGGCGGTAGTAATGCTTGCCGACGATGTCCTGGCCCTCCGGTGAGTACAGGTATTGCATATAGGCCTCGGCGACCTTGCGCGTGCCGCGCTTGTCGACAACCTTGTCGACCACAGCCACCGGTGGTTCGGCGAGGATCGACAGGCTGGGCGTAACGATCTCGTACTTGTCCGGGCCAAGCTCTTTGGTGGCGAGATAGGCCTCGTTTTCCCAACTGATTAGCACGTCGCCAATGCCGCGCTCGGTGAAGGTGGTGAGCGCGCCGCGGGCGCCGGTGTCGAGCACCTTGACATTGGCGAACAGCTTCTTCACGAACTCGCGTGCCGTGGCGTCGGTCCCGCCCGGTTGCCTGAGCGCATAACCCCAAGCAGCGAGGTAGTTCCAGCGTGCGCCGCCGGAGGTCTTGGGGTTGGGGGTGACCACCTCGACCCCTTGCTTGACCAGGTCGGGCCAGTCCTTGATGCCCTTGGGGTTGCCCTTGCGCACCAGAAACACGATGGTGGAGTTGTAGGGCGTCGCATTGTTCGGCAGGCGCAACTGCCAGTGCTCCGGCAGCAGCTTGCCCTTGCTGGCGATCTGGTCGATGTCGCCGGCCAGCGCCAGCGTCACCACGTCGGCCTGCAGGCCGTCGATCACCGAGCGCGCCTGCTTGCCCGAGCCGCCGTGTGATTGTTTGACGGTGACCGTGTCGCCGGTCTTGTCTTTCCAGTATTTGGCAAAGGCGGCGTTGTAGTCCTGATACAGCTCGCGGGTCGGGTCGTAGGACACGTTGAGCAGGGTCACGTCGGCGGCGTGGCCGGCGCTGGCGGCCAGCGCCAAGCCTGCGGCCGCAGCGGCCAGTGCGCGGTTGAGGCGGGAGGTGCGGTTCGGTTTCATCGGGGGCTCCATCGTTGGCTGCGACCGGCAGGTCGCGATGGACGCACTCTAGATAAAGCCCTTTATCGATAGAACCAATAAAACTTCAGTTCTTTATTACAAAACCGAGGATAAGTCATAGCCGGCGTTGCGTGCGGCAGCGACGACTGCGTCGCGGTCGATCGCGTCGCGTTGCGACAGCGCCCACAGGGTGATGGACCGGGTCCCGGAGCGGCAGTAGGCCAGCACCGGTTTCGGCAGTTCAGCCCACAGCGTCTTCATCGCGTCGACGTGGTCGTGCGTCATGCCCCCGCCAGCCACCGGCAGCCAGGCGCTGACCAGCCCCGCCGCCTGCGCCGCTGCCTCGACCTCGGCAAAGGTCGGCTGATCGAAAGACTCGCCGTCCGGTCGGTTGCAGACCACGCTGGCAAAACCCAGCGCCTTGAGTTCGGCCACCTCAGACGGGCTGATCTGTGGGCTGACGGCCAATTCTGGGGTGACGCGGCGGATGTCCATGGCGATTCTCGGTGGGCTGGCAGTATTTGGATGATGCACCAGAGCGCGGACGCGGTGGTCATTGGCCGGTTTAAGGCCATCGATGCGCTCTCAGGCAGATGGACGATGTGCGCCGCAGCGCTCGTCGCGCATCATTCGCCCTCGGGCGCGCCGGGTTTGAGTTGCAGCGCTCGCTGGTAAAGGGTTTGCCGGCCAAGTCCGGTGGCTTTGGCGGCCAATCGCGCCGCTTGGTTGGGCGGCAATTCTTCGAGGAGCACGCGCATGAGGCGATCGGCGTCAGTGGCCGTCGGATTTGCATCGTCGGCCGGCCCGATGACCAAGACGAATTCACCGCGCTGCCGGTCGGGGTCGCCTTGCAGCCAATCGGCGGTCTCACCCAGCGGCAATTGGTGCAGGGTCTCGAAGCGCTTGGTCAGTTCGCGTGCCACGAGGCACGAGCGCAGGCCACCCAAAGCAGTCGCCATGTCGACCACGGTCTCGATCACCCGATGTGGCGCCTCATAGAACACCAACGAACCGGGGCAGCTGCCAAGGGCGTCGAGAGCTTTGCGCCGCGCTGCGGCTTTGGCCGGCAGAAAGCCGACGAAGGTGACGGCGCCGGGCGGCAGACCGCTTCCCGACAGCGCACACGCCAAGGCACTGGCACCGGGAATCGGCACCACCGGCAAGCCGGCGTCGCGCACCGCCGCAACGATCACTGCGCCCGGGTCCGAGATGCCAGGGGTTCCCGCGTCGCTCACCAGCGCGATGCGTTGCCCCTCGCTAATCAGCCGGACGATGCGTTCAGCGGCGGCGGCTTCGTTGTGCATATGCGCAGCAAACGCGGGGGTGCGGATTCCGTGGTGGGTCAGCAGCGTCTTCGAATGGCGAGTGTCCTCGCAGGCGATCTGGTCGACTCCGGCCAGTACGGCAAGCGCTCGAAGTGTGATGTCGGCCAGGTTGCCGATCGGCGTTGCGACCACGTACAGGCCGGGCGCAAGAGGCGGTGCGTTTTGCGAGGCGCTCATCGGCGGGGCCTTTGGCACAGGGCGGCGTGCACATGAACGACCTCGGCAGTGCCGGAGAGGCGATGGCCGCGGCCTATCTGGAGACGCAGGGAATGCGCATCCTGCGGCGCAATTACCAGTGCCGGTTTGGCGAGATCGACCTCATCTGTGCCGAAGGCGACGTGTTGGTGTTCGTCGAGGTGCGGCAGCGGCGCTCGGAGCGCTATGGGGGAGCCATCGGCAGCATCACGGCGGCCAAATGCGCCCGCATCGGCCGCGCGGCACGCCACTATTTGATGCGGTTGCAGCGCCTGCCATGTTGTCGATTCGACGTGGTTCTGATTTGCGGCAAGCCGGCGCGCATCGAATGGCTGCGCAGCGCCTTCGAGGCATGAAACAATGCTCAGTGGGTCCTTAGTCATTTTCCTGTAAGCAAACTGTCGCAACCTTGGAACCATGATGAAACTTAACGCGCCGGCCGTATTTCTGATCCTGTTGACTGCTGCCGCTCTGTCTGGCTGCTTCCCGGTGGTGGCTACGGGCTTGGGCGCTGGCGTCATGATGGCAGACGATCGTCGCACCAGCGGCATCTACATTGAGGACGAGCGCATCGAGATTCGCGCCCAGGCCGACATCGCCAAACTCAAGAACGACAAGGTCCATGTCAACGTGACCAGCTTCAATCGCGTCGTATTGCTGACCGGCGAGGTTCCGGACGCGGCAACCCGTGGCACCATCGAGAAGTTGGTGGCCGATGTTGATAACGTCAATCGGGTGCAGAACGAGTTGGCGATCGGTCGCCCGAGCACCCTTGGCGAGCGCAGCAATGACATCTATCTGACCACCAAGGTCAAAGGCCGCTACCTAGGCAACAAGAGCTTTTCTGCCAATCACGTCAAAGTGGTGGTGGAACAGGGAACTGTCTATCTGATGGGCTTGGTCAAACACGAAGAAGCCTCGGCTGCTGCCGAACTCTCCGCCTCGACCACCGGCGTCAAGAGGGTGGTCAAGGTCTTCGAGTACATCGATTGATTTTTGCGAGAACCGCCATGCTCTACCCTGATCTGTTCAAGTCGCTGGAAAAGGCCCGTTGGGACATGGCCGATGACGTGCCCTGGGACAGCTTCGACGGTGCCCTGCTGAGCGACGAGCAGGCCCGAACCATCAAATACAACGCGATCACCGAGTGGGCGGCCCTGCCGGCCACCGAGATGTTTCTGCGTGACAACCGCCACGATTCCGACTTTTCGGCCTTCATGAGCGTGTGGTTCTACGAAGAGCAGAAGCACGCGCTGGTGCTGATCGAGTATCTGCGGCGGTTTCGGCCCGACCTCGCGCCCACCGAAGCCGAGTTGCACGCGGTGCGCTTTGAGTTCGACCCGGCGCCGCCCTATGAGACGCTGATGCTGCACTTCTGCGGTGAGGTGCGGTTGACTCAGTGGTACCGCCGTGCTGCCGAGTGGCACACCGAGCCGGTGATCAAGCACATTTACGACCTGCTATCGCGCGACGAGGCTCGTCATGGCGGCGCTTACCTCAAGTTCATGAAGCGTGCCGTCGAGCGCGCGGGCAACGAGGCGCGCACCGCGTTCGCCAAGATTGGAATGCTGATGGCGAGCCCGCGCCGTGCTGGCAAGCCAATGCATCCGACCAATCTACACGTCAACGAGTCGCTCTTCCCCAACGACACGGTGCAGAGCCGTTTGCCCGAACCGGAGTGGTTGGAGCACTGGCTCGACGAGCAGATCCGCTTTGACGATGAGTGCGAGCGACGCGTCACCGGCGGCATCTTGCGCAATCTCTCCAGTTTGTTCGAGCAGACTTTCGAGACTGTGCAAGACCTCAATCGATACCGCAAATCGCTCGCGGTAGCCGCCTAGAACGGCACGTCGTCCTCGAAACTGTCGTAGGGGTCACTGCCGCCCGCTGCCGGGGTCTTGGCCGCCGGCTTGCCAGACGAAGCGCGCGGAGCGGGTGCTGATTGATCGGCATCGTCGCCACCACCGCCCATGCCACCCCCCTCACGGCCACCCAGCATCTGCATGGTGTCGCCGCGGACCTCGGTGCTGTAGCGGTCTGCGCCAGTTTCCTTGTCCTGCCATTTGCGCGTTTGCAGGCGGCCCTCGATGTAGACCGAGCGGCCTTTGCGCAGGTATTCGCCGGCGATTTCCGCAAGCTTGTCGAACAGCACCACCGAGTGCCACTCGGTGAGTTCTTTTTTCTCGCCGGTGGCTTTGTCCTTCCAGGATTCAGTGGTGGCGAGTCGTAGGTTGCACACGGCTGAGCCGCTGGGCAGGTAACGCACTTCGGGGTCGCGGCCGAGGTTGCCGATGAGGATCACTTTGTTGACAGAAGCCATGGGAGTCTCCGCTGGTCGTTGGTAGGGCCGCCGCGCTCAGGCGGTGGCGGGCCGTGGTTCGGGTACTGCACGCGGCGGGGCGTCTGGCATGCCCAACGCAGCGATGAGCCAGATGGTAGTGACCACCGTACAGAATGCGAATACGGCAAATGACCCATGATGCTGATAGAGCCAGCCGCCGATTGCACCGCCCAGGAAAGTGCCGACAAACTGCAGTGTGGCGTACAAGCCGCTGGCTGAGCCACGGGCACCCGCCGGGGCAAAGCGCGAAATCATTGACGGCAGTTGCGCCTCCAGGATGTTGAAGGCAACAAAGTAGGCCAGCAGTCCGCCGATGACGGTGCCCAGAGCGCCGGCGCCGGCCATGCCCAGAGCCACCTGGCTGCCCAGCAGCAGCACGATGCCGGCCAGCATCACCTGCTTGCCTTTGCCGCGCTTCTCGGCGATCACCAGTGCCGGCACCATGAGCACCACCGCGGCCACCATCGCGCCCAGGTAGACCAGCCAGTGACGGTCCTCGGCGAGGCCGGCGTCACGCATCATCAGCGGCACCACCACAAACAAGGCCATCAGCGACAGGTGCAAGGCGAACACGCCCACGTTCAGCCGGTTGAGGCTGGCGTTGCGCAGAACCTCGCCAAACGCCACCGGTGCCGGCGCATTGCGGTTCACCACGGGCACCACACGACCAATGATGAGGATCGCGCCGAACGCCAGCACGCCGGTCAGCGCAAAGATGCCGGGGACGCCGATGCCGCGCTCCAGCACCGGCCCCAGCGCCAGTGAGCCGGCAAAGGTTAGACCGATGGTCACGCCGATGAACGCCATCGCTTTGGCGCGATGCTGCTCGCTGGTGACGTCGGCGACGCAGGCCAGTACCACGCCGGAGATGGCTCCGGCGCCTTGCAGGGCGCGACCGACCGTCACCCAGGCCAAGGTGGGGGCCCAGGCTGCCAGCAGGCTGCCAAGCGCGAACAGGCTCAGGCCGAAGTAAAGCACTGGGCGTCGGCCGATGCGGTCGGAGACCCAGCCGAAGGGGATCTGCAGCACGCCTTGGGTGAGTCCGTAGATGCCCATAGCAATGCCGACGCGGGTGTGGTCGTCGCCGCCGGGCAAGGTCTGCGCGTAAAGCGCAAACACCGGCAGGATGACAAACAGGCCGAACAAGCGCAGCGCCGAGATCGAGGCGAGCCAAGCGGTGGCGCGCATCTCGGTGGGACTCATGCGCTCGGAAGGGGGGGCTTTCGGTTCGGGCACGAATCCTGTTGGGGCGGGTGATGTTAAGCGGCTAATATTAGCAGGTTTGACTTTCGGCCCCGTCTGCATGGACTCCATCCGCATCCGCGGTGCTCGCACCCACAATCTCAAGAACATCAGCCTCGATCTGCCGCGAAACACGCTGATCGTGATTACCGGCCTGTCGGGCTCGGGCAAGTCGAGCCTCGCCTTCGACACCCTCTACGCCGAAGGCCAGCGCCGCTACGTCGAGAGCCTCTCGGCCTACGCGCGGCAGTTTTTGCAGCTCATGGAGAAGCCCGACGTCGACCTGATCGAGGGCTTGTCGCCGGCAATCTCGATCGAGCAGAAGGCGACCAGCCACAATCCGCGATCGACCGTCGGCACTGTCACCGAGATCCACGACTACCTGCGCCTGCTGTTTGCCCGCGTCGGTGAGCCGCGCTGTCCCGATCACGACGAGCCGCTGGCGGTGCAGACCGTGTCGCAGATGGTCGACCACATCCTGGCGCTGCCGGAAGACACCAAAGTCATGGTGTTGGCGCCGGTGGTCACCGACCGCAAGGGCGAGCAGGCCGATCTGTTCGAGGACTTGCGGGCGCAGGGTTTTGTGCGGGCGCGCGTCAATGGCGAGGTCTACGAGCTGGATGCAGTGCCGCGCCTCGACAAGAAGCGCAAGCACACGGTGGAGGTGGTGGTGGATCGCTTGAAGGTGCGCGAGGACGCCAAGCAGCGCCTGGCCGAGTCGTTCGAGACCGCGCTGCGCCTGTCCGAGGGGCGCGCCCTGGCGCTCGAGATGGACACCGGTACCGTGCACCTGTTTAGCCAGAACTTCGCCTGCCCCGTGTGTGGGTACTCACTCTCAGAATTGGAACCGCGGCTGTTCTCGTTTAACAATCCGGTTGGCGCCTGTCCCAAGTGCGACGGCTTGGGCAGCGTGACCTTTTTTGACCCGAAGCGGGTGGTGGCGTTTCCACAACTGTCGCTGGCGTCGGGCGCGATCAAGGGCTGGGACCGGCGCAATCAGTTCTACTTCATGATGCTGCAGAGCTTGGCGCGGCACTACGGGTTCTCGGTGGAGACGCCGTTCGAGACGCTGAGCGAGGACCACCAGCGGGTGGTGCTGTATGGCTCGGGCCGCGAATCCATTCCGTTCACCTATCTCGGCGAGCGCGGCAACACCTTTCTGCGAGAACACAGTTTCGAGGGCATCATCCCCAACCTCGAGCGGCGCTACCGCGAGACCGACTCCACCGTGGTCCGTGAGGAGTTGGCGCGTTATCTCAACAGCCAGCCGTGCCCGACCTGCGAGGGCGCACGCATCCGCCGTGAGGCGCGGTATGTGTTCGTTGGCGGACAACCCTTGCACGGCATCGCCCGCAAGCCGCTGCGCGAGGCGGTGCGCTTTTTTGACGAGCTGAGCCTGAGCGGCCAGCGCTTCGCCATCGCCGAAAAGATCGTCAAGGAGATTCGTGCCCGGCTGCAGTTTCTGATCAACGTCGGGTTGGACTATCTGGCGCTCGACCGCTCGGCCGACACGCTGTCCGGCGGCGAGGCGCAGCGCATCCGACTGGCGAGCCAGATCGGCTCGGGCCTGACCGGCGTCATGTATGTGCTGGACGAGCCGTCGATTGGCCTGCACCAGCGCGACAACGACCGCCTGCTGCAAACCCTGGAGCGCTTGCGCGACATCGGCAACACGGTGATCGTGGTCGAGCACGATGAGGACGCCATCCGCGCCGCCGATTACGTGGTCGACATGGGCCCCGGCGCCGGCGAGCATGGCGGCCAGATCGTGGCGCAGGGTACCGCCGCCGAAGTGACCGCTCACCCCGATTCGCTAACCGGGGCGTTTCTGTCGGGCCGCCGCACCATCGCGGTGCCGGCCGAACGCCGTGCGCCGGGCGAGCGCTGGTTGCGTGTGCTGGGCGCCACGGGCAACAACCTGCAGAACGTCGACCTGGCCATCCCGGTGGGGCTGCTCACCTGTGTGACCGGCGTGTCAGGTTCGGGTAAGTCCACCCTCATCAACGACACTTTGTATACGGCGATCGCCCGTCAACTGTACGGTGGCAGCAGCGAGCCGGCGGCGCACGCGGCCATTGACGGGCTGCAGCACTTCGACAAGGTGATTTCGGTCGACCAGAGCCCGATCGGCCGCACGCCGCGTTCCAATCCGGCCACCTACACCGGCTTGTTCACGCCGATCCGCGAGCTGTATGCCGGCGTGCCGCTGTCACGCGAACGTGGCTACGGCCCCGGGCGATTCAGCTTCAATGTCAAGGGCGGGCGCTGCGAGGCGTGCCAGGGCGACGGCGTGATCAAGGTGGAGATGCACTTTTTGCCGGATGTCTACGTGCCCTGCGATGTCTGCCACGGCAAGCGTTACAACCGCGAGACGCTGGACGTGCGCTACAAGGACCGCACCATCCAGGAGGTGCTGGCGATGACCGTGGAGCAGGCGCTGGCCTTCTTTGACGCGGTGCCCACCATCGCCCGCAAGCTGCAGACGCTGATGGACGTGGGGCTCGGCTACATCACCCTCGGGCAAAGCGCGACCACGCTCTCTGGCGGCGAGGCGCAGCGGGTGAAACTGTCACTGGAGTTGAGCAAGCGGGATACCGGCCGCACGCTGTACATCCTCGACGAGCCGACCACCGGCTTGCACTTCCACGACATCGACCTGCTGCTGACCGTCGTGCACCGCCTGCGCGAGCATGGCAATACCGTGGTGGTGATCGAGCACAACCTCGACGTCGTCAAGACCGCCGACTGGATTATCGACCTTGGCCCCGAGGGTGGGGCTGGTGGCGGGCGCATCCTGTTCGCCGGACCACCGGAGGCCCTACTGGATTGCGCCGATAGCCACACGGGGCGTTATCTGGCGCCCTTGCTGGCACGGGGGCAGGCCAGTTCACTCACGCCCTTGCACCCCCGCTAAGCTCGGCGTCGTCGCGCCACTGCTGTCTTCTGGGGGCCGCAAGCGAGTGGCGACCTGAAGGCTCTGCCCGACCCGCGCGCTGAAAGCATCCGACGAGACCATCACGTTCCGATGCTTGCTCATGTAAGCCGGAAGCGGCTCTTCGACCGGGTTGCTGCGGTAGCTGGCGATTCCCACCACCGTCCAGCGGCCGGCAATCAGTTCCAGCAGCGGACCGCCTGAGGCGCCGCGCTCGAATGCGCAATCGACGCCGACGATCGGGAACACAGGGCCGTAGTCCCAAGCGTGGCAGCCGCGCTCGAAAGTGACGCCGCCCAGTCCACGGCGGGACTGCGGATAGCCGGCGAACATCAGCTCGCCATAGCCCTCGGCCGCCTTTTTACCGGCTTCGGCGATGGCGGCGTGACCCACCTCCCGCCCGAGGCAGTCGTCCAGTTGCAACAGCGCCCAATCTTCGGACTGGCCACGCAGCGACCAGCGACTGAACTCGCCCCACTTCACTGGCCGTGCCAGCGTGCTGCGACGAAAACTGCCCGGTCGGGCCGGGTCGGGGTCAAGAAAGAAGCGTGACACTACGGCCGACGAGGGCTTGTTGAGGTTGCCGTCGCGGCGGAAGAAAGTCGAGTGGTATGCGGTCAGGATGTGGCACTCGCCAACCAACACGGCGCTGCCCGTCTGGAAATTGTCGGATTCGCTGTAGAGCTCGCCGACCCATCGCAGGGGGTCGCTGTCAGCGTCTGCCTGCTGACGTCGGTCGACGCCAAAAACGTTGGCAGCCGCTGGCCACGCCAGCATGAGACAGAGCAGAAACAGACCCTTGCGAACCATGATTGCCCCCGCGAGGTGATGCACCGTCAAGTCAGCATAGCCCATCTTTTGACGTCTGACTGCAACAGTTGTAAACCTCGGACTTAGTCCAGAGGGCGGCTCGGTAGAGCGTGGACAAAGCCGGCGACGTCCTCGAGCACCGGTGCGATCGGGCGCAGCGGTACGCCCATCGCACCGATGATGGTGTAGTGGTTGGCGCTGGCGTAATAGCGCTCGGTGACGGCCACGCCAAGCTGCCGCAACCGTGCCGACAATCCGCCGGTGTTGACGCCCGGGTAGACGATGTGGTCCTCGCGCGGGGCGACCAGCAGCGCCGGCGGCGCCGAGGCGCTGGCGTAGACGATCGGCTGGGTGTCGTCGGGCGTGGTCTCGGGCGTTTCCGGCGGGTTGAAGATGGCCATGAGATTGCGCTCGATCAGCGGCCGGAAGTCGTAGGGCCCAGCGATGCCGACCAGCCCCGCTACCGTGGCGTCGGGGTGCAGGCCCACCGCGCCGAGCCAGCGCGCGTCCAGCGCTAGCATCGCCGCGTTGAAGGCGCCAGCGCTGTGACCAGCCACCACCAAGCGGTCGGGGTCGCCGCCATGGTCGGCTACGCGCGTGCGCAGCCAGGCCAAGGCGAGCGCTGAGTCGTGCAGAAACCCGGAGTAGCGCACCTCGGGGAACAGTCGGTAGTCGGCCACTGCGGTGACGATGCCGCGCCCGGCCAGCGCCTCGCCGACGAAGCGATACTGGGCGCGCTCGCCGCTCTGCCAACTGCCACCGTAGAAGAACAGAACCACCGGCGCAGCCGTGGCCGTGGCGTGCGCTGGCAGGTAGAGGTCGAGGCGCTGCCGCGGATGCTCACCGTAGGCGATGTCAGCTTCCCGCCGATGGGTGTGCTGCGGTGCGCGGCGATTCAGCACCTCGATCGGCGAGCAGCCCTCTCGCAGACTGTCCAGCATCAGCGTGGCCAGACAGCGCAGCGGCATGACGACGCCAGAATCGCTCATGCCGGTGAGCGCTTGGCTAAGATGGGGGCTGACACCCACAGATTCGGGAGCAGTGCTGATGCGCGTATCAACGGTCATGGTGGCTTGGCTGGTCGGCTGGAGTGTGTGTGCGGCGGGTTTCCCGGCGTCTGCCCGCGCTGATGAAGACCCGCTCGCCTTCATCGAGTTCTCCACCGACTTCGATTCGAAGTGCGTGCAACGCAACGGCGTGATGATCTACATCGTCAACAAGCACCCCAACCGTACCCTGAAGTTGGTCGTCGAGCGCTGGTACATGGGCAACCGCACCGCCGACCGAGGCAAGTCGGTGCTCAAGCCGGGTGAGGAGCCCGAACCGCTGGGGTGCTCCAATATCGAGGGCGGCAAGCAGGAGTGGAAGGTTCTGAAAAGCGAGTGGGCGGATTAGGCGCCCAGCCAAGCCGCGCGCTGTTGTAGCAGCATCGGGTCGTCTGAGGCGGCCAGCGCAAGCGTGCAGGTGTCGGCCGGTGCGGCATCGAGGGTAAGCTCGGCCTCGCGCAGACGACCATCGCGGGCGCTGTGCACGGACACCGTTTGGCCTGGCGCGAGCGCCTTCAGCAGCTCCGGCAGCGAGGTGGCATCCACCCGCCAGCCGTCCATGGCAATGATCTCGTCGCCCACTGCCAGGCCAGCGCGTTGCGCCGCACCGTCGGGAGTGATGTGGCTGACGCGGGCGGCACCACTGGTGCTGACCTTGGCACCCAGCGCCGCCATCGCGGGTTCCGGCGTGTCGTTGGCCGCGGCCTTGCCGGCGCTCCAGCGCCAATCGACGCCGGTTGCCGTAAGCAGGTCGGGCAGCGGCAGCGTTTCGGTGGTGCGCAGAGCGTGTTCGAAGAAGGCCGCCAGAGACAGGCCACTGACCGCCTCGGCCAGCGCCTCAAAGTCGCCGTCGTGCAGCGGTGCCTCGGCGTGCTGCGCCCACAGCGCCTGCATGACGGTGTCCAAGCTGACGCGTCCGGCAGTCTCGCGGCGCAGGTGCAGGTCGAGTGCCAGCGCCACCAGCGAGCCCTTGGCGTAGTAGCTCACGGCCACATTCGGCGTGTTCTCGTCGGGGCGGTAATACTTGATCCAGGCGTCGAGGCTGGCGTCCTCCAGCGTCTGAACGCGGTGGCCGGGCACAGCGTGAACACGGCTGATCGTTTCGGCCAGCAGCTCGAGGTAGGTCGGTATGTCGATGACGCCGCTGCGTCGCAGGGCGAGGTCGTCGTAGTAGGAGGTGAAGCCCTCGAACAGCCAAAGTTGCCGCGTCAGATTTTCGCCGGCGAGGTCATACGGCGCGAAGTCAGCCGGTTTGATGCGCTTGACCAACCAGCTGTGGAAGTACTCGTGGCTGAACAAGCCCAGCAGGCTGCGGTAGCCCTTGTCGTCGTGGCCACGGGCGCGTGGCAGGTGGTCGCGGCGCGCGATCAAGCTGGTGCTGGCGCGGTGCTCAAGCCCGCCGTAGCCGTTGCTGGTCGCCAGCAGTAAGAAGGTGTAGCTGGCAAAAGGCGCCTGGCCGCCAAACAGGCCGATCTGCCATTCGCACACCCTCTGCACGTCGGCGGCGAGTCGCGCTAGATCGCCGTGATGCTGCCCGCTGACAACGATCCGATGCGGCGTTCCAGCGGCCTCGAAGGCCACCGATTGCCAGGCGGACACCTCGACCGGGTGGTCGATCAGCTCGTCGTAATCGGCGGCGGTGTAGTCGCCAAAGCCGTCAGCGTCGACGGTGACCGACGACATCGCGGTGGCCACCTGCCAGCCGACGGCGCAGGTATCGGTGGGCCGCTCGATGTGCAGCGCTTGCGGGCCATCGCTCTGCCCGACCACCCACGGCAGGATTGCCGCGCCGTTGAAATAGGCGCGCTGGTCGTCGACGTAGGCGCCACGGACCGATTCGTCGCGGGCGTAGACAGTCAAGTGCAGGGTCAGCGGGCCGCTGCAGGGCGCGGCTAGCCAGCTGTGCTTGTCCACCTTGACCAGCGCAACTGGCTGGTCGGCGCTCTCGGCGTGCGCTTGCACCACGTGCCGCGCGTATTCGCGCACCAGATAGCTGCCGGGAATCCACACCGGCAAGCAGAAACGCTGGCCGGCCGGGTCGGGCTGCTCTACTGTGACGCTGACCCGCCACTGATGGCGGCGCGGGTCAGGGCAACGAACGGTGTATCGCGGATTCATGGCACGTCTGCGGGACGGAGGACACGGATGATAGGCGAGTTGGGCGCGCTGCACCGCTGGCTAGCGCTTGTGATGCTGATGTTGCTGGAGACGGGGCCGGTGGCGGCCGCGCCCGGGGGCGTCGAGCGCCTGCGCCTGCCGGCTGGTCTGGCAATCGAGGTGTACGCCAGCGGCGTGTCCAATGCACGGCAGATGGCGCTGTCCGACTCCGGAGTGTTGTGGGTCGGCTCCCGCGATGCGGGGGTGGTGAGTGCAGTGCTGCCCGCCAGCGGGGCGGAGCCGCGGCGAGTGATGACCGTGGCGCGCGGCCTCGAGATGCCTACGGGCATTGCCCTCTTCGGTGGGGACCTCTACATCGCCGATATCAGCAGCGTGTATCGAATCCGTGATGCGGATTCCCGCTTGGCCGAGCGGCTCGCCGGCGGATCGCCGCTGCGAGTCGAGCGCGTCTACGACGGCTTGCCGCGCGACACCCACCATGGCTGGCGCTACTTGCGCGTCGACCGCGAGGGGCGGTTGGTCGTCGCCATCGGCGCGCCATGCAACGTCTGCGACCGCGACGCCGACGGCTACGCGCAAATCGTGCGCATGCGCCCGGATGGCAGTCAGCGCGAGGTGCTCGCGCGTGGCGTGCGCAATTCAGTCGGCTTTGATTTTGAGCCTGGTACGGGTCAGTTGTGGTTCACCGACAACGGTCGCGACTGGTTGGGCGATGATCAGCCCAGTTGCGAACTTAACCGCATCGTGCAACCCGGGCAGCATTTTGGCTTTCCCTTCTGCCATCAGGGCGACCTCCTCGACCCGCAGTTCGGCCAAGGCCGGCGCTGCAGCGAGTTTGTCGCGCCGGTGGCCCGCTTGGGCGCGCATGTCGCGCCGCTGGGGATGACGTTTTGGCGGGGCAGCGTGGTGGTGGCGCTGCATGGCTCGTGGAACCGGTCGCGGAAGTCCGGCTACAAGGTGGTCAGGGTGGTTTTGGGGAGCGACCCGGCGCAGCCCGTGTTGCGTGTGGAAGACCTGGTCAGCGGCTGGCTCGACGGGCAGACCGCGTGGGGCCGGCCAGCCGATGTGCTGGCCATGCCCGACGGTAGTCTGTTGATTGCCGATGATCAGCAGGGGCTGGTCTACCGGCTGTTCGAACGACAGCCCTAGGCCGCCATGCTGTTTGGCCTGTCTTAGCGACCGATCGGCTGGTAATCGAAACCGAGGTCGCGGACGGCGGCGGGTTCGTACAGGTTACGACCGTCAAAGATCACCGGTGACTTCAGCGACGCCTTGATCGCATCGAAATCGGGGCTGCGGAACGCTTTCCATTCGGTCACGATCAGCAGCGCGTCGGCACCCTGAAGGGCGGCCATCGGCGTCTCGCACATCTGCAACTTGCTGGCGTCGGCGCCGAGGTCGAGCGCGAGGACGCGAGTGGCTTCGTCCATCGCTACCGGATCGTGGGCCGAGACGGTGGCGCCGCGCCGCACCAAGTCGGCAATCAGCACCCGGCTGGAGGCTTCGCGCATGTCGTCGGTATTGGGCTTGAAGGCCAAGCCCCACACTGCGAAATGGCGTCCGCTAAGGTCTTCGCCAAAGGACTGCACCACTTTGTTCGGCAGCACCTGTTTTTGTGCATCGTTGGCGGCTTCGACCGCATTGAGCACTTTGAGATCGTGTCCGAGTTCGGCAGCGGTGCGCACCAGCGCCTTCACATCTTTGGGGAAGCAGCTGCCGCCGTAGCCACAACCGGCATACAAAAAGCTATAGCCGATCCGAGTATCCGAGCCGATGCCCAGTCGCACCCGCTCGATGTCGGCGCCGACGCGCTCCGCCAGCAAAGCCAGCTCATTCATGAAGCTGATGCGAGTGGCGAGCATCGCGTTGGCGGCGTATTTGGTGAGTTCGGCGCTCTTGATGTCCATCACCAGGACGCGGTCGTGATTGCGCTGGAACGGCGCATAGAGCTGGCGCATCAGCTCGATGGCGCGCTCGTCCTCAGCCCCGATGACCACGCGGTCCGGTCGCATGAAGTCTTCGACGGCGGCGCCTTCTTTGAGGAACTCGGGATTGCTGACGACGCTGAATTCGAGTTCGACGCCGCGCGCTGTCAGCGCCTCGGCGATGGCGGCCCGCACCTTGTCCGCGGTACCCACAGGCACGGTGCTCTTGTCGATCACCACCTTGTAGTCGGTCATGTGGTGGCCGATGTTGCGGGCGGCGGCCAGCACGTATTGCAGGTCGGCTGAGCCATCCTCGTCGGGTGGGGTGCCGACGGCGATGAACTGCAGGGTGCCGAAGGCGACCGAGCGCTCGATGTCGGTGGTGAAGCGCAAGCGGCCGACCTCGACATTGCGACGCACGATCTCCAGCAGGCCCGGCTCGTGGATCGGCAGACCGCCCTCTTCGAGGATGCGGATCTTGTTGGGGTCGACGTCGAGGCATAGCACCTCGTTGCCCATTTCAGCCAGACAGGCGCCCGAGACGAGGCCGACGTAGCCGGTTCCGATGACAGTGATCTTCATGACAGAGATGTGGTGGCTATTCGCAGACGATATAACAGATTCATGACAGGTCTTTGACGATGGCCGCCAAGGCCGCCGCCGGGTCGGCGGCGCCGGTGATGGGGCGGCCAATCACCAGGTCGTCGGCGCCAGCAGCCCGCGCTGCCTGCGGCGTCATGATGCGCGCCTGGTCGCCGACATCGCTGCCAGCCGGCCGGATACCCGGGGTGACGCAGCGAAAGCTGCTGCCGCACGCAGCCTTGATCGCAGCGGCTTCTTGGGCCGAGCACACGACGCCATCGAGGCCGCAGCGGGCGGCCAGTTGCGCCAAGCGGAGCGCTTGGTCGCGCGGCTCGATGTCGAGCCCGATACCGGCCAGGTCGTCGCGGACCATGCTCGTGAGCACGGTTACAGCAATGAGCAGAGGCTTGTGCGGGGAGGCGTCAATCGCCGCACGCGCAGCGCGCAGCATCGTCTCGCCGCCGCTGGCGTGAACGTTGACCATCCACACGCCGAGTTCAGCCGCGGCACGGCAGGCGCTCGCCACGGTGTTGGGGATGTCGTGGAATTTGAGGTCGAGGAACACCTCGAATCCGAGCCCGGTCAGTTGCCGCACCAGGTCTGGCCCGGTGGCAGTAAACAGCTCTTTGCCGACCTTGAGTCGGCACTGCCGCGGATCGAGTTGGCGGGCCAGTGCGAGGGCGGGTGCGGCACTGGCGTAGTCGAGCGCGACGACGATGCGAGGGTCTGCAGGCATGCGGGTGCTCAATCGTAGATGTTGAGTTCTTCGACGCGCCGCGCCGGGTAGGTCTCCCAGGCCGAGCAGGCCGGGCACTGCCAGTAGTGGGCGCGAGCGCGGAATCCGCATGCGGTGCAGCGGTATTGCGACAGGCGGCGGGTGTGCTGACCGAGCAATGGGCGCAGGGTGGCCACGTCGCCGGCATTGCCGTGCTCCAGTTGGCGCGACAGAGCTAGCAGCGAGGGCTTTTGCCGCACCGCATCGGCCAGCAATGCCGATGCGGCGGCTTCACCTTCGGCCCGAGTCACCACCTTGAACGTGGCGTCCAGCACATCCACCGTTGGGCATTGCTGCCAGTACCCGCGTAACAGATTGGCCGCTGTCGACTGGTCCATGGCACCGGCGCCGCCGTCGAGCACGGCGTCGGCAATCAGGCCGGCCACCAGCGGCAGGTCTTCGGCGTTTTGCGATTCGATGCGCTGCCAGCGCGCCAAGGCGGCGTCCGCGTCACCCTGACGCAAGGCCAGCCGGCCCGCGATCAGGTTGGCCCGGGTGCATTTGTAATGCGCAGCCAGGGCCGCCTCGACCGCCTCGACGACCACCGCATCCTGCGAATGATTGAACGCCTGCTGAGCGATTTCGCACCAGTATTGGGCAATCTCGTGCGGCCTCGGGTGGCCGCTGGCCTGCTCAAGGCGACGCGCAGTCTCGATCGCTTGGGCCCATTCCTTCTCGGCCGAATACAGGCTCAGCAGCTTGGGCAGGGCGCGCGCCTCCAACGGCGTGTCGAGCAGTGCGGTGAGGTGCGTCTCGGCGCGGTCGAGCAGTCCGGCGCCCAGGAAATCGAGGGCCAGCTCAAAGGTGACGCGCTGCCGGTCGGCGCTGTCGAGCGTGGCCTCTTGCAGCAGCGATTGGTGGATGCGGATCGCTCGATCGGTCTCGCCCTTGCGGCGGAACAGTCCGGCCAGCGCCAGTTGCAGCTCGGTGTTGCCGCGTTCGGCACGGGCCATGTCGACCAGCACGTCGGTGGCGCGCTCGGTGTCTTCGCTGACCAGCAGGTTGAGCGCGCGGAAGTACGCCGACGGCAGGTTGCGCGCCTCGCGAATCACCTGGCGGATGTCGATGCGCGCGGCGGCCCAGCCGAGGCCAAAGAACACCGGCAGAGCGACCAGCCACCAGAATTCGATCTCAAGCATGGTCGACTGGCGCTTGCGCCGCCTCGCCAGAGGACGGTCGGCGTTTTAGCTCGCCACGCAGACGCGCCCATGGCCCAAGCATGGCGAACAGGCCGAGCAGGGTTCCGGCGACAAAAAATACGAACAAGACCAGCGCCATGGGGGCTTGCCACTCCAGTCCAAAGTAGTAGCGCAGCACCACTGGGTCGCTGTTTTTGAGCGCCAGCCCCAGCAAGAGGACGAACAGCAGCGCCCGCAGCAGCCAGGTCAGCCAGTCGATCAGTCGTTGCACGGGGAACGGGTTCATGACAGAGCGCCAATGTAACCGAATGGCAAGAAAAAGGGCCGCACACAGGCGGCCCTCGGGGTGCTGAACTGTCTCAGGTCAGGGGTTCTGGTCAACCCGGTCGCGCAGTTCCTTGCCGGCCTTGAAGTGCGGAACGTACTTCGCCGGCACCGGCACCGCCTCGCCAGTCTTGGGGTTGCGCCCCTGACGCGGCGGCCGGTAGTTGAGGCTGAAGCTGCCGAAACCGCGGATCTCGATGCGATTGCCGTCGCACAGTGTGCGCGACATCGCATCCAGAATGGTTTTCACCGCGATCTCAGCGTCCTTCAGCACCAGCTGCGGAAAGCGCACCGACAGTTGAGCGATCAGCTCGGATTTGGTCACGCTCAGTCCTCTGCCGTCTTACTCGCTCTTGCCGCTGTCCAGCTTGGCCTTGAGCAGGGCACCCAGATTGGTGGTGCCGGTGCTTGCGGGGCTGTCGCTGTACTGCTTCATGGCTTCCGACTCGTCGGCCATGTCCTTGGCCTTGACCGAGAGCTGGATCGAGCGGTTCTTACGATCGACGTTGATCACCATGGCTTCGACGCTGTCGCCGTCCTTGAGGAAGGCACGCAGGTCCTCGACGCGGTCACGCGACCACTCCGAGGCGCGCAGGTAGCCCTCTTGATCGCCGTCCAGCGCGACCACGGCGCCCTTGGCGTCGACGCTCTTGACCGTACCGTTGACGATCTTGCCCTTCTCATGGCTGCTGGCGAAGCTCGAGAACGGATCGCCCTCGATCTGCTTGATGCCGAGGCTGATGCGCTCGCGTTCGACATCGATGGCCAGGACAACGGCCTCCAGCTCTTCGCCCTTCTTGAAGCGCTTGACGGCCTCTTCGCCGGCTTCCGACCACGACAGGTCGGACAAGTGAACCAGGCCGTCGATGCCGCCCGGCAGACCGATGAACACGCCAAAGTCGGTGATCGACTTGACCTGTCCGCGGACACGGTCGCCCTTTTGTGCGGTGGCCGCGAACTCGTCCCACGGGTTGGACATGCACTGCTTCATGCCCAGCGAGATGCGGCGGCGGTCGCCATCGATCTCGAGGATCATGACTTCGGTCTCGTCGCCCACCTGAACCACGCGGCTCGGGTTGACGTTCTTGTTGGTCCAATCCATTTCCGAGACGTGCACCAAACCTTCGATGCCCGGTTCGATTTCGACGAAGGCGCCGTAGTCGGTCAGGTTGGTCACCTTGCCGAACAGGCGGGTGCCTTGCGGGTAACGGCGAGCGATGCCGCTCCACGGGTCGTCGCCGAGTTGCTTGATGCCCAGCGAGACGCGGTTCTTCTCTTGATCGAAACGCAGAACCTTGGCCTCGACTTCGTCACCGACATTGAGCACTTCCGACGGATGCTTGACGCGACGCCAGGCGATGTCGGTGATGTGCAGCAGACCGTCGATGCCGCCGAGGTCGACGAACGCGCCGTAGTCGGTCAGGTTCTTGACGATGCCCTTGACCACGGCGCCTTCCTTCAGCGTCTCCAGCAGCTGGGCGCGGTCGGCACCCATGCTCTGCTCGAGCACCGCGCGGCGGCTGACCACCACGTTGTTGCGCTTGCGGTCGAGCTTGATGACCTTGAATTCGAAGCTCTTGCCCTCGTACGGGGTGGTGTCCTTGACCGGACGGGTGTCGACCAGCGAACCCGGCAGGAAGGCGCGGATGCCGTTAACCATGGCGGTCAGACCACCCTTGACCTTGCCGGTGACGAAACCTTCGACCACGGTGCCGGCTTCCATTGCCGCTTCCAGTTCGTGCCAGGCGGCCAGGCGCTTGGCGCGGTCACGCGAGAGGCGGGTCTCGCCGAAACCGTTTTCCAGCGATTCGATGGCCACAGCCACGAAATCGCCTTCTTTAACTTCGAGTTCGCCACGGTCGTCACGGAATTCTTCGATAGGTACGAAGCTTTCGGACTTGAGGCCGGCGTTGACGACGACGAAATTGGGTTCGATGCGGACGACTTCGGCGGTGATGATCTCGCCGGAGCGCATCTCCTGACGGGTCAGGCTTTCTTCGAAGAGGGCGGCAAAGCTTTCGGGTTCGTGCCCGAGGGTGGTTGCAAGGGTCATGTTGGTGTGGACTTCCAGGTGTCCGGACCGGCCGGACGGGGTTGATTGAGACTCGCCCACGGCATCGCGCGATGTCGCAGGCACCAGAGGTTGCCGGGAGTCAGCGCCCACGGGCGCGAATCAAAGCAGACCAGCGTCGCCGGCCGCCGCCATCACCGCGTCCACCACGGCGTCGATGCCGAGTTCGGTGGAGTCGATGACGATAGCGTCCCGACAGACTTTGAGCGGGGCACTGGCGCGGGCCGCGTCGCGGGCGTCACGTTCAGCGAGTTCCTGCTCAAGGGCCGCGAGACTAACATCGTTGTCTTTGCCATTCAAGGACTTGTTCTGCAGCTGCAGGAACCGGCGTTGCGCCCGCACCGCCACTGTGGCGGTTAGATAGAGCTTGAGCTGGGCGTCGCTGAACACCACCGAGCCCATGTCGCGGCCGTCAGCGACCAGGCCTGGTGGATTGCGAAACGCGCGCTGGCGCTGCATCAGGGCGGCGCGCACCGCCCCGTGTACCGCGACCTGGCTGGCTGCGACGCCGTTGGTGGCGCTGCGGGCAGCGGCGCTGACCTCGTGGCCGCCGAGGAAGATGCGGTCGCCGTCGAATTGCGCGTCAAGGGTCGTCGCGACGTGGGCCACCGCGTCGCCGTCCTGCAGATTGACGCGTTGCTCAAGCGCGGCCAGCGCCACCAGTCGATACAGGGCGCCGGAATCGAGATAGGCCCAACCCAGTCGCTCGGCGACCCGCTGTGCGATGGTGCCCTTGCCCGAGGCCGCCGGGCCGTCGATGGCGATGACCGGCACTGACGCGCGAGCCAGTTCGTCGGCAGGTAGCAGCTGGCGAAATGTGTCGAAGTAGCCGGGGAAGGTCTTGGCAGTGCAGCCCGGGTCATTGACGCGCACCGGCGAGCTCATCAACGCCACCAGCGAGAAGCACATCGCCATGCGGTGGTCGTCGTAGGTGTCGATGCTGGCGAATTCGAGGTTGACCGGCGGGGTGATGCGGATCCAGTCGTCGCCGGCCTCGACCTCGGCGCCAAGCTTGCACAGCTCGGTCACCATGGCGTGAATGCGGTCGGTTTCCTTGACCCGCCAGGAGCCGATGTTGCGCAGTTGGCAGGGGCCGTCGGCGCGCAAGGCGCAGACCGCGAGCGTCATGGCGGCGTCAGGGATGTGGTTGAAGTCGGCGTCGAAGGCGCGCACGTGACCATTGCCGCTGGCCTCGATCCAGCCGGGGCCGCTGCTGACCGTTGCACCGAGTTCGCGCAGCGCGTCGGCAAAGGCGATGTCGCCCTGGATCGAGTCTGCGTCGACGCCCTCCACCCGCACCGGGCCGCTGCCAAGTAATCCGGCGGCCAGGAAATACGAAGCACTGGAGGCGTCGCCCTCGACATGCAGCTCGCCGGGCGCCAAGTAGGGCCCGGACGGCACGCGGAAGCGGCTCCAGCCTTCGCGCTCGACGGTCACGCCGAAGCGCTGCATCAGCTTGAGCGTGATCTCGATGTAGGGCTTGCTGATCAGCTCGCCGACCACCTCGATGCAGCTCTCGCGGCCGGTCAGCGGCAGCGCCATCAGCAGCGCGGTGAGGAACTGGCTGGAGACGTCCCCGCGCACGCGAATCGGTGCCTCTCTGAGCGTTGCTGGGTGGATGGCGAGCGGCGGGAAGCCCTCGTTCTGCGTGCAGTCGATCGCCGCGCCGGCCTCGCGCAAGGCGTCGACGAGATCGCCGATCGGCCGTTCGTGCATGCGCGGAATACCGCTCACTGTGTATTCACCGCCGGACAACGCCAGCGCCGCCGTGAGCGGGCGGATCGCAGTGCCGGCGTTGCCGAGGAACAGGTCGGCCCGCTTGACCGGGAACACGCCGCCGACACCCTCGATCTGCCAGTCATCGTTGCCGGCATGGCTCGAACCCAGATGCCTCAGTCGCACGCCGAGGACGGCGAGCGCGTCGCGCATCACCTGCGTGTCGTCGGCGTCCAGCACGTCGCGCAGGATGGTGGTGCCACGGGCCAGCGCCGCCAGCAGCAGGCAGCGGTTGGAGATGCTCTTGGAGCCAGGCAGGCGGATGGTGCCGCGGGCGCGGCTGACCGGCGGCAGCAGTAGCGAGTCGCTCATGCTTGTCCGGTGCGCTCGAGCCAGTCGGAGCGGGCGTCGCGTGCCAGCGCAAAGGTGCGCTGCAGCGCCTCGCCGTCATTGGATTCGAGCGCGGCGCGCAGTTGCGCCACTTGGGCGGTGTAGCCGTCCAGGCGGTTGAGCAGCGCGTCCCGATTGGCCAGCGCGATGTCGCGCCACATCTCGGGGTGGCTGCCGGCGATGCGGGTGAAGTCACGAAAGCCCGAGGCGGCATAACTGAACAGCCGTTCGTGGTCGGGGTCGAGCGCGACTTGCGCCACCAGCGCGTAGGCCAGCAGGTGCGGCAGGTGCGACACGGTGGCGAAGACGTCGTCGTGCTGCTGCGGCGTCATGCGGTGGATCACCGCGCCAGCCGCGCGCCACATCGCCTCGACCAGCTTCACGGCGGCGGGCTCGGTCTCGGCCACGGGTGTGGTCACCACATTGCGGCCGCGGTAGAGGTTGGCGCGTGCGGCCGAGGGGCCGCTCTTCTCGTCCCCGGCGATCGGGTGGGCGGGCACAAAGCGGGCGATGTGGGCGCCAAAGTGCGCACGTGCTGCGGCCACCACATCGGTCTTGGTGCTGCCGGCATCGGTGACCACGGCGTCCGGCCCGACCCCCGGTGCGATGGCGGCGAGCATCCGGCCGGTCTGGCCGACTGGCATCGCCAGCACCACCACATCGGCGCCACGCACGCCGGCGGCGGCGTCGGTAAAGCCGTGGTCGATCAAGCCGAGGCCGATCGCTTCATCCAGCGTGGCCTGAGAACGGCCAATGCCGACCACTGTGCCGACCACGCCAGTCTCGCGCAGCGCGGCTGCCAGCGAGCCGCCGATCAGGCCGACGCCGACGATGGCGAGGCGCTCGATGCGAGGCAGCGGGTGGGGCGCGTTCACCTCAGTCGCCTTGGGCTGGCGACTGCTCCGCCAGCTCTGCGGCGCGCAAAACAGCGCGTGCCTTGTTCTCGGTCTCTTGCCACTCCGATTGCGGCACCGAGTCGGCGACGATACCGGCGCCCGCCTGTACGTAGAGCTGCCCGTCTTTGACCACGCCGGTGCGAATGGCGATCGCCACATCCATATTGCCGCTGTAGTCCAGATAGCCCACCGCGCCGCCGTAGACGCCACGCTTGGTCGGCTCGAACTCGTCGATGATCTGCATCGCCCGAACCTTCGGTGCGCCTGACAGCGTGCCGGCGGGGAAGGTCGCCTTGAGCGCGTCAATCGCGTCCAGTCCCGGTTTGAGCTGCCCCTGAACATTCGAGACGATGTGCATCACGTGCGAGTAGCGCTCGATGACCATGTGGTCGGTGACGCGCACGCTGCCAGTTTGCGCGACGCGGCCGACGTCGTTGCGGCCCAGATCCATCAGTTGCACGTGCTCGGCGCGCTCCTTGGGGTCTGCCAGCAGGTCTTCGCCGAGCGCGTGGTCTTCTTCTGGGGTGGCGCCGCGCGGCCGAGTGCCGGCGATCGGCCGCACGTTGACCACGCCGTCCTCTAGCCGAACCAGGATCTCCGGGCTGGCGCCGACCACGTGAAAGTCGCCGAAGTCGTAATAGAACATGTAGGGCGAGGGGTTGATGCTGCGCAGCGCGCGGTACAGCGACAGCGGATGCGCCTTGAGCGGACGCCGCCGACGGTTGGCCAGCACCACTTGCATGATGTCGCCGGCGCGGATGTACTCCTTGGCCGCCTCAACCGCCTGCAGGAAGCCCGTCTCTGGCCATTCGCGCACGGCATCGGTCGCCGGCGCGTCCACTGCCGCTGGCGCGTGGGCGACCTGGTCGAGTTGCGCCGTAAGCTCGTCCAGCCGCTGCTGCGCGGCGTCGAACGCGTTCGGCTGCGATGGGTCGGCCCAAACGATGAACGACAGCTTGCCCCGAAGATTGTCGAACACCGCAAGCTCGCGGCTCACCAGCAGCAAGATGTCCGGCAGGTCGAGCGGGTCGGCTGGCGTGCTATCGGCCAGACGCTTCTCGACGTAGCGGACGATGTCGTAGCCAAAGTAGCCTGACAGCCCGCCGGCAAAGCGCGCCGGGCCCTCGCACGGTGCGGCTTTGACTGCCGCCAGATGTTCGCGCACCGCCTGCAGCGGGTCGTCCACGGTGTGCGTCGACACCGGCTTGCGGTCGCGCTCCAGCGTCACCTCATGGCCGCGCACTACGAGTCGCTCACGCGCTGGCAGGCCGATGATCGAGTAGCGGCCAAAGCGCTCACCGCCCACCACCGACTCCAGCAAAAACGAATCCGGCCGGTTGGCGAGCTTCAAATACACGGTGAGCGGCGTCTCGAGGTCGGCGTAGGTCTCGCGCATCACCGGGA
>Ga0209598_10000859_pt1 | contig 24659 bp, 23 predicted proteins | sample M_140807_EF_Meta_FD_187317 | JGI IMG/M metagenome (GOLD analysis project Ga0209598, IMG submission 187317) | Freshwater microbial communities from Lake Montjoie, Canada to study carbon cycling - M_140807_EF_MetaG (SPAdes) (version 2) | ecosystem: Environmental > Aquatic > Freshwater > Lake...
CCTCACCTTGCATACACAATGGCAAAGTATGGAATGAGTATGTGTGTATTGGGATTAGCAGATGAGTTAAAGCGCGATGGAATTGGTGTTAACGCACTTTGGCCAAGAACTGCGATTGATACAGCAGCCCTTGCGATGATTCCTGGCGTAGATACTGACTTTTGTCGTACACCTGAGATCATCTCTGACTCGGCTTACATAATCTTAAATCGAGATGGAAAAGAGTGCAGCGGAAACTTCTTTATTGATGATGAGGTCCTAGCTAGTGAGGGGATTACTGATCTTGATAGATATGCGGTGCTACCTGGAACAAAAGAGTTTATAAAAGATCTATACGTTGATTAAAGCTTAAACTCAGTATGTTGGTGTTCAGTTTCGGCAATTCCTGAGGAGTAACGCTCTTCATAGCGGCCAACTCGCCAGATTAATACTGAGAGCAACCAGGCGCCCACAAAGGATGCCACAATAAAGAAGCCAACTCGATTTAAATCAATATCGGCGATCAAAGTAAATGGCTGATACTTTTCAATATTTGTCTTATCAGCTAGCACTCCAATAAATTGAATTGTGCCAATCACGAAAGCCACAAATATTGAAAGCCCGGTGGTAGTGATGTTGTAGTAGATTTTTCGAAGGGGAGAGGTAAATGCCCAGGCATATGCCTTAGTCATAAAAATTCCATCAAGTGAATCCATTAAGGACATACCGGCTGCAAATATTAGAGGCAGGGCAATAATTGCAAGAGGCGGCAAGAACCCACCAACTGTGCCAACTGCAGCGGTTGCTGATAGTGCTAGAAGTGCGACCTCAGTTGCGGTATCAAAGCCAAGACCAAATAAAACACCAACTGGGTATAGCTGCCAAGAGTGATCAAAACCTTTCTTAAAAGCGCCACGAAATATCCGGCGCATTAACCCTCGCTCATTTAATAATTCAGTTAAATGCTCATGGGAGAATTTTCCAGTTTTGGCTTGCTTCCAGACTTTAATAATTCCAACCAAAATTACTAAGTTCAGGATTCCAACTAGGTATAAAAAGATTGTTGAAACTGAGGCGCCAATTAGTCCACCAGTCTCGGCAAAATCTTGTTGAAATTTAGTGGCCTGCCTAGCTGCAAATGCAATACCGACTGATAGTGCTAAGACAATTGTTGAATGGCCCAGTGAGAAAAATAAACCTAAAGCCAATGGATTTTTACCCTTAGCCAGCATTAATCGGGTGGTGTCATCAATGGCAGCAATGTGGTCGGCATCAAATGCATGGCGTAAGCCAAAGGAGTAGGCCAGAGCACCAGCTCCTGCATAAACCAAGGCACCAGTTGAATCTGTTAGTGAGCTATAAGCAGGATTCGAGTTGTAGTGAATGAATAAGCCCCAACCTGCAATATGCAAAAAGGCGACAACGGAGAAGATTCCAATTAAGGTGGGGATCTCTTGCCTGGTAAAGCGCAGGTGTTGGCGTAGTTGTTTTGATTTACTCACTGGATAAGGTTATTGCAAACGATTTGCATCTGCAAATACCTTGGAAGAAGAGTTGATAAGGTGTCTGCATGGGAATCAAACCAATAAATCACAGAATCCCGGCACTACTTCTGGCCTTACTTCTTCTTGTGTTCACCCAACAACCGGCAGCCTTTGCACATACCAAATTGCTGATAGCCAATCCAGATATCGCAAGTCAGATTGAAAGCTGGCCCACCTCGGTAACTCTTGAATTTGATGAGGAGTTAAAAAATCTAGGCGATGAAAAAGCTAACTTTGTCGTAGTAAATAATGCAGTTGGTGATCAGGTTAGTGAAACAGATGAAGTGATTTCAGGAAATACCATCACCGTCACATTATCTGCAAATGAGGTTAAAGGACCGGTCCTTGTTTACTACCGCGTGGTCTCAAGTGATGGCCACCCAGTTGAGGGGGAGTACAAGTTCACCTACGGCGTGGGTGAGGTAACAGCGCAAGGGGTGGAAGATAAAGAAGCGGCTAAGTATCCAATTGGAATTTATCTGGCATCAGCAATCTTTATAATTTCAGGTCTGTTTTTTGCCATCTACTCATACCGTAGAAGAAATAGGAATTAAAAAAATAATGCCCCGGCGGTTAACCAGGGCATTACTTGTAATCGCTTATAGATCGTAATAAAGCTCAAACTCTGCTGGATGTGGACGCAATCTCACATAATCCACCTCTTGCTTGCGCTTGAAATCAATCCAGGTATCAATTAGATCCTTAGTGAATACACCACCACGAGTTAAGAATTCATTGTCGCGCTCTAGATTATCTAGAACTGCATCAAGTGATCCTGGAACTTGTGGAATTGCTTTAGCTTCATCTCCTTCTAATTCATATAGATCTTTATCAACTGGCTTTGGTGGCTCGATCTTGTTTTGAATACCATCAATACCAGCCATCAACATTGCTGCAAATGCTAGATATGGATTAGATGATGGATCTGGGCAGCGGAACTCAATTCGCTTAGCCTTTGGATTAGATCCAGTAATTGGAATACGAATACAAGCAGATCTATTTCTAGCTGAATAAACCAAGTTAACTGGTGCTTCATAGCCTGGTACTAAGCGCTTATATGAGTTAACTGTTGGGTTAGTAAATGCTAGAAGTGATGGTGCGTGCTTTAACAAGCCACCGATATACCAACGAGCCATGTCAGAAAGATTTGCATAACCATCTCCCCAGAACAACGGCTTACCATCTTTCCAAAGTGATTGGTGAACATGCATGCCGCTACCGTTATCGCCAAACAATGGTTTTGGCATAAAGGTTGCCGTCTTACCAGCAGCCCATGCAGTGTTCTTAATGATGTATTTAAACTTCATTAATTCATCCCCTGCGGTCAAAATATCGCTGAAGCGATAATTGATCTCCATCTGACCTGCTGTTCCAACTTCATGGTGAGCACGCTCAACAAGTAATCCAACCTTGCCAAGATTCATAACCATTTCATCGCGCAGGTCTGCAAATTGATCAGTTGGTGAAACTGGGAAATATCCGCCTTTAATTCGGGTGCGGTAACCACGGTTAGGAGTGCCATCAGCATCCTCTTCAATCCCAGTGTTCCAAGCTCCTTCATATGAATCGATGTGATGGAAAGCTTGATTCATTCCAGTTAGAAATCTAATTCGATCAAAGACATAAAACTCTGCCTCTGGCGCGAAGAAGGCGGTGTCAGCAATACCAGTACTTCGCATGAAATCAACTGCCTTAGCAACAATGCCGCGAGGATCTCTTGAGTAAGGAGTGTTGTCATCTGGGTTATGCACAGAGAATAGAATTATTAAAGTTTTCTCTTTACGGAATGGATCAAGGTAGGCCGAAGAGGGAACCGGCAGCAACTTCATATCTGATTCATGAATTGATTGGAAACCTCTAATGGAGGATCCATCAAACATTAATCCATCTTTAAATACGCTTTCATCAAATGATTCAACTGGCACATTAAAGTGATGTTGAATACCTGGAAGGTCAATAAATCTAACGTCGATCAACTTCACATCATTCTTTTTGATGTAATCGAAGATCTCTGCGGAATTCTTAAACATCTATTCTCCTAAGATTAATATTGCTGAAAGTAGGGCGACTTTGCTCCGCTTCAGATGGGTAAAACCTAGTAGAAAATAATGAAAAACCCGTAAAGCACGTGTTACATCTATGTTTCACTTTCTCCCCTTGGGCTAGGGTTGCCCGCATGAGTTGGGAAGCTACGCCAAATTTACTGCCAGAGGCCTCACTAGGCAGGCGGCTATTAGCCCTGCTTATTGATTGGACTATGTGCCGGCTGATCGCTGGATTACTCAGCCCCGCGGTAATTCCAGACAATACCTTTTCAACCTTGATAATTTTCTATATTGAAGTTTGTTTATTCACCATTGCATTTGGCGCATCGGCTGGACAGCGAATAATGGCGATTAAAGTTGTGACATATCCAGATCAACAGCGAGTCAAAGTTGGCCGAGTTGTATTAAGAACTTTCTTAATTTGTCTTGTACTACCGGCAGTTTTTACAAATAACGGCCGGCCACTTCATGATCACTTTGCAAATAGCCAAACGGTAAGAGAGAGATACTAACTTTCCTACCTGCGCGGCATCCTTACATTTGTAGGCATTGGCCCTTTAGGCATTGGCAGATTTAATCCACCAACAGATCGCAATCTTGCCCTAACCTCGCGCAATTGAGCAGTGTTTAATTTCTTAGGTAGTTTCTTAAGATGTTTATGTAATTTTTTAATCGAAACTTGGCCAGAATTCTCACCAACTATAACTTCTGTTACTGGCACGCCAGATAGGAAACGTTCCATCTTGCGCTTTTCATCTTGCATCAAAGATTTAACACCGAAGCCGCCTTCACCAACTAAAACAATTCCAGCCTTACCTGATACTCGGTGGACCATATCCTGATCGCGATTTACATTTACAGCAGGGGTTGTAACAAAGCCTCGCTTAATAGACATCAAAACACTCGCGCCAGCTCCTAGTTGCCCTTGGATTGAAGCAAAAGCTGCAGTGTTGGCATAACGAGTGAAAAGAAAGAATGCGGCTAAGAAAGCAACTGGCAATGTGATGAAACCGGCATAGATTGGGTGGCCTAAGTTATTACCAATGATTATGCCAAAAGTTAAAACCAAAACAAATATAAGTAAACACCAAACTACGGCAAGTGGGGAGTCCTTCTTTACTAACTTATAAGCATCCTTAACAACAGATAATTGCGATTGTTTCTTAGGGGCATCACCCTTTGCAGCTGCCTCTTCTTTTTTCTTTTTTCTACCAAACATATCTCTCCCCTATTTAACTGCCCGGGCAGCCATCGCTTGGTTATACAAGCGACCTGCTCTATAGCTAGAACGTACCAATGGACCACTCATAACGCCAAGAAATCCTATTTCTTCCGCCTCTTTACTCAACTCAACAAACTCATTTGGCTTAACCCAACGAACCACTGGGTGGTGTTTTGCAGTTGGCCGCAGGTACTGGGTAATTGTAATTAAGTCACAGCCAGCACTACGAAGATCAACTAGTGCTTGTGTAACTTCTTCTCGAGTTTCACCCATTCCAAGAATTAAATTTGATTTTGTGATTAAACCAAAATCTCGCGCTTGGGTGATTACATTTAAAGATCGTTCATATCTAAATGCAGGTCTAATCTCTTTGAAGATTCTTGGAACAGTTTCCAGGTTGTGCGCAAAAACTTCAGGCCTAGTTTCAAAGACCTGATTTAATAAATGTGGGTGGCCACTAAAATCTGGAGCTAACATTTCAACTCCAACACCAGGATTTAACTGATGAACTTGGGCGATCGTTTCAGCATATAACCAGGCACCTTCATCATCTAAATCATCGCGGGCAACGCCTGTAATAGTTGCATACTTTAAATTCATACTTCTTACCGATTCAGCTACTCGTCTAGGTTCATCACGATCTAGCGGTAATGGTTTACCAGTATCGATATTGCAGAAGTCGCATCTTCTTGTGCAAGCTTCGCCACCAATTAGAAATGTTGCTTCACGATCTTCCCAACATTCAAAAATATTTGGACAAGCTGCCTCTTGGCAAACTGTATGTAAACCTTCTTTGGCAACAAGGGATCGAAGTTTGGTGTACTCAGGTCCCATATGGGCGCGTGTTTTAATCCACTCTGGCTTTCGCTCAATTGGTGTTTGGGCATTCCTAGCTTCAATTCGAAGCAGTTTGCGTCCATTTGAATCAATGCTCATTGGGATAATCTCTCTAAAACCGGAGTTATTTCTTTAATTAAAATTGGCATAACTTCATCAGCAGTTATTGATCGATCAAGTTCTTTTGCTAAAGATGTAACTTGTGCATCAGCAATGCCGCAAGGAATGATTTTGGAGTAAGCAGAAAGATCTGGATTCACATTTAAGGCAAAGCCATGCATGGTTACGCCTTTGGCAACCCGTAATCCGATTGCGGCAATCTTTCGATCTCCCTTTTGATCTCTTACCCAAACTCCGCTTCGTTCGCAGTAACGATCAGCCTTAACTCCAAAAAGTTCACATACTTGAATTAATGTAGTTTCTAACTCCCGAACAAAGCCAACTACATCAGTTGAATTCTTTAATCTCAAGATTGGGTAACCAACAATTTGCCCAAGACCATGCCAGGTTATTTTTCCACCGCGATCAACATCAATTACTGGTGTGTTATCAATTGGGCGGTCAGCTAATTGCGTTCTGCGCCCTGCTGTATAAACCGATGGATGTTGAAGCATAAGCAATCTATTTTCAATTTGATTATTCGCAACTTTTTCTTGTATCTGTTTTTGTAAATCCCAAGTGGTTAGATAATCAACCACACCGAGTTCTTCCACCTTAAGGCTCTTAACAATTGACATGGTTGAACTCACACACCTAGCCTAATTGCCACCTTAATGTTTAGCGAAAGTTTGCCTAAAAAGCGCAGGTCTGGTGTGAGCAAAATGGCATGAATGATAGATTTCACCCTTCACCAAACACCTTGAAAGGCTCAATTTCCTATGGCTACTAAAACCAAATCAAAAGGCTCAGTTAAGGGTCGCAAACCACTTTGGATTGCAATCGTGGCCATCATCGCCTGGTTAGGTATCTCATCAGTTGCAGGACCAACATTTGGAAAACTTTCAACGGTTCAAGAAAATGATAACGCTGCATTCCTGCCAGATAATGCTGAGTCCACGCTGGCAAGCAAGGTAACTGTTAAGTTCTCGGACAGCTCAAATGATCAAATCCCTACCTTATTAGTATTTCTAGGTGATGTTGATCCAAAGAAGAATCCAGCAAAGTTAGGTGAAATCCAAAATTATTTAAATAAATTAGGTGAAAAAATATTGCCAGAATCAGGCAAGCCAATTAGTACTTATATTGTTCCAGGTTTTCCAATTCAAGCCATTCCATCAGAGGATGGCAAGGCAGCGCTGGCCAATATCGCGCTTAACTCTGATATTGCACAAGAAAATATTGAAGAGAAACCAACCTTGCCTATCCTTGTTGAATTCATTCGCGAGGATTTGAAAGAAAACTTTGAAGCAAAGAATCTAACTACCCATGTGACTGGATTTGGTGGAATTTTCGCCGACCTATTTGGTGCTTTTGGTTCAATTGATACAACTTTGCTGTTAACAACATTGATTGTTGTGTCGATCATTTTGATTATTGTTTATCGCTCTCCATTGCTATGGATTCTGCCTCTGTTTACTGCAGTTACTGCATTGTCATTGGCTGGAACTGTGGTTTATTTTCTAGCAAAAGCAGGAACAATTGATTTGAATGGACAGTCGCAGGGAATTCTTTCAGTTTTGGTCTTAGGCGCAGCCACTGACTATGCATTGTTGCTGATTGCCAGGTATCGAGAAGAGTTGCACCATCATGAATCAAGATATGACGCGATGAAAATTGCATTGCGTGGTGTTGTTGAACCAATTCTTGCTTCAGGATCAACTGTTATTGCCGGCCTATTAGTACTTCTGCTTAGCCAATTATCTGGAAACAGAGGCTTAGGTCCAGTAGGTGCAATTGGTATTGCATCAGCGATGATCACTGTGTTAACTCTTTTACCTGCAATTCTTCTATTGCCTAGCGCGATTTTCGGTGCGATTTTCTTATCAGTTTTAGGAGCAGCTTCGTTCACTCTAATTAGCAGTGGTAATTTCTTGGGCTCGGCCACAGCCTCATTATTGGTTTTTACCATTGTGGCTGGCTATAAGCGAGTGACGAATTCCAAAACTTCAAATTTTTTCAGTAGAGAAAGATTTTTAAGCGGTCGCTGGATTTTTTGGCCAAAAGTTCCCCGCTTTGATGATGTTGATGAACAATTAAGTGGTGCTTGGTCAAAAATTGGCGCTGCAGTTGAAAAGAATCCAAAGCGAATCTGGATTTCTACTGCGCTTCTGCTAACAATTTTGGCGGGCTTTTCGTTCACTCTTAAGGCAGATGGATTGGCCAATACTGAGGCATTCACAACTAGGACTGATTCTGTAGTTGGACTTGAAAAACTAGGGGAGCATTTCCCAAGTGGTGAGGGTTCACCAGTAGAGATAGTTGTAAAAGAAAATGATGTCACAGCCGCAACCGCAGCTCTTATGAGTGTTAGCAATGTGGCATTTGTGGAACCAATAGTTGCCGGTCAAAAGATTCCGGGCCAACCTATTCCGCCAATCAAAGTGGTTGAGGGCAAAGTTTTATTAAATGCTACTTTAAAGGTTGCACCGGACTCAGTTGAAGCTAGAAATACAATTCCACTGATTCGAAGTGCTGTGAAAGCGATCGACAAAGATATTTTGGTTGGCGGTGGAACTGCAGTCCAATATGACACTGATGTGGCATCACGTCATGACAATCGATTGATTATTCCGATCGTATTGGTGATTATTGGAATTATTCTGGGTCTGTTGCTGCGAAGCATTTTGGCAGCTGGCATTCTCTTATTAACAGTTGTGCTTTCATTCATGGCCACCCTTGGTGTTTGCCAACTTGTATTTGAGCACGTCTTTGGTTTTGCTGGCGCAGACGCGTCATTCCCACTCTTTGCATTCATTTTCTTGGTTGCATTAGGTATTGATTACAACATCTTCCTAATGACTCGAGTCCGTGAAGAGTCAATAAAGATTGGCACACGAAAAGGTGTCATCAAGGGCTTAACAGTTACCGGTGGCGTAATCACTTCGGCTGGAATTGTTTTGGCAGCAACCTTTGCCGTTCTTGGTGTCTTGCCACTGGTATTCCTGGCCGAACTTGGCTTTGCTGTTGCTTTTGGAGTTTTACTGGACACAATAATTGTTCGATCCTTGTTGGTTCCAGCACTGGTACACGTAATTGGACCAAAGATCTGGTGGCCTTCAAAGCTGCAATATGAAAATAAGAAGTAGGATCTAAATATGGCTCCCCGCGTTGGTATCGCAGGATACGGATTAGCGGGGAGATATTTTCACGCACCCTTACTAGTTGGTGCAGGCTTTGAGATCGCATCGATTTTAACCAAAAATGAACAAAGAATTCTGGATGCAAAAACAGATTTTCCAAATTCGCAAATATGTAATTCGCTGGAAGAGCTACTCAAATCTAAAATTGATTTATTAGTAGTTGCTTCTGCAAACCAATCTCATGCCGAACAAGCTATCGCAGGATTAAAAGCGGGTATTCCAGTTGTGGTTGATAAACCAATGGGGCGCACACTTAAAGAAACCGAAGAGATAATTGCAGTCTCAAAGCAATCCGGAGTTGGCGTTTCAACATACTTTAATCGTAAATGGGATTCAGATTCTTTAACTATTAAAAAAATTATTGGTGAAGGTGTATTGGGGCAAATATTTCGCTTAGAATCTAGATTTGAAGTTTTCCGTCCAGAATTAAAGGGTGGTTGGCGTGAGAAGAAAGATGTTGAACAAGGCGGTGGAAATCTGCTTGATTTGCAGCCACATTTAATTTCAACTGCCCTAGATTGGTTTGGGCCAGCACAATTAATAAGTGCATCAGTTCGAGTGATTAGAGGCGGATCTGATGATGACATTGTTTTAACTCTTAAACATCAAAGCGGTGTTGATTCCTATTTATCAGCAAGTGCGATTATGGGATCAGCTGGTCCTCGAATCAGATTAGTTGGTGATAAAGCCACATTGGTAATTAAAGATTTAGATCCACAAGAGAGTTTGTTGCGAAGTGGAGTAAAACCTAAGGATGGAAAGTGGCAGCAGAGCACAAAGAGTGCGGCATACATCCACACAGGTGATCAGGTAGTTGAATATCAAGGTGTTGACGGTAATTACACGCAGTATTACTCAGAGGTGAAAAATGCGTTAGCAGGTGGAAAATGGCCAGTAAGTACTGTGGAAGCTTTAGCGGTAGCAAAAATTATTGATCAAGCTAGAGAGATTTCCTTTAGATAAGAATGAGTTTTGATTGCATAGTAGTTGGCGCAGGTTTAGCTGGCTTAAGTGCTGTGCGAGAACTAGAAAAATCTGACAGATCTGTCTTACTTCTTGAAGCCTCAGATGCTGTTGGTGGCCGAGTTAAAAGTGATTTCATTGATGGATTTATTTGTGACCACGGCTTTCAAGTTATTAACCCAAAATACCCAGAGGTTGTAAAAAGTGGAGTGCTAAAGAATTTAGACTTTAAATATATTTCAGGCCAAATTAGATTAGCTGACTACAAAAGAAAAGTTGGGTACTCATTTGCAACATTTTCTTCCCAATTTGGTTCAATAAGTGAAAAGGTGAACTTACTTAGATTTTTAGCCAATCCAAAGGCAAGTAATCAAAAGAGTTTTGGCGATTACACCACCTCATTTCCAACACTTTATGAGCGAGTATTAAAACCCTTTTTAACCGGTGTATTTCTAAGTGATCCCAAAATCATTGCTGCAGATGTTGCGCAGGAAATTTTGCGTAGCTTCATTAAATCTCTACCTGGCATACCTGCTGGGGGAGTTGGCCAGTTCTCTCAAGCCTTGGCATCAGCACTAAAGAATCTGCAATTAAATGAACGAGTTGAGATGATCACAAAGGGAAAAGTTGTAACAAATGCTGGGCAATACAGCGCTAAGTATGTAGTTGTGGCTACTGATCCAACTACTGCCGCACAGTTAGTTACCGGCAGCGCACTTCCTAAAATGTTTGAATCAACCACTGCATACTTTGCTACCTCAGAGCTTCCGATGGATGGTAAAAATCTAGTTATCTCATCAAATTCAAAGTTAGTAAATTCGATTGTGATTAGTCAGGTGTCAGCAAAATATGCTCCAGCAGGCCAGCACTTAATTAGTGCGACATCACTTTCTCCAATAACAGAAAGTGTATTTAGAAAAGAGTTAGCCGATATTTGGCAGGTGAATACTCAGCAATGGCAGTATGTTGCTAATTATGAGATCAAACAAGCACTGCCGGCACATTTGCCAGGACAGAGTAAATCTAAAAATTTAGAGATATCAGAGGGTATTTATGTCGCTGGAGATCACATGGCAACACCTTCCCAGCAAGGTGCGATGAAAAGTGGTTATTTAGCTGCGCGGGCGATTAATCAACTAATGCGGTAAGTGCTGCAAGAAGGTGTGGATAATCAAATTCAAAGCTGTTATCCATCAATACTTTAGGAATTACTTTTTTAGATCCAAGAACTTCCGTTGAGAAACCACCAAGTGCTGCCTTAATTGCAAAGGCTGGAGCCGGAAAAAATGCTGGTCGCTTTAATGCCCGAGCTAATGCGGCGGTGAACTCTTGATTAGTAACTGGATTTGGCGCAGTTAGATTGATGGCGCCCTCAATTTTTGAATTCATTAAGAATGTCATTGCTCGAATTTGGTCATGCAAGGTTATCCAGGACCACCATTGTTTTCCAGATCCTAACTTTCCACCGAAACCAAACTTAAATATTGGCATCATTCTTCCAAGTGCGCCACCAGTTGGATCAAGCACTAGGCCAGTTCTTAGTTTTAGAGTTCTAACACTTGGCGCTAAGTTTGCAACTGCCTCCCACTCACGGCAAACAATTGAAAGAAAATCCTCGCCACCTCGATCTGTTTCCACCACGGCACGATTACCAGTTTCACCGTAGTAGCCAATTGCACTAGCGGATATGAAAACCTCTGGCTGTAATTGCTCACATGCATTAGCAATTGTGGTCGTGCCGAGTAATCTAGAATTCAAAATTTCAGATCGATATGCAGCAGACCATCGCTTATCTCCAACACCAGCACCAGCTAAGTGAAATACTGCATCAATTCCTTCAAGTGACTTTAAATCAATCTCACCTTTAACAGGATTCCAGGTGACCTCATCAGATAGTCGAGTTGGCCTTCTAACTAACTTTAAAACTTGATGGCCATCACTTTTTAGTTGAGCACAAAGTGCGCTACCAATTAATCCGGAAGCACCGGTGACAGCTATTTTTTTAGAACGTGGCAAATTACAGACCTAGATCAGATTCGAAGCGGCCCTCTTCAAGTCTTTCTTTTAATGTAACCAAGAAGCGTGCTGCATCTGCGCCATCGACGACTCGGTGATCGTAGGAGAGTGCAAGATAAACCATAGATCTAATTGCAATTGTCTCACCGCCATCAGCACCCTTAACTACCATTGGACGCTTAACAACAGCGCCTAATCCCAGAATTGCTACCTGTGGCTGATTAATGATTGGTGTATCAAAAAGAGCGCCACGAGATCCAGTATTTGTAATGGTGAATGTTCCACCACCTAATTCATCTGGAGTAATTTTATTCTCACGAGTTCTAGCTGCTACATCTGAAATCTTGCGAGCAACGCCACCCATATTTAAATCACCAGCATCTTTTACTACTGGCACAAGTAGGCCGCGGTCAGTATCAACTGCAATTCCAAGGTGTTCAGAGCCATGGTAGGTAATTTGATCACCCTCAACTGAGGAGTTTAAAACTGGGTGCTGCTTTAATGCTTCACATACTGCCACTGCAAAAAATGGTAGGAAGGTTAATTTCACACCTTCTCGTGACTCAAAAGATGCCTTCGCAGCAATTCGCAGCCGATCAATTTTTGTAACATCAACTTCAACAACAGTAGTTAACTGCGCAGATATTTTAAGTGACTCAACCATTCGATCTGCAATTACTTTTCTAAGTCTTGACATGCTCACAGTTGTGCCACGAAGTGGTGACACCGCAAGTGGTCCACGAGGAGCTGCAGCAGTTGAAGCCATCACAGTTGCCGTTGGTGTTGCAGCAGCACGCGGAGTTGCTGCCAAAATATCTTCTTTGCGAATTCTTCCACCGACGCCAGTTCCTTTTATTGTCGCCAGATTTACACCAGCTTCTGCAGCTAGCTTTCGAACAATTGGAGTTACATACGCATCATCTGCGCGAGATGAGCTAACAGGAGTGGCAACAACTGGGGCAGGAGCAACTACTGGAGCGGGCACAGCAGCAGGTGCAACTGGGGCTGGGGTTGGCGTAGCAGCAACAACAGGTGCTACCGGTGTTGGCTTAACTGCAGGTGCACTTGAGCCAGAGACTCCAATGGAGGCTAAACGAGCACCAACTGCAACAGTTGAATCAACTGGAACATCAATACTTAATACGGTGCCAGATACTGGTGAAGGAATTTCAGTATCAACTTTATCTGTTGAAACTTCCAGCAATGCTTCATCAGCTGCTATCGCATCTCCTACCTTCTTTAGCCATCTTGTAACAGTTCCTTCAGTTACAGATTCACCTAACGCTGGCATTGAAACAATTGTGGCACCGCTACTTACCTGGGCAGGTGCTGGAGTTGAAACTTGCGAAGGTGCTGCAGGTGCTGGAGTTGGAGCAGGTGTTGAAACTGGCGGCGGTGTTGGCGCAGCAACTGGGGCGGGAGTTTGCGCAGCAGGTTTTGAAGTTGAACCTGATTCAGCAATTACAGCAAGCTCTGCGCCAACTGCAACTGTGGAATCAACTTGCACAACAATTTTTTGTAATACACCGGCAACTGGGGATGGAATCTCAGTATCGACTTTATCTGTTGAAACTTCTAATAATGGCTCATCAATTGCAATTAAATCGCCCTCTTTCTTAAGCCAACGTGTAACTGTTCCTTCAGTTACAGATTCGCCAAGTGCTGGCATGGTTACTGAAAATGTCATTTATTTTTCAACCTTTCTATTAACCATGTTCAAATTATCCGTGGGCATGCAGTGGCTTACCGGCCAAGGCTAAGTGTGCCTCACCCATTGCCTCAGACAAGGTTGGATGGGCATGAATGTGTTGAGCAACATCGGCGGCATCTGCTTCCCAGTTATAGATTAATTGAGCCTCGGCTAATAACTCACCTACGCGGGAGCCAACCATGTGAATGCCTAATACTGGGCCGTTCTTCTTTGCTACCAATTTAACTGAACCAGCAGTTTTTAGGATATTGGCTTTGCCATTTCCCGCTAAATCATAATTTAACTCAACTACATCATTTCCGGCTGCCTTTGCTTGCGCAGTAGTTAATCCAACGGAGGCAACTTCTGGCTCTGAGTAGGTAACTCGTGGGACGCCATCGTAATTAATTGCTCTTGGATTTAACCCAGCAATTTCTTCGGCCACCATAATTCCTTCAGCAAATCCAACATGAGCTAATTGCAATGTTGGAATCAAATCTCCAACTGCCCAAACCCCAGCCACATTGGTGCGACATTTGTTATCAACTAGTACATAGCCACGATCTAACTTTATGCCAGCCTCTTCATAACCAAGACCTGCTGACACTGGTCCGCGACCAACTGCAACAAGAAGTATTTCAGCAGAGAATTCTTTGCCATCTTCTAGGGTGATCTTTACATCTTTCTTGCCACGCGCAGCGGATTTGAATTTAACTCCAAGTTCAAAATTAATTCCACGCTTACGGAAAGCCCGTTCTAATTGCTTGCTGGATGATTCATCCTCTAATGCCACTAAGTGGTTAAGTCCTTCAATAATTGTTACCTCAGCGCCAAATGATTTCCATACCGATGCAAACTCACAACCAATTACTCCGCCACCAAGGACAATTACAGATTTTGGAACGTAATCAAGTTTGATTGCTTGCTCACTGGTAATGATTTGCTTGCCATCAATTTCAAGTCCAGGAAGAGTTTTTGGATAAGAACCAGTTGCCAGGATTACATTTTTGCCGGTGTATTTTGTGCCATTTGCTTCAACAGTGTTATTGGATACTAACTTTCCACTTCCTTGCACATATGTAACATTTCTTGATTTAACTAAGCCTTCTAGCCCTTTATGAAGCTTTGCAATCACACCATCTTTATAGGTATTAACTGCTGCCATATCCATAGAGTGAAAATCTGCTTTAACACCAAAATCTGCAGCATGCCTGGTGTTATCTGCAATCTCACCGGCGTGCAGAAGGGCCTTAGTTGGAATGCAACCTTTATGTAGACAGGTGCCGCCTAATTTTTCCTTCTCAATTAAAACTACTTTTTGACCTAATTGGGATGCGCGAAGTGCTGCTGCGTAACCACCGCTACCGCCACCGAGAATTACTAGATCAAAATCGGCCATGAGGTAATCCTGCCACGAATCGTTGCCGTTGATAAACCAATGAAAATATCGACACTATGACTGTGAGGAAGCCAACTCAGCTAATTGCACAAGTGAGCGCAAGGCGATTCCGGTTCCGCCAACTGGTGTATAGCCATGTGCAGTTTTTTCATTGTAGGCAGGACCTGCAATATCCAAGTGCAACCATGGTGTTTGCGGATCAATAAACTCTTTTAAGAATATTCCAGCAACTAACATGCCACCCATTCGATCACCATTGTTTGCTAGATCTGCAACTGGTGAATCAAGGGAAGCGCGAAGTTCTACTGGCAGTGGCATCGGCCAGAAACATTCACCTGCGATTTCGGCAGCCTTTAAAAACTGATTACTAAACTCATCATTATTTGTCATGACTGCAGAAGTTCTTGTGCCAAGGGCGACAACTTGTGCGCTAGTTAATGTGGCAACATCAATAATTCCATCTAAGCCACCAGCCTTTTTACCCACCTCAGCAGCCTTAATTAACGCGTCTGCTAAAACTAAGCGGCCTTCAGCATCAGGATTTAAAACTTCAACTGTTTTTCCACCGTAAATTGTTATTACATCACTAGGTCTAGTGGCGTTATCACTAACCATATTTTCAGCAAGTGGTGCCCAGCCATCAATTGCAATAGGTAATTTAAGTTGTGCGATGGCAAAGACTGCTGCGATCACCGCGGCCGCCCCGGACATATCTGATTTCATTGCCTCCATGCCATTTGCTGGCTTTAGTGCAAGGCCACCGGTATCAAAGGTGATGCCTTTGCCAACGAATGCATATCGCTTTTTGGCTTTGGCAGGAGAGTATGAAACATGTAGTAACCGTGGTGGGTTTGCAGAGCCTTGACCAACACCAATGATGCCGCCGTAGCCACCTTTTTTAAGTGCAGCATCATTAAAAATTTCAGCCTTAACTCCATACTTGGTAGAAAGTTTTTTAAGCTTTTGCGAGAAGGAATCTGGCGTTAAATGACTTGGTGGCGTATTGATTAAATCTCTTACTAAGTAAGTTTGTTCAGCAATGATTTCAGCACGTTTTGCAGCAGCTTTAGCTTGGGCAGTATCGGCAAATTTAGAGATAACACTTACCTGCGCTAGTGGCTCTTTTTGATCTTGCTTACTGCTGCCTAAAAATTCTGTGAAGGTATATGCACCAAGAGCAGCACCTTCTGCAATAGCTGCTAACTCAATAACTGATTTATGCGGCAGTGAGAAGGTTGCACTCTTATTGCCATTTAGATCACGGGCTGCAGCTCCTGCCGCGCGCCTTAATTTCTCAGGATCAAATGCAGACTTAATATCACCTAAGCCAGTGAAGACTACTAATTTTGTGTTTTTACCAGGCAACTTAATAACTTCATCCGCTTTTCCAGTAGCGCCCATTGCATTTAATGTTGCTAGCAATGAAGCACTATCTATTTGAGCAGCACCAGATTCAATCTGTAACTTCTTATTGGAGGTAGCTAGGCCAACAACTAATACTTCACTATCAACTTTAGAAGTTAATTTTACCTTCGCCATTGCACTCCTGTTTTAGCAAAATCGCAGTTTCTTATCTCTGGGATAAGCCTAAAGGATTCTCATAAAAGGTGATAATTATGGGCATCAACAATGAGTGATTTCCATAAATAAGGCGTGTAAGTTTGGGGCATGAAGCACTCACCACTGGCTGATAGACATTTAGCTCTTAATGCAAAGATGGCTGATTTTGGTGGCTGGCTGATGCCAATTGAATATCCACAAACTGGCGCAATTGCAGAGTACACCGCAGTTCGCCAACAGGTGGGCATCTTTGATGTTTCACACCTGGGAAAAATTTCGGTGATCGGTGAAGGTTGCATTGATTTCATCAACAAGATGGTCACAAATGATTTAACAAAAATTGATACTGGGCAAGCCCAATACGCCCTACTTTGCAATGAGGATGGCGGAGTAGTTGATGATCTAATCATTTATCGAAACTCAGATTCAGATCTATTCCTTATACCAAATGCATCTAATACATCTAGTGTCTTTGAAGTATTAAAGAGTAATTGCCCTACTGGTATTAAAGTCACAAATTTGCACAATGATTACGCTGTGCTTGCGGTGCAGGGACCAGATTCAGCTAAGGTTTTAAGTGAAGTTGGAATCGTTGCAGATTTAGATTACATGTCATTTGTACACACAAAAATTGATAATTGCCCGGTTATTTTATGTCGCACTGGTTACACCGGTGAGTTTGGTTTTGAAATTATTCCAGCCTGGAAAGACGCGCAGCAGGTATGGGACAAATTAGTTTTAGCCGTTAGCCAATTATCAGGTGCTATTTGTGGTCTTGGCGCACGAGATTTACTTCGAACCGAGATGGGTTATCCACTGCATGGTCATGAGTTATCTCTAACAATCACACCGGTTGAAGCTGGTGCGAGTTGGGCAGTTGGTTGGGCTAAAGAGGAATTTCGGGGGCGAAATATTTTGCTCAAGCAAAAAGAGAGCGGCAGTAAGTTAAAGTTAAAAGCGATTATTGCAACAGATCGCGGGATTCCTAGAAAAGATATGCAGGTTAAAGATTCATCTGGGCAGTTAATTGGCATTGTTACCAGTGGGACTTTTTCACCAGCTTTAAAAAAGGGAATTGGCTTGGCATTAATCGATTCAAATGTAAAAAAGGATGATCAAGTTGTGATTGATATCCGCGGCAATGATTCAACCTTCAAGGTTGTTTCCTTGCCTTTTGTGCCATCTAAAGTTCGATAAAGCCAAGCCAGTTTTTCTAACAGGCGATTCTTTAGCAAGCACCCCATAGTCGCCAGGCGTACTCAGCGATAGTTGTACCAATGTAGAGAATTCCGATGTGAGCGGAGAGTCCCAAGATTTTTGCAAACAGTGATTTAGTGGCGGTGGATTTCTTTACCGACACAATCACAGGCACTTGATGGCTAGATAACATTATTACTCCTACTCAGGAAACTTAACATTACCATTATCGGCAAAAACAAAGGCGAGTGAATCACCAGGTTTTAATGCCAACTCCGCCACACCTACCTGGGCCCATGCCCACTTAGCATTTAGATCGGCCGGATTAGGCAGTGCTTGCTTGCGCTTTTCTAAGACCGCCCAATATGCGAACTCAGCTGGCATATCTTTGCAACTTTCAATGTAATCCTCATGACCCTTAATACCTATGGGTTCATTAGCGCTAGGCAGATTGTTTAATCTACAAACAATTGCATCACCATATTTATCAGTGCCTTCTAGTTTAAAGTTCTCACTTTTCATAAGTTCTAGCGCAGTGATTTCAACATCTGTGGCTAGACACTTCTCATATGGTTCATTTTGTGGATCTAAAACGCCGTAATCAATTACAACATTTACACAATTTTTCGTAGTTTGAGCTGAATAAAAGGTGATGCCACCAATTACCAGTGCTACTACTGCGATTGCAGGGATAAATTTCTTGCCTGCCATAAAGTACTTACTGAACATGTGTTGCCTCTCAAATAGAGAGTTTCACGTAAGCGAAAAAACTCATCTAAATGAGAATTCCCGCCCCGCAATCCTCGACGGGTGGTAAATAAATAAAATGTGTTGGGTAATCCGACTTGAAAAGAAATCTTTCTCACGGTTGCGGGACAGCGTCGGATTTACACCGACTTCCCCCAGTCACACTCTTCTTGCATTGCCTTATTAAGTTGTAGGCGGATTTTGCTGGCAAATAGGGGTGATAGCAACTCACCACGCGCATTGCAGGCTGCCCCTGATCGAGTTATTGTTCGAATATGGAATATAGACGCCTTGGCAGTACTGGAATGTATGTCTCAGAAATTACTTATGGAAACTGGATTACCCATGGTTCCCAAGTAGAAGAACAAGCAGCCCTTAAATGTGTGCGCGCTGCATTAGATCTTGGGATTACAACTTTAGATACCGCTGATGTTTATGCCGGTACCCGTGCTGAATCGGTAATGGGCAAGGCGCTTAAGGGTGTTAAGCGAGAGTCTTATGAGTTATTTACCAAGGTTTATTGGCCAACTGGTACTGGAAAAAATGATCGAGGTCTATCACGCAAACACATTATGGAATCTTGCAATGCATCATTGAAACGTTTGAAGACTGATTATGTGGATCTATACCAAGCACATCGATTTGATTATGAAACTCCACTCGAAGAGACCCTTGGAGCTTTTGATGACTTGATTCGAAGTGGCAAGGTTTTATACATTGGTTTTTCTGAATGGAATGCTGAGCAAATTGCAGCAGCGCTAAAGATTCAAGATCAAAAGGGTTACTACCGATTTATCTCTAGCCAGCCTCAGTACTCAATGCTTTGGCGGGTTATTGAATCCCAAGTTGTGCCACTTTCTGAAAAAGAGGGGATTGGTCAAATTGTTTGGTCACCAATCGCTCAAGGTGTGTTAACTGGTAAATATCTACCAGGTAAGAAAGCACCGGCTGGTTCTCGTGCGACTGATAAAAAAGGTGGCGCAAATATGATCTCTGGCTTTATGAAAGATGAGATTTTAGAGAAAGTACAAAAATTAATTCCAATCGCAGCAAAGGTTGATTTAAGCCCAGCTCAACTTGCAATTGCTTGGGTTCTTCAAAATCCAAATGTATCTAGTGCGATTATTGGAGCCACTAAACCTTCCCAAATTAAAGAGAATGTGAAGGCATCTGGCATTAAGTTAGACAAATCGATAATGGATGAGATTGATACGGTATTAACTGGTGTTGTTACTACTGATCCAAGTAAAACTGTGAGCCCAAAGCCGCGGGCTTAGCTTTTACTTACCTTTTTTCTTATTGATCAAAACCTGCGGCGCAGGAGCTCGTAATCTGCGTAATTGAGTAGCCCGCATCCAGCCATACATTCCAATGCCTCTTGTTGGCTCACTTGGAAACTTCTCTTTGACCATTTTCTTGATACGTCTGGATAACAAAATTCCATCCAGAGTTATAAAGATCATCGAGGAGTACATAACGGCAACTGCAGCTAGCTGAACTGCTGGAATAGGAATGATGGTCAAAATCAATACCACCATGATGATAATCAAAAAGTATTCAGTAACTGATTTTCGCTCGTCAACATAATTTCTAACAAATCGTCTTGCATCACCACGATCTCTAATTGGCATGGCGCTTTCCTCACCGCGCATATAAGCCGCTCTTGCTTCCAGGCGACGTTGGCGGGTTTGCTCCTTCAGTATTTTCTTTGTTGCTTTACTGGCATCAGGTGAAAGTGGAGAAAGCTTTAATTTCGCTTCACTCTCTTTACGCTTTGGAGTCGGCTTACCTTTTTTTTCGCTCATGAGATTAAGGTAGGGCCAACATTTGGTCTAATGCAACTTTGGCATACTTTGCCACCTCATCTTCAACCTTAATTTGGTTTATCAACCGCCCGTTTACTAAAGATTCCATTGCCCAAACAAGGTGGGGTAGGTCAATTCGATTCATAGTTGAGCAATAACACACAGTTTTATCTAAGAAAACTATCTGCTTATCCGGATTCTCATTGGCAAGGCGCTGAACTAAATTTAATTCAGTTCCGATAGCCCATTTAGAGCCGGCAGGGGAGTCAGAAACTGTTTTGATAATCATCTCCGTACTTCCCACTACATCAGCATTTGAAACCACATCATGTTGGCACTCAGGATGAACTAATACCTTTACACCGTTTAGTTTCACTCGCACATCATCAATATTTTTAACCGTAAATCTGCCATGAACTGAGCAGTGACCTCGCCAAAGAATTACTTTGGCACTCTTGATTTGCTCATCAGTTAAGCCACCATTTGGTTTCCATGGGTTGTAGATAACGCAATCTGTGAGTGTTAGACCTAAAGATAAAACAGCAGTATTTCTTCCTAAATGTTGATCTGGTAAAAACAAAATCTTCTCACCCTTTTCAAATGCCCACTTCATTGCTCTGGCAGCATTAGATGAGGTGCACACCGCGCCATGATTTTTACCGGTGAAGGCTTTAATTGCAGCTGATGAGTTCATATAGGTAATAGGAATAGTTTTCTTTGCCACTCCTAGTTTTTCTAAAACCTGCCAGCAATCAGCCACTTGAGATGCAGTTGCCATATCTGCCATAGAACAACCTGCGGCAAGATCAGGCAAAATAACTTTTTGATTTTTGGTAGTTAAAATATCCGCGCTTTCGGCCATAAAGTGAACACCGCAAAAGAAAATAAATTCAGCGGCAGAATTATCAGCTGCAGCTTGAGCCAATTTAAATGAGTCGCCTCGGATATCAGCAAAGGCAATAACTTCATCGCGCTGGTAATGATGGCCCAGCACCATCGCTTTAGCGCCTAATGCTTTTCGGGCCACTCGGGCTCGATCGACTAATTGCGGATCACTTGCAGCAGGCAGTTGGCCATCGCAGGAGACGCCCCGCTCGCTATTTAGATCAGATTCACTACCTAGTAGCAGTAGGTCACTTATTCCCATGTGTGCAAGTGTAAACGCTCACAGGTTTTGGTGCAGAAATCCTTGGCTAGAACTAGTAGCCTATGAGCCTAAGTTAGGTATTGGAGAGTAAGTGAGTATGAGCACAGAGACAACAACAACGACAACTACTGCTGGCATTGCACTATCTGATGTAGCAGCACAAAAGGTTTCATCACTGCTAAAACAAGAAGGCCGAGATGATTTAAGTCTTCGCGTTGCAGTACAACCTGGTGGTTGCTCTGGACTTCGCTACCAACTTTATTTTGATGATCGCGCCCTTGATGGTGACACCATTACTGAATTCGGTGCAGAAAAAGTTAAGGTTGTAACTGACAAAATGAGCACGCCATATTTGATGGGTGCCACAATTGATTTCGTTGACACGATTGAGAAGCAAGGCTTCACGATTGATAATCCAAATGCCCAAGGCTCTTGTGCTTGTGGCGATTCATTTAACTAATCTAAGTTAAACAAAAAATATGAAGGTGGCAGTTGCCGGCTCAGTCGGTGGCGACCACATCATGAGTTTTGGTGGCAAGTTCACCGATTCACTTGTTGCCGGCTCATTAGCCAAAGTTTCACTCTCATTTTTAGTGGATACTCTTCAAATCAGGCGTGGTGGATGCGGTGCGAATATTTCATTTGGCATGGGCGCTCTTGGTTTAGATCCAATTTTAATTGCAGCAGTTGGTCGCGATTGGGTTGATTATGAAGCTTGGCTAAAGCGTCATGGCGTGGATACCTCACATGTTTTAGTTTCAGACAAATTACACACCGCCACATTTATGGTGACAACTGATACAGAGTTAAATCAAATTGCATCATTTTTTCCAGGGGCTATGAGTGAGGCGCGAAATATTGAGTTAGAACCAATAATCGCAAAGACTGGAAAATTTGATCTCCTAGTTATTTCACCCGATGATCCTGAAGCAATGATGCGCTATTCAGAGATGGCGCGAGCTTTAAAGATTCCAGTTGCCGCAGATCCATCACAGCAAATGGCCCGAATGGATGGCAAAGAAATTGCGCAGTTAATTGAAGGCGCTAAATATTTATTCTTAAATGAGTATGAGTTAGCGCTAGCAATTCAAAAAACTGGCTGGACTGACCGCCAATTATTTGATCGAGTGCAGGTTCGGGTTGTAACACTTGGTTCAAAAGGCGCGCAGATAGAAGAGCATGGCAAGGAAACTATTTATGTGGGAGTGCCAAAAGAAAAAGAGAAATTAGATCCAACTGGAGTAGGCGATAATTTCAGATCTGGATTTATCGCAGGGCTTTCTTGGGGGTTAGGTCATGAAAGATGTGGCCAACTTGGCTCATTACTTGCTACCTACTGCATCGAAACAACTGGCACACAGGAGTATCGATTCACAAAGGATGAGTTCTTAAGCAGATTTGAAGTTGCTTATGGCAAGGCTGCAGCCGATGAGGTTAGACCTCATCTAAATGTGCGATTAGCTGGCTAATTACTTTCGTAATTTTTCGACGCAACTCTTTAACGCTTGGCAAAACTCTTTAACCATCTGCTCGGTAATATCTTTATGAAGCGTTAATCGAATATTTCCAGCAATCGGCCTACCCATCGCTGCCAGCACATGACTTGGTTGCATATCTGCTGATTTACATGCCGAACCAGAATCAACGGCAAAGCCTAAATCTTCAAGGGCTAGTAATAATCGATCTGCCTCCACACCAGAGACTGAAAACGATAAATATTTTGATAACCCATCAAGTGAGGATGCAATATCAACATCAGAGATTTCAGAGTTTATATACTTAACAATCTGCTCTTTTAACTTAGCCCTGATATCAATATCTGCTAAGTAACCCTCTAAAGCAACTGAGCTTGCAATCGCAAGTGGAATTGAAAACCCACCAGGCACTCTGGTGTGATCATTATGTGGCAGAGGATTTCGCCAATCGCTCGCCTGTTTAATAATCAAAATGCCAAAGCCAGCAGGTCCTTGCCAGCTAGCGCTATCAAATAGAGCGGTTTGATACCCAAAGTTCGGTAGCAGATCGATACCACTTGCAGTGCAGTCAGCAAAGATCACTCCTTGCGTTGCAGGCTTTGTTTGAATATTTCCACTTTCACCATTGGCCACTTGCCAAACAACTACATCATTTGAAGTTGCAGAAAATGAACTTATCTGGCCAACATTATTAACTGGCAAACAAGTTACCTGCCTACCTTTATTTTCTTCACCAGATGCAACGGCAAAAACTCGTTGACGATCAATACTTGAATAAAATAATTTACTCTCAGGTTTTAACAATCCAGAAATTCCTAATTGAAAACCTAGATCACTCTCACCTAAAAATTCCAACTCATCTGGGCGAACTTTTAGCAGCTCGGCAAATTTTTCTCGAATCTGTTGGAGCAAAATTGCACTTTGCCTTGAATTATTGTTTAACTTATTTGGGTCAGCCCATCCTTTTGAGAAGAACTGATTTAACAAGGCCATTGCTGCAGGGTGTAGCACTCTTTCCTGCTGAAAATCGGCTGTGATGCGAACCACCTTCTACCCCCAACTGCCTGCATGCGACATTGCTATGGCAGAAGGTTATCCTTAAGCCCATGCGTATGCCTTACCGAAAATCTCTGATTCCTTTACTGGCATTAAGCCCACTATTGGCAGGTTGCGCGAAAGAAGATGTACCTGGACTTGGCTTTGAAGAAGGAATTTCAAGCGTTAATGATGCATCACTCTCACTTTGGCAAGGTGCTTGGATTGCAGCAGGTGTGGTTGGTGTATTCACCTTAATTTTAATTTTGTGGCCAGCAATTTTCCATCGTAAAAAAGATGAAAGTTTTCCAAAGCAAACTCAGTACAACATTCCAGTCGAAGTTGCCTACACCGTAATTCCCTTCATCATCGTTGCAGTGCTTTTCTATTTCACAGTCCAAAGGGAATCAAAGATTGTGAAGATTTCCCCAGATACCCAAGTTTCACACTTTATTGATGTAGTTGGATTTCAATGGTCTTGGCAGTTTGAACACAAAAGTGCTGGTGAATTTAAGAGCGCAATTATTACTGGCTCTCCAGCCCAACCGCCAACCTTAGTTTTGCCACAAGGGGAGAAGGTTAGATTTACCCTGGATGCAAATGATGTGGTCCATGGTTTTTGGATTCCAGCTTTTATGATTCAAATGCAAAACCTGCCAGGAGTAACTAATCAGTTGGAGTTCACTGCCAACAAGTTGG
>Ga0209598_10000860_pt1 | contig 24651 bp, 19 predicted proteins | sample M_140807_EF_Meta_FD_187317 | JGI IMG/M metagenome (GOLD analysis project Ga0209598, IMG submission 187317) | Freshwater microbial communities from Lake Montjoie, Canada to study carbon cycling - M_140807_EF_MetaG (SPAdes) (version 2) | ecosystem: Environmental > Aquatic > Freshwater > Lake...
CCTCCGCCGTCTTGGACGCCGCCGGGCGCAGACGGAGACGCACCCAACGAGCCGCCTCCCCTGCAGGCAGATGCGGCGCCAACGCCTCCGCCTGCGCAGGGCGCGTCCATCCCCTGCGACGTGAGCCGGGTACTCAACACGTACTGCGCAACCTGCCACGCTGAGACGCCGATCTTCGGGGCCCCGATGCCGCTCGTCACGCTCGAGGACTTGAAGGCGCCTGTCCCGGGCCAGCCCGGCAAGCGCATGCACGACCTCGTCATCGAGCGCATGGACGATGCGGCGCGACCGATGCCACCGGCCCAGAGCCCCATGCCCGAAGCCGCCGACGTGGCGCGCGTCCGCGCGTGGGTTGAGTCGGGCGCCCCCGCCGGCGAGGCGTGCGAAGGTGAGGTCCAGCCCCCGGGGGCCGATCCGCGCCCGCCGTTGCCGCCTCCGAATCCCGAGTGCGACTACGTCTTCGAGCTGCGCGCGCACGGCAGCCCGGTGCCCAACGACGACAGCCCGTACATGGTCCCCCCGTTGAAGGACCTGTACGTGAACTTCAGCTTCCAAGTGCCGTGGATGGGCGAGGCGCAAGCCATCGAGTTCCATCCGATCGTCGACGATGCGCGCGTCTTGCACCACTACCTGCTCTACACTTTCCCCGTGGGCGGGGCGCTCGCCAATGGCAGCATCCTGCCCGGCTTCGGTATGCATCCCGCCGAATCACTCGTCGCAGGTTGGGCTCCCGGCGGGTCGCCGACCGTCATGCCCGCGAACGTTGGTCTTCAGATGCCCGCAGGCCCCACAGGCCGCATGACGCTCGAGGTCCATTACCACAACGAAACGGGCGCCGCGGTCCCTGACCGCAGCGGCGTCCGAGCCTGCGTGACGACGCGGAAGCGGCCCGAGGCGGCCGCCGTGTCGCTCCTCGGCACCGAGCTGCTGGCCGCCATCGGGCCCGGCGAACATCGCTTCACCGGTATCTGCACGCCTGTGCTCAACGTCTTGGCACAGACGCCCGTCCACATCCTCACCAGCGGTCCGCACATGCACCGGCGAGGTCGCCACATCACCACCAAGATTCATCGTACGGATGGGACAGTCGACGTTCTCTTGGACGTTCCCTTCGACTTCGACAATCAGGTCATTTACCAGACGCCGAATACAATCTATCCCGGCGACTGGCTCGAAACCACGTGCACATACGAGTCCGAAGGGCCGTTCATCTTCGGGATCCGAACAGATGACGAGATGTGCCAGAACTATCTCACGACTTGGCCCGCGGGGCTCCTCGACACGGGCGGCAGCCTCATCCTTGAGGCACACGCCTGCATGCTCTGATTTCTTTCAGACGAACACTTGACCAGCTGGAGGTCGGACGTTGTCGCTTGACTTCAAACTCCTCTCTGTCGCGCTTTGCAGTGTGGCCGCGGTCCTCGGGGCTTGCTCCGAGGCAGCGTTCGAGCCCGAAGAAGGCGTCTATGCGGTCGAATCGACGCTGAAGATCGACGAGCGCGTCCGGCGATACGCCGTGATTCGCGCTGCGGCCGAGTCCCGGGGCCTCCAGAATGCCTACTTGCTCGCTGGGATCGCCAACACCGAGACCGGCTTGGCACAGTGCTGGAGCGAGGCCCAGTGGGCCTGCCAAGGCCCCAGCTCACCGGAGTGCGGCGGCGGCCCCGTGATCGCGGGCTCTATGGACGGCGATTGCGGCAGCCGCCAAGGCGGGCTCGGCATGTTCCAGTTCGACGCCGGCACGCACGCGGAGACGCTGAATCGCTATGGGGCGAGCATCCTCACGGTCGACGGGCAGGTCGGCGCGGTCGTCGAGTACGTCGTCAACATGGTCCGGGTCTCAAGGTACACGACCAACGCCGAAACGGACGCCAAGGCGCGGGCGTGGATCAACAACTTCGACGTCAACAACGCCACGCTGCGCGACCAGTGGATCAGGACCGTTCTCCAGTACTACAACGGCTGCCAGCCCGGCTGGAACTGCTGGAATCCCCGCTACCGGACCTACTCGGACGGCATGTGGACGGCCGTCAACGAGCCGGGTGGGCTCGTCTTCTGGGAAAGCGCCGATGCTCCAGAGGTGTCCGTCCCCGCTTCGCCCCCTGCGGTGCGTGAGGACGACTCCGCGCCGCCCCCTGAGTCCGCTTTGGCGAGCGCACCGGCGGGTGCCCCAGCCGCACCCGATGGACCCCGCGCGGCCGCTGGCACGCGCTGCGGTGACTCTCCCCTCGTCGTCGGCGCGATCGAGGCGAAGTACCTCCAAATGGGGGGCTGCGGTTCGCTCCTCGGCGCCCCCATCTCGGACGAGACCCCTGCGAACGACGGCGTGGGTCGGTACAGCGAGTTCGAGCATGGCGCGATCTACTGGACGCCCAGCCTTGGCGCGCACGAGCTCCACGGCGCAATCTACGACAAGTGGTTGTCGCTGGGCGCCGAGACCAGCGTGCTCGGCTACCCCTTCCGGGACGAGGCGGGCGTGCCCGATCGCAGCGGTCGCTACAGCGTGTTCGAGCGCGGCTCCATCTATTGGAAGCCGAACCTCGGGGCCTTTGAGGTGCACGGCAAGATCCGTGACAAGTGGGCAGAGTCCGGCTGGGAGGCAGGCGACCTCGGCTTCCCGACCTCGGATGAGTACGCCGTCCCCGAGGGACGACGAAACAACTTCGAAGGCGGGTGGATCACGTGGAGCGCGTCGACCGGCCAGAGCACGCTCACGCTGACGGGCGCAGCCTCGCGGGTCTTGGACGTCGACTTTCAGATCCAACAGACGGGCTACTGGTGTGGCCCTGCCTCGACCCACAACGCGCTCTCGGCGCGCCTCGACGCGCCGAGCCAGCAGCAGCTCGCCCGCGAGCTCGGCACGACCGTCAATGGCACAGACTGGATTGGGCAGATCACGGCCGTCCTGAACAACCACTTGGAGGGCAGCCCCTACGTCACCACGGAGATGCCCAACGACCCGCCCACACCCGCTCAGCGTGACCGTCTGTGGAATGACATCGTCACCAGCATCGACAACAATTATGCGGTCGTGGCAAACATCGTGGCGCCGGCGAACAACCACCCGCCTGGTTATCCGAACTACACGATCTACCACTATTTCACGGTCATCGGATATGACGCGGAGTCGTCTGAAGTCTTCATCGCCGACTCAGCGAACTTCAGCGGCAACACGCTGTACTGGCTGCCTTTCAGCCAGCTCGCGACGCTCATTCCCCCCAAGGGGTACGCAGCCTATCGCCCTTGAGGCGCGCGGCATCGTCGCGCGCGACCGCGCGCGAACAGACCCACAGAGAGCAGCGTCCACAGGGCGCTCCAACCGGCCGCGGTGCCCGGCGTCGCTCGACAGTCGCCGCCGCTCGACCGACCCTCTGCCCCGCTTGCAGCGTCTCGAGCGAGCAGGTCGGCCTGCAGCGGTCCGTCTGATGGCTCGGACGGCTGGGCATCCCGCACATCCCCGCCGAGACCGGGCGCCGCAGCGTCGGCCTCGGGCGTTTCACCACAGGTCGCTCCCGGTGGCAACCCAGGGCACAGCCCGGCGCACGCAGCGGCTGCCGCGCTGTCGGCGCCACATGCCCAGCGCGCCGTCACCGAGGTCAGCGCCGTGAGCTCGGACCGCCAAGTCCGCCCGAAGTCGTCACTCCGCGCGAGTGTCCATGGGGCGGTCAGGAAAGGGTTCGCGCACGCATACAGCGTGTCGTCGGCAGGCATCGGTCCGCGGGTCAGACAAGCGAAGCCCGGCGCGGGCGCTTGACTCAGCGACCAGGCGGCAAAAGGCGCATCGCTCGAGGCCACGTAGCCAAAAAGTGTCGAGACCAGCGCGCGCTCCCCCGTCGAGTCGAACACGAGTCGGTCGACCAGGTCCGGCACGGTCGTCACGGACGTCCACGTCGCCCCGTGGTCAGAAGACCGCACGAACTCTGATTCGGGGACCCGCTGCACCACCGCCCAGACCTCATCGACACGCGGTCGAACGGCCAGAAACTCGACTGCCGCTGGCGGGACTCGCGCGTCACCGGGAGAGACGGTGATCTCCGACCAGGATTCGCCCGCGTCGTCGCTGCGGTAGGTACCGGAATTTCCGCTCAGGTAGAGGCGCTCGGGCGCGTTCGGGTCACGCAAGAGTGTCCGCCAGGGCGTGTCGACGACCAGTTCGGGACCGAGGAAGGTGCGACCGCCATCGAGCGTGCGGTAGAGGCCATATCGCCCGCCCGCTTCGCTGCTGCTCGTGAGGAGGACAAGCTCGTCGGGCCGCGACGGGTGGGCAGACACAACCGTGGCGGCCACATCAGCGGGCAAGCCGGGAGAGCGCGTAAAGGTGCAGGCGTCGTCGGTGGACCGGAAAACGCCGAGCGTCGAGGCCACCAACCATGTGCCCGGTGTGGCCGTCGCGACCATGCCGACGATGGTCGCGTTCGGTGCAACCGCATCATCGCAGAGCCAGCGAGGCTCGGCGCCGAAGTAGCCGAACACGCCTTGGGTGTCCGAGATCAGCAACGGCGTGCCTCCGAGCGGCGCCGGAAAAACAATCGAGGTCAATCGCGGTTCAGCGCCGTGCCCGAGCGCGGCGCCGGGCAAGGTCGCCAGCCCGAAGATGACGAGGGTCACTCGAACGCCGAGGTCGTTAGAACGCACGAGGTGCTTCAAAGCCACCGCAGATCCCCAGAGGTCGATCGCAGAAGTCAGCGCGGCAAGCGCCGCAATCCGCGTCGTCCGTGAACGCGCACCAGAACAAGCAAAAAGTGCTGATGCAGTTGAGCCAAGCCCCGTAACAGCCGGCGCAGGTCGCCGACAGACCGGTCTGATTCGCCACGCACGTGTTGACACAGGCTTGCGGCATCTTCACGCAGGTCAAACTGCAGATCTCCGAGATTCTCCTCCACTCGATGTTCGCGCTGAGTCGAGTCTCGTCTGCGTCGTTGGTGCAAGCGCCGTCGCCCACGGGGCTTGGGGCGGCGGGGTCGACCACGCAGTAGCTGCCGAAGCAGATGCGATTACCGCCACCGCAGTCGTCATCGGTCTGGCACTCTGCACCCGAGGGCGGCGTCGGCGGCGCGGTTGGGGGGCTACTCGGTGCCGCGTCGGGGTTCATAGGGGCGCGAGCGTCCGCGCCACTCGGCGCCGGGTCCGTCGCGGCCGCGTCGCTGCGCGCGGCATCGCCAGACGCCGCCCCCTGCGGACCGCCGAGCAGGTCGGCAGAGGCGCTGTCCCCCGGCAGGGCGTCCGCAGATCCGAACGCGGCCTCGGCACACCCCGCAGCCGAGACGACCGCGAAGACGACCAGACGCGATGCGCGCAAGGGGTTGTGACCGCGGCCGTCGGTTTCACCACGCATGGCTTGAGCATACACGAAGTCCACCGCCTGTTGACGCGCATACCGTCCGCGGGCCATGTTGGTACCATGCAGACACGGTCTTCGACGCTGCTGCGCTGGGGGACGGCGCTGGTCGCTTGCCGTCTTGTGGCGTGCGTCGGCGCATTCCCCGAAGCGCCCCAAGACTTCGCCGAGGACGCGTCTGGCCGTGTCGATGCCGCCGGCTTGGCGGGCCGTTCGCCGTCGACGCAGCCGCCACCGCCGCCCGCCACAGCCGCCCCCACCCTGCCCGGTGAGGCGTGTGTGCCCGACATCTGCCGGGAGTGCGGACCCGAGGGCGCGCACGCGCCGCTCGCCGATGACCGCTGTGGCGAGCTGAACTGCTCGAGCCTGACGACCGGCCGCATCGAGACAAGCGGCCGAACTGCGACCTGCTGGATCACGCAGTATTCGCCGTCGCTCCAAGGGCGCTGTGAAGCTGTCGGTCGCTGCGCCGTGCCCGAGATCAACGCGCAGAACTGCGGGCGGCAGCCCGAGTTCGCCGCGCCGTCGATTCAAGACACCGCTTGCGCGCGCTTCGTCGACTGCGAGCGCGGGAACGCTCAGGTCATGACCTACGCCGAGGGGACCGCTTGCTCGCTCGATGGCGTGCGCGGCGCATGCGACGGTCGAGGCGCGTGCGTCGCTGCACCGCCCCCTCCGCCCCCGCCGACCGAACCACCGACGGCACCGCCGACCCAGGTAGACGACGGCGATCCGCGCGGGCGTCTCTTTTGCGGAATCGATGGTTTCACTTACGATGGCGTCTCTGTGCGAGCGGCCGTGTGCGGCGAGGTCGGGTCCGGCGACATGGCGGCATGTCGATTTCGCGTGACACTCGAATTCGACTGGGGCCGGGTCAGTTGCGCAGAGATCTGCAGACTCGTCGGTGATTTCCTCCCCGGGCGTTACGCCTGCACCGCAGCGTGGACCGGAGACGGCGATGGCGAGTGCGGCAGCGATGGCCGCCGGGCCATCCGCTGCGACGAGAGCGCGGCCGGTGTTCTTTGCGACTGTCGCCCGTGATCGGGCATCATTATGACACCCATCAAACGGAGGATCCCGATGCGTAAGCTGAGCCTCATTGCCGCTCTCATGACCGCCGCGCTCGCCACGCCCGCGCTTGCCTGCAACGGCCACGACGAGACGCAGGCCGCCAAGCCTTACGGGCACGTCGACCTCGCCACCTTCGCAGCGCACGTCGAGAAGAAGACCGCCGCGGTCTACGACGTGAACAGCCCCGCTCGCTTCGCCAAGGGGCACGTGCCCGGCGCGCAGCACGTCTCGGTGTCGGACGACGGCGTCATGAGCGGCGCGGCGCTGCCCGCCGACAAGGGGGCGACGGTCGCCTTCTACTGCGGCAGCGAGCGCTGTAGCGCCAGCGACGAGGCGGCCGAGGTCGCGGTCGCGCAGGGCTACTCCAGCGTCATCGTCTACAAGGGTGGCATTGCAGGCTGGGAGAAGGCGGGCAAGCCCGTCGAGGTCCCGGCCGCGAAGCCCGCGGCGGCGGCCCCCGCCGTGACCACGCCCGCCGCCGCCACGCCCGCCAAAGGCGAGGGCTGATCCGCAGCCGCGAAGCACGGCGCTGCGCGCTCCGATGCGCGCTTGCCGTCGTGGGCGCTGTCATGCCGACCGTTGCGGCGGCTCAGATCGACTGCCCATCGACGGCGCTCCGCGTGGACAACGACCGCCCCGGCTCCGGCTACTCGGAAAACCGCCCCGAGAACTGGGAGAGCCGAAGCGTCAACGCTTGCGCGGGCAGCTATCGATACCTGTCCCGCTTGGTCGGAGACGGCTCGAGGCGCGGCGCGGCCATCTGGCAGCCCGCCGTGCCGCGCGATGGCTGGTACCGCGTGGAGCTGAGCTATCGCGCCACAGCGAACCGCTCGAGCGCCGCGCGGTACATCCTGTCGGGCGACGACGGCGCCGAGCGCACGCACATCGAGGACCAGCGCAACGGCGACGCCTGCGTGCGCCGGGACGTGGGCGAGGTCTTCTGCCGCGTCGGCGGCGCCTGCCGACTGACGCTGGACAGTCAGGACGGTCAGTCCGCTTCGGCCGACGAGACGATTTTCACGCTCACACGCTGCGGGGACGCGCCCACACTGCCGCCCCCGCCACCTCAGCCGGGGGCCTGCGCGGACATCGCCGCCACGCCGGGCTTCGAGGTCTGCGAGGCCGCCGAGACCCGATGTGCGGGGGTCTTCTCCAACGGCGCGGGCTGCGCGGCTTATTGCGCCGCGGGGGGCATGGTCTGCGTCACGCGAAGTGGCGGCGAGCCGGGGTGCATGGCGGAGCCGCAGAGCCCGATACCATGCGACGCGGACAACGGCCATGCGAGCGACTGGTGCGTGTGCGAGCGCGCGCCCGCGCCGCCGCCCGCCGCCCTGGACGCCCGCCCCCCCGCGCCGCCAGTGGACGCCCGCCCCCCCGCGCCGCCCGTGGACTCTGCCCTCGAAGACGCTCGCCCAGCGGATGCAAGCCCACAGCCGCCGGGCGACGACGCCGTCACTCGGGGTGACGCGACCGCCCCTGACCCCGCCGAGGCGCCCCGCTACAGCGGCGCGTGTCAGAGCGCGGCGGGCGCTCAGGCGTCACAGAGCGGGCGGGCATTGTGGGCGGGCTTGTCACTCATCATCGCGACCGTGTACAGGGCTCGGCGTTCACCCCGACGTGAGGTCACCCGCAGCTCATGAGCGCTCCAGCGCCGCGCGGAATTCAGCCAAGCCTGCTCCTGCAGCAAGTCCGAAACACCGCCGACTGGGCTCTGGCGACCCATGCCGACGCCCAGTGGGCGCGCACGCTGGTCGACGCGCCGGCGCTCGATACGAGCTTCGCTCAGCCGGAGCGCCGGCCCGACTATCTGCAGGTGCTGCTCGCCGCGCACTACGCCACGGTTGGCACCTTTGTGCCCACGGACGTGGACACCCAGATTCGGCACCACCAATGGCAAGGTGTGCGGGACGCAGACCAGCTGGGCGCGATGCTCGACGTCGTCGACCAAGCGGCGACCTGGTCGCCCGCTCTCGTGTCCGCGAAGGTCGTCGACCTGGGCGACGCGGGTCCGCTCTCAGGGCACGACGGCGAGTGGTTCAGCGTCCGCGCCGGCGCGCTGGGTCGTGCGCTCACCCTCCGCGCCGAGGCGCACGTCGAGCGCCTTGTTTCGCAGATCGAGGCCGAGCTCTCGCGCGAAGCCGAGGCGCTGCGGCGCGCGCTGCGCGTGGCCGAGAAGCCCGGCGCTACGCGACACGCGCTCTGCGTCGTCACGACGCTGGCGCATAATCTGGGTGACCTCTCGCGCGTCGTCGAGGCGTGGCCCGAGGGCACCCCGGGCCGCGCCGACTATGTCGACCGCTACGTGCGCCTCGGGCATGAAGCCGGTGGCCGCTTCGATGGCTTGTTCGCGCTCGCGGGCGACTTGAACAAGGCGGTCATGGCCGTCGAGAGCCACAGATACTTGCCGCTCCGAGAGCCCCGCGCGCTCCGGACCAGCCGCGCGCATCTGCTGCCGTTCCCCCCTTGGCTCGACGCGTGGGGCGAGGCGCTGGGCAGAGACTTCGGCCGAGCCAATCCCGAAGCGCTCGCGGAGATCGTCACTGCCATCCTTGAGGGCAACCGCCGCACGCCCAAGCAGCTCGCGTGGGGGCGTGCGCTCGCGGGCATTCACCGGACCTCGCCCGGCGGCCTTGACCGGCTTGTATCCATGCTGCCGAGTCGTCTGCGCAAGGACTTCACCGCGGGGCCGCTCCGTGAGGCCCTCGCCGTCGACGCCAGCCGTTTCGAGGCGCGCGTGGCGAATCTCCTCAAGGCGGCGCGCGCGGCCCGATGTTGAGGTTCGGGACGACGTTGCACTCCCGCGCTCGTTTGACGCACAGTCCGCGCCATGAAGCTCCCGAAGCGCATCGCGCGTGAATACGAAGGCCAAGAGGTCCTGACCGAGCTGCTCAAGTCCACCGGCAGTGAGCTCTCGGTCGAGGATGTCGTCGACGAGTTCTCGTTCGCCATCGAAGAGGGCGGCGAGCCGGCGGACGTGCTGCCCCTGCTCTGGGAGCGGGAGCCGCAGTTCAAGACGCCCGAGGACGCGCGGCGGACCTTTGCGAACCTGCTCGGTCTGTGGGACCGCGTCGCCCGCGAGCAGATCGGCGAGCTGCTCATGCCCGAGCAGGACCCCAGCGAGCCGCTGCGGCAGGCGTTCGTCGACTACGCGTGGCGCGAGCTCGATGCCCTCGCCCCGCGGGACCTGCAGCGCGCTCGAGACCGCTTCGACAACGTGCAGGCGGACTTGGTCGCCTGGGTCTTTGACCAGCTCAAGCAGGCCAGCGCCGTCGCCCCCGAGGTCGCGCTCGACGTCCTCTTTGAGTGCTGGTGGCTGTGCGACCGCGCCCGAGGCGAGGCCGTGCCGCGGCCCACCCGCGAGGCGCTCGACCGCATGTGGCGCGCGGACGCTCAGGGCGAGGCCGCGGAGGGCGACGCCGAGCCCGCCCTCGCGGCGCTCACCACGACGACGCTCTGGGAGCAAAACGCGGACGAGGAGCGGCCGCTCCCCGATGAGGACATCCCGACGGTCGAGCGCGTGCTCCGCACCGCGCGCCGCTCTATGGGCAGCTCACCCGCGTGACGGTCACGCGGTAGCCGTTGGCGCTCGCCGCGTCGAAGAGCCAGCCCGTGACCTCGATGAACACGCGCTGCGCGACGGCACCGACGACATAATCAATCACCTCTGAGTTGGTGATGCCTGCGCTGCTGTCGAGCTCGGCGCTACTGGCATCGTAAAGCGTCAGGTCGATGTCGCCGCGGGCGTGGGTAAAGTCGAGCTGAATGCGGTACGTGCAGGCGGCCTGCAGCGTCACGGCGAACCAGTCGTCGTCTGTCCCGCACAGGATCGCGTCGCCCGAGAAGTTGGGCGCCGCCACGACGCCCCGCGCTGAGGCCTGCGCGTCGTTCTGCTCGAAGCCATCGTCGGCGGGACACGCCAGCCCGGCGCCGGGGTCAGGCGGCGCGACCTCGCGCGTGAAGACGAACCACTGACCGTCAGCCAGCCCACTCCGACCGCACTTGAGCGCGCCGTCGTCCTCGCCCCAGTCCGTGCCGTCCGACTGCTCGCTGTCCATGCCCCGGTCACGTAGGTCGACGGTGAAGTCCGAGGTATCGCCGCAGCTGTCCTCGCCCTCGAGGTAGTTGTTGCCACTGTAGATGCCCGAGACGGCCTGCCACGGCGTACCCAACGCGAGCTGCTCACCCGTCAGGTTGTTGCGGCGCGCGGGCTGCGGCACGTCGTCCCCCGCGCCGTCGTTCTCGCTGAAGCAGCTGTCCGCGTCCGCGCCTGTGGTCCACTCCGTGTACCAAATCGTTTGGTAGAACGAGAGGTCAACGGTCATCGGTGCGGCCTCGGCCCCGAGAGCATCTCGACACGCGAAGCGGACGTCGTGCGTCCCGCTCAGGCTGCGGAGCCCCGACCACACGCCCGTGTTCGGGTTCGCGGGTGCGAGCGTCGTGAGGTCCGCGTACCAGTTGGCGCTTTGGTCGTTCAGCGTGCCCGTGCGCGTGCTGCCCACGAGGGTCCAGCCGCCGCCGTCCGTCGTTTGGTCGCAGTAGACGTCGACGACGCCGCCGGCTGCGCTGATGCGGTAGACGCCGCTCGCTCCCCGACCGGCGGCTCGCGCGGCTTTGCAGGACGCGAAGACATCGCACACGCCCCCCTCGTCGATCTGACCGTCGCAGTCATCGTCCGCGCCGTTGCAGCGCTCGACGCTCGCCGCGCCAGCGACCGCGGTGCAGGCCCGCGCGCCGCCATTGCACACGAAGACGCCCGCGCGCTGACACGCGCCGACACCCGCGGAGCACGCCCCGCCCACATCGCTCGGTGCGTCGTCGACCGTGCCGTTACAGTTATCGTCCGCGCCATTGCACAGCTCGGGGCTCGCAGCGCCCGCGACGGCGCCGCACACGATGCCTGCGCCCCCGCACACGGTCACCCCCGCGCGGAGACAGGCGCCCGTGCCCGACGTGCATGCGATGCCGGTGCCGGGCAGATCGCCCTCGTCCGTGCAGAGGTCGTTGTCGTCGTCGCGCCCGTTGCAGCTCTCGATGCCGGGCGGCGGAGAGGCCACGCACACGGGCGCGACCCCGCCCTGGACCACGCAACGTCGCGTACCGGCGGCCGCGCACCCCTGCGCGTCGGCGCCCACGCGGCAGGCGTCGCCCACGCCCGCGACATCATCGAGCGTACCGTCGCAGTCGTCGTCCAACCCGTTGCACACCTCGACACCCGCGCGTCCGGGCACACCGTCGCAGACCAGCGCGCCGCTCATCGCGTCACACACGAAGGCGCCCGCCGCCGCACAGACGCCTTGGCCCGACGTGCAGGCCACGCCGACGCCGGCGACATCGTCGAGCTGGCCATCGCAGTCATCGTCCAGCCCGTTGCAGGCCTCGGCGCCCGGCGTCACTTGCCCGAGACACGCGCCGTAGCCGCTACCGTCTGCGGCGCAGACCTGCACGCCCGCCTGACAAACGCCGACGCCTTGTGTGCCCGCCGGCCCCTGGTAGCAAGGCCGCGCAGAGCCCGCGACGCACGCGCAGCCGCCCGCCTGCGCCACGTTGTCGAGCGCGCCGTCGCAGTTGTCGTCTGCGCCGTTGCACACCTCGACCGCGGGGAGCACCTCGCCGTCGCAGGCGCCGAACTGGGCGTTGCGACAGACGGATCGGCCGGAGCGGCACTGCCCCACCGCAGAGGAGTTCGCGGGACCGGTGTAGCAGTCACGCACCAGCGGCGCGCCGACGCCGTCCAGATCGACCGCGCCGTCGCAGTCGTCATCGAGGCCGTTACAGGTCTCGGCTGCGGGTCGTACGCGCTGGGCGCAGGCGAGCGTGCCGCGCTCACAGACCCGCGCACCGGCGGCGCACAGCCCGGCGAGCCCCGTATCACAGGCCGCGCCTGCCTCGGGGTAGGCCTCGTCCACCTGACCGTCGCAGTCGTCATCCGCGCCGTTACAGGTCTCCTGACCGGGGCCGCCGGGGGTCGCCGTGCAGACCACGCCGCCGTCTGGGTCGCACGAGAGCGCGCCGAAGCGCTGGCACGCGCCCACGCCGCTGCTGCAGACCTCGCCGACCCGCAGGCCCTCGTCCGTGGAGTCATCACAGTCGTCGTCGCGCCCGTTGCACACCTCTACGCTGGCTGGCCGCGCGACGGCGTCGCAGAGCGCGTCACCCGAGGGCCCGCAGACGATCGCACCCGCAGCGGCGCAGGCGCCCACGCCCACCTCGCAGGCAGCGCCGAGTTGGAAGCCCTCGTCCGTCAGGCCGTCGCAGTCGTCGTCCTCGAGGTTACAGACCTCGGCGGTCGGCTGGCCGAGCTCGGCGACGCACGTCAGCGCGCCGGTGGCGCTGTCGCAGGCGACCTCACCCTGCGCGGCGCATGCGCCCCGCCCGCCCACGCACGCGTCCCCGACACCGGCGACCTGCTCGTCGATGGCGCCGTCGCAGTCCTGGTCGACGCCGTCACAGGACTCGCGCTCGGGCGCGACCTCGCCCACGCAGGCGCCGAAGCGCCCATTGGCGTCGCAGCCTTGCACGCCCGCCGCGCAGCGACCGACGCCGAGCGTCTCAGCCGCACCGGAGTAGCACGGCCGCACCTCGTCCGGGGCGCAGTCACACGCCTGAGCGGCGTCGTCGACCACACCGTTGCAATCGTTGTCGAGCCCGTCACAGATCTCGGCGGTCGCGAGCACCTCGTCTTGGCAGGCGCCGGCGACGCCGTCCTGACAAACGCGGACGCCCGCGCGGCAGATACCCACGCCGTCGGTCTCCGCGGGGCCGTCGTAGCACGCGCTCGCGAGCGCGAGGCCGCCGCTGGACTCGTCCACGATACCGTCGCAGTCGTCGTCGACGGTGTTGCACGCCTCGTCCGCAGGGGTGACCTGACCGAGGCAAAGGCCATAGAGGCCGCCCTCGCAGACCTCTACGCCGGTCGCGCAAACGCCCACGCCCTGCGTGCCCGGGGCGCCGCGGTAACAAACGCGCTGCAGGGGGGCGCCGTCCGCGGACTCGTCGACGCGGCCGTCGCAGTCGTCGTCGAATGCGTTGCACACCTCGTCGGGGCCGACGCAGGGCGCGAACGCACCGTCGATGCAGACCTGCTCCACGCCCGCGCAGCCGACGCACGCCCGCCGCTCGCCGTCCTCACAGGGGGGGAGCGCGGCGTCGGCCTCAGGCGCAACGTCCGCCTCAGGCGCAGCGTCGACGACCGGCGCGGCGTCGGCCTCGGCATCGGCCTCGGGCGCGGCGTCGGCCTCGAGCGCGGCGTCGGCCGCGGGCGAAGCATCGACGACCGGCGCTGCGTCGTCTCGGCGCACGCGCGCATCCTCGACGCCGGTTCCGAAGTCGTCTTCCACTTGGGGGACGCCATCGTCCGCAGTCGCAATGGGCTTCGGGCCGTCTGGGCCGTCGCTCGCGTCGCCCGGGAAGCCCACCTTGGGCAGCGCATCGCCCCCAGCGCACCCCGCCAACACACCGACCGTCATAACCAACGCTCGTAAACGCACTTGAAGGCCCCCACGTTGCGACGTTGGATTTCACGTCGTGTCAGGCTAGGCTACAACCCATGTCTTCATCACAACAAGACGATGCACTCGTTGAGCTCATCGCGCGAGAGGTCCGCGCGCGCCTGATGGCGGGCGGCGATGGCCCCGGCTACACACGGGCGCAGTCAGCCGCGCCGCTCGCGCAGATCGGGGAGCCGGGCAAAAAGCCCACGCTCGAGGAGCTGCGCCAGACCCCGTGCCACGACGACCCTGCGACGTGCAACGGCTGCGGCTTGTGCGTCGTTCGGCGGCCGTGGGACGCCAAAGCGATCATGGGCGAGGGCGCGGCGCGCCTCGGGGCGGGGCTCGGCACGGGTCGCACCGAAGAGGGTCTCGCGCAGTACATCGACCACACCATGCTCAAGCCCGAGGCCACGCGCGAGGAGCTCTTTCAGCTCGCCGAGGAGGCGCGCAAGCACCGCTTCGCCAGCGTGTGCGTGAACTCGGCGAACGTGCGCTATGTCGCGCAGTTCCTGCAGGGCAGCGGCGTACCGGTGTGCGCGGTCGTGGGCTTCCCGCTCGGCGCGATGACCCCGAACGCCAAGGCCTTCGAGACGCGCGAGGCCATCCGGTGCGGCGCGCGTGAGATCGACATGGTCCTCAACATCGGCGCGCTCAAGAGCGGTGACTACGCCCTCGTCGAGGCGGATATTCGCGCCGTCGTCGAGGCCGCACGCCCCGTGCTCGTCAAGGTCATCCTCGAGACGAGCAAGCTGACCGAGGAGGAGAAGGTCATCTCCTGCGCGCTGTCGAAGTCGGCCGGGGCCGCGTTCGTGAAGACGAGCACAGGCTTTGGCGGCGGCGGCGCAACGGCCGAGGACATCGCGTTGATGCGGCGGCTCGTCGGCAAGGAGATGGGCGTCAAGGCGTCGGGCGGCATCCGCGACAAGGCCACAGCAGACGCCATGATCGCCGCGGGCGCGAACCGCCTCGGCGCGTCGGCGTCGGTCGCGATCGTGACCGGCGGCAAGGGTTCCACGACCTACTGAGCGCTGGGAGGCGCGAGAAATATGGGCAAGAAGATCTCCATCAACCGCAAGCACGGCCTCGGCCTCGACGGTGCGAACGCGAAGCTCCACGAACTCGGCTCACAGTTCGCAGCCAAGTACGGCGTCACGACCTCTCAGAGCGGCTCGACCGTGAACGTGTCGGGCTCCGGCGTGACCGGCAGCATTCGCGTCACGGACGATGACATCAGCGTCGACCTCGAGCTCGGCTTTGCGGCGGGCATGTTCGCCGGCAAGATCGAGGACGGCCTCAAGTCGCAGTTGGAGAAGCACTTCGGCTGAGGCCCTCGAGGGCGCCTGCGCCCTTACTGCGAGAGGGTGACTGAGAAGGCGCCCGCGGCAGCGCGGAAGCCCTCGACCGCGACCAAGTAGACCCGACCGGCGACCGCGTTGAAGCGCACTTCGCTTGTGGTCGTGCCCACGGCGTCGTCGTCGCACGCGATCTCGACGGCGCCGGCGCCACAGCCCTCGTACACGCTCAGCACCGTGTCGAAGAACGACCCGTTCGTGTCCACGGTGACTTGGCCATCCACGGGGACCATGAAGGCGTACAGGGCGTCCGCATCGCCGCCGCCACAGCTCGACGCGAAGACCGCGGGCGCGCCACCATTATCGCCGCGCAGCGTCTGGTTCACGCCCAGGACCAAGGCGTCCGCGCACGCCGCCCCGGGGATCACACCGCACGCGAACGAGAAGCAGCGCTCGCCTGCCCCGCAACCGGCGTCACCCGGGCCACACACCGGCGCCGCGCCCTGCTCGAGCACTGAATAGTTCAGCGCCACGTCGCCGGCCCGGGCCCCGAAGCCGTCGACGACCACAAAGTAGTCCCGCGCCGGCTCCGCGAGGAACGTGATCTGCGACGCCTGCCCGGTCGTGTCGTCGTTGCACTCCGCCTCACTCTGTGCGTCGTCGCACGTCGTGCGCATCGTGAGGACAGTGTCGAAGCTCGAGCCCACGGTGTCGAACCGCACGCGGCTCGGCGCGTCCACCCGCAGGCGATAGACCAGCTCGCCCGCCGTCCCCGCGAGGCCGCATTGGCGCGGCGCAAGCGCGCTCACGCGACCCGCGGTCGACCCGAGATATTGCCCGGGCGCGCGCAGCTCGATGGGCGCCGCGCACGACGCTGCGAGACCCGGCTCTGTGGGTGGCACGGTCGGCGGCGTCGTCGGTGCTTCGGTCGGCGGTGCGGTGGGTGGGTCAGGGGGTGAGCCCCCGCCCCCCACTGCGCGTTCGTCCACGCGGAGCGTGAATCCGCCGCCCGCGCCCCAGGAGTCGACGAAGGCGGTGTACGTCTCGCCCGCGCGCGCCGTAAAGGTCAGCGTCGCGTCGAACATGAGAAAGTCGGCGTCGTCATTGCACGCGACCTCGGTCGTCGGGTCGTCGCAGTCCGCGCGAACGTAGAGGACCGTGTTGACGAGTAGGTCGCCGACGGCCGTCAGAGTGACCTCGGTGTCGACCGCGCGCCTGAACGTGAACGCCTGCTCACCGCCCGCCGTATCAAAGAGCAGGCAGCCCCCATTGTCCCCGTTGCTCCGTGTCACGCTTGGGTACTCGCCCGGCCCCGCGACCACGACCGCGGATGCGCAGGCGGTCCCGAGAGGCGCCGGCGGCGCCGCGTTCGCGTTCATCCCCGCGCCGCCGCCGCCCGAGACACACTCGCCGGCGCCGCCGCAGACCTCACCGACGGCGCACTGGTTGTCGGCCGTGCAGCACGACCGCCCCGGAAAATCCTCGTCGTAGGCGCCATCGCAGTCGTCGTCCTCGCCGTTGCAGACCTCGACCTGAGCCGGCGCGCCGTTCGCGCAGGCCATCGCGGCGTCGAGGTCAGCCGACTCAGCGTCTCGCTCTGCGAAGGGCCGCGCGTCGGTCGTCGCCGTGCGCGCGTCGTCGCCTGGGGTGGCGTCCCGCGCGCCGCTCGGCGTCGAGGGGAGCGTGATCGACGTGCCCGTCGCGTCGAGGCGCTGGGTGGGGAGAAGCTCGGCGTCCAAAGCACCCGAGGGCGCCTCGGCCTCGGCGCACGCGCTCAAGCACATCGCGAGCCCCCACCCTGCTGCGCCGAGTCTCCGCATGCGCTCACGCCTCCAACCCGCACCGTAACGCCGGCGCATCCGGAGGGTCAATTCGACGTATACTCGGGCCATGACGCTGCGCATCGCCCTCTCCCCTCGCCTGATGCACGCTCCGCCCGCTGAGCTTGGTTTCAAGGACAAGGCCTTGCAGTACATCGAGGAGTCGGTGGCGCACTGGCTCTTGGAGCGGGGCGCTTTGCCGCTCATGGTCGCGACGCTCTCAAAGGACGCCGCGGCCACCGAACGCCTCGTCTCGCCCGAGGCGTACGCAGCCGCGCTGGACGGCCTGGTGCTGCAAGGCGGCGCGGACCTGAGCCCCGAGTCCTACGGCGAGGCGCCTGCGGACCCCGCGTGGCGAGGTGACCCGACGCGAGACGCCTTCGAGCTCGCGCTCACGCGGGCCTTTATCGCCGCCGGCAAGCCCGTCTTCGGTATCTGCCGGGGCGCGCAGCTCATCAACGTCGCCTTCGGCGGCACGCTCTGGCAGGACCTGCCGACGATGCGCCCGAGCGACGTCGTTCATCGAGACCCGCCGCGATACGACGACTTGTCCCACGACATCCACCTGCGGCCAGGCTCACGCCTCGCGCGGCTTTATGGCGACCGCGCGGCGGGGCGCGTGACGAGCATTCATCATCAGGCCGTGCGTGTCCTCGGGCGCGACCTTGAGGTCGAAGCAGAAGGCTCAGACGGGCTCATCGAGGCGATCCGCTGGACCGGACCCGGGTTTGTGGCGGGTGTGCAGTGGCACCCCGAGTTTCACGGCCACCAGCCCGAGCTGCTCGACGGCGGGCCGCTCGCCGACGACTTTCTCAGGGCGGCGATGCAGGCCCGCGCGTCAGGCTGAGCAGCGCCTCGACCAGCCGGGCGTAGTCCGCGGGCGCGTTATGCAGGTGCGCCGAGACGCGGACAAGGTGACCCCCTGTGGCTGTCGCGGCGCGCTCGGCGCCCGCCATAGGCCACGGCACGATCGGGACCTCGATGCGCGCGGACACCCAGAGCGCCTCTTGGAGCGGGTCGAGCCCAAGCGCGCTCGGGGGCAGGTGCGGCGTCGGCGGGACCGGCACGGCCGCCATGCTCCCCAGCATGGCATCGGGCGCGGGTCTCCTCTGACCGAGCGCGTCACACAGGGCGTCGCGCGCGCTCAGGCACAGCGCGTGGTTGCGGGCGCGGACTTCGGGCCAACCGCCCGGGACCAGCGCGCCGACCACATCGAGCGCTTCGGGCACGCACAGCCAGGGCGTTGGGTCGGCCGTGCCTGTCCAGTCGAACTCGGCGCGAAAGCGACTCTGGCCCGGGCGGAGCGTCGCGTTCGCGCCGTGGCTGATCGAAAGCGGGCGCAGCGACGCCACGCGGTCGGCCCGCGCATACAAGAACGCAGCGCCCTTGGGCGCGCAGACCCACTTGTGCAGGTTGCCCGTGTAGTAGTCGGCGCCGAGGGCGTCGAGGTCGAGTGGGCACATACCCGGCGCGTGCGCGCCGTCGACCAGCACAGCAACCCCCCGCGCCCTCAGCGCCGAGACGATGGGCTCGATCGGGAGCACGAGCGCCGTGGGGCTGGTGACGTGGTCGATGAGCACCAACCGGGTGTGGTCATCGACCTGCGCGAGCACGGCGTCGAAGACTTGCTCGGGCGAAGCGTTGGGGAACCTGACCGCGGCGACGCGCACCTGCGCGCCTGCGCCCGTCGCGGCGAAGTCGAGCGCGTTACGGCACGCGTTGTACTCGTGGTCCGTGGTGACGACGTTGTCGCCCGCCGACCAAGTGGGCGCGAGGGACCGAAGCACAGTATTCACGCCTGCCGTCGCGTTGGGCACACAGGTCAGGCCGCCCGCGCGCGCGCCGAGAAATTCCGCGAGGCGGCCGAGGGCGTGCTCGAGGGCGCTCGGCAGCGTGCGCACGAAGAACTCCACCGGCTGCGCCTCGAGCCGCGCGCGCCAAGCGCTCTGGGCGTCGAGCACGCGCTTGGGCGTCGCGCCGAACGAGCCGTGGTTCAGAAACGTCGTCGTGGGATCGAGCGCCCAGTGGTCTCGCAGCATGGGCCGACTGTACCCGAACGCGCGGGGTTGCAACGGGTGCCAAAATCAGCGATGCCCCCCGCATGAGCGCCGAGTCTGTGTCGATGTGGGCGACGCCCGACCCCCGCTTCTTTCGGACCGAGAACGGAGAGATCCACCGCCCGCCCGAGGGCTGGGTGCACGTGCCCCCCGGCGACGCCCTGCTCACGCGCCGTGTCAAGGCGGCCGGGCCATCTTGGACGGTACAGCAGAAGGTCGGCCGCAAGATCTTCTCGCGCGGCGTGTGGGCGCCCGCGGCGCAGGTTGAGCGTGCTCGCGCCGACGCCGACACCGCGCGCGTTGACCCGGAGCGCGTGCGACGCGTCGAGGCGCAGCGCGCACAGCGGGCACAGGCCGAGGTGCGCTACCAGGGAGCGTTCGAGGCTGAGGTCTTCGTGTGGCTGCGCTTCGCGGCGCCCTTCGAGGCGCTCGGCCGCGCGCTCGCGGCGCGCGTCACGGCGCACGCGACGCCCGTGGGCAGCGGCACCGTGGCCCGCACCGAGCGGATTCCGATCGACGAACGCGCCCGCGCCGCGGTCGTCGCGTGGCTCCGACACCAGGCGACGGACTACGACCGCCGCCACGTCGAGCGGGTCAAGGGCGCGCGCCGTGAGGTCCGCCGCGAGGTGAACGACGAGGCCCGCGCGCTCATCGAGGCGCACCGCAAGCCGACGCCCCATGCGGTCGAGGCGTGCGCGCTGTGTCGGGCAGTCAGGGACGCGCAGTAGGTGAGTGAGCCTGAACCTGGGGACGTTGTCGCTCGCGCGCTCGCGGCGTTCGCGGCGCTGAGCGCGGGAGAGACAGACGCTCAGACGCGCGCTCAGCGGCTGCGCGTCGAGGTGCTTCTGCCCCTCGCGCGCCACTTCGGCGCTGCGCTCGACGACGCCCCCGAGCCGCACACACGCGCCCCTGAGTCGCACGCGCGCACGGCTCAGGCCGCGCTCATCGCGGCCCGCGCGTGCCTGCTGATGATGGGGTCGGGGCGCGCGACGCTGCGCGACGACCTGCTGCGCGAGGTGTCGCGTCTCGGTGAGGCCTTCTGCGCGCTGAACCTGAGCGCGTCCCGCGCCCTCGGCCTGCCCGAGCCCCACGAGGCCGCGCGCCTCGCCGCTGCGCTGCGCGTCGTCGCCCGCGAACGCGGCCTGAGTGCCGCCCCGCCCGCGCAAACGCCGGCGCTCGTCCCCGCACCCTCGACTCCGCTGCAGCGCGCCGCTGGGCCGCGCGCACCGGCGTGGCCGGCGCCGCGCGACCACGCCCGCGACCGAGTGTCCCTGGCTCTCACGGTCGGCGCGCTTGTCGGCGCGCTCCTGTGGGGTGTGCACACCGCGCGCCGCGCCATCGCGGAGCATCGCGCCGCCGCGGCCCGCGATGCTTCAGCGGCCGTTGAGAGACTGCACGAGCAGCGCTGAGAGCGCGTCCGGCGCGTCTACGTGGACCCAGTGGCCCGCGCCCGCCAGCACAGGGTGCGTCATCGCGCCGCGCGTCGCGAGTCGGTCGAGGCGCGCGATCTCCGCGTCGCTGAACCGGTCGCTGCGCTCGCCGCGCAGCATGTGGACCCGCATACCTGCGGTCGATTGGGCCTCGAGAAACGGCCACAGGTCCTCTGCGAAATACGCCTCGAGGAGTCGCTGCACACCTTCAAGGTCAAAGCGCCAACCGAAGCCGCCGCTCGGGAGCGGCGTCAGGTTGGTCGTCATCCAGCCCGCGAACGCGGCTGAGTAGCCCGCCGCGGTGAGCGTGTCCGTCAGCGCCGCGCGCGACGCGATGGGTGTCGGCACCGAGCGCAGCGTGCGCAGGACCGAAACCACCTCATGGTCTGTCTCGGCGGCGTGCGCGTCGCGCGCAGAGGGGTTCGCGTCCAGGACCCAGACGTCGCGGAGCTTTGGCGTGGCGTGCGCCCGCGCATAGACAAGCGCGACCTTGCCGCCAAAGGAGTGCCCGATGACTGCGTCTGGCTCGACATTCAGCGCGTGCGCCAGCGTGGCGATATCGTCCGCACAGGCGGCGAGTGTGTCGGGCTTGTCATCGGTTTGGCTGTCGCCGTGGTGGCGCAAGTCAACTAAAATCAGACGCCAACCCGGCAGTGACTGCGCGAGCCGGCGACAGAAGCTGTACCAGTTCTTGGAAGAACCCAAGATCCCATGCAAAACGAACGCGTTGCGCGTCTCGGCGCCGGGTTGCGGCGGCGCGCCGACCGCTTCCATGAAAAATGGCTGCATACCCCCATTGACACCCAAAAAGAGGACGTGTCAATTGCGCGAGGTCGGCGCCGCAAGTCGAGCAACCGCGCCGCGCATTGGGCTTTCCAACCACGAACGAGGGGCACTGGACATGACGAAGAAGGACTTGATCGCAGCCGTTCAGCAGGACGCTTCCGGTAACGGCCTGACGAAGAAGCAGGTGGACGCCATCGTGGACGCCATCTTCTCGACCGTCGCGACGGCCATTCAGACCGACGGCCGCTACTCGCACCCCGGCTTCGGCACCTTCTCGGTGAAGAGCCGCGCCGAGCGCACGGGCCGCAACCCGCAGTCGGGCAAGGAGATCAAGATCGCCGCCAGCAAGTCGGTCGGCTTCAAGGCCGCCCCCGGCCTCAAGGACTCGCTCTGAGTCCCCCGCGGCGACCCCTGCGTCGCCGCACGCCGTAAGCCGCGCCAAGGGCCAGCGTCAGCAGGCCGACAGCGTGCGCGTCGCCTCTGGAGAGCGCCAAGCTGCACCCCTGTCGTGTGGCTTGGATGGCCGGAGGCGCAACGGACCCCACGATGGGTCCGAGGTCCGGCGCGAGCCGCGTCGCATCGAATGCGCGGGCGGTGTCTGGGTCGCGCACCGCGTCGCGCCCGGACGCGATGTCGAGCTCGACCGCCGCCGAGTCGAGCGCGCCCGCGTCGACGAGGCCAACGTCTGGCAGACCAGCGTCGCGAACGCTGGCGTCCGCGACGCAATCGCTCGGCGTGTCACACAGCGTGCAGAGGGCGCCTGCGGGGGCACCGGGGCACAGGTCGGCGCACGCGGTCGCTGCGGGCGACTCAGCCGCGCAGCCCCATCGCGCGCGGGTGTCCGAGAGCCGCGTGACCAGCGGCCGCCATGTCTCGCCAAAGTCATCGCTCTCGGCGGCCGCCCAGGGCGCACCCGCGGCCGTGTCGGCGCACGCGCGCAGCGGCTCACCCGCGCGTGGGCTCCGCAGGCAGCCGAGGCCAGCGATGGCGTCGTCGACCAGCGCCCAGTTCTGGCCGTCACGTGTGCGCCATACGCCCCCGAAAACGGTCGTCAGGAGGCCAGACCGCGTGTCGACCGGATGCAGCGCGAGGCTCCCGACGGGGTCCGGCACGCGGGTCATGACCGACCATGTGTCCCCACCGTCGGACGAGCGCAGCAGCACCGTGGCCGGCAGGCGCTGAACCGCCGCCCAGAGCTCGCTCGCGCGCTGCGGATCGGCGGGCCCAGCGAAGAAGTACACGGCGCCGGGTGAGGGTCGCTCGCCGTCAAACTCGACGGTGAAGGGCGTGAACGTCGTCCCACCGTCTACGCTGCGCAGGTGCCCCGCCTCGGTGCTCACCCACACGCGCTCGGGCGCTGCGGGGGACCGGACGAGCGCGCGCGGTGCCCCGTTGGTCTGGAGCCCCGCTGGGCGCCAAGTCTGCCCCCCATCACGTGTTCGCCACACGTCGTTGGGCGCGCCGGGCGAGGCCGTCACCGTGACGACATCTCTCGGGTCGTCGACGCTCGGCGCCAAGCCCAGCGTGAACGCCGTCCCCAGGGGCCCCTCGACGGGCACGAAAGTACATCCGCCATCGCGCGTGGTCGCGAGTCCGAGCACGGTGGCGACGATCCACGTGCGCCCGTCCATCGCGGTCGGCGCGACGGCCAGGAACCCGGCGTTCGGCGCGACCGCGTCCTCGCAGAGCCAGCGCGTCCCCGCGGGACCGCCCAGACCAAAGAGGCCCTGTACGTCCGTCACGACCCACACGGCGTCCGCCGCGGGCGCTGCGACCACGTCCGTGACGCGGGGGTTCGCGCCGTGCCCGAGCGCGGCTGGGGCGGCGATACCGGAGGCGAGTACAGCGGCCAAGGGAGCGAGTGGCGTTCGCATGAGGAGTACGCGCATCGTCGCACTTTTCATACACTCGTCGCCATGCACACCGACACAGACCACCGCCCGCGCAAGATCGTGCTCACGGGCGGCCCGGGCGGCGGCAAGACGACCGCGGCCGACCTCTTTCGACGGGAGATGGGAGAGCGGGTCGTTGTCGTACCCGAGGCGGCCACGCTGCTTTTCTCGGGCGGGTTTCCGCGTGTGACGCATGAAGATGGCCGGCGTGCCGCGCAGAGCGCGATCTTTCACGTGCAGCGCAACCTCGAAGACGTCCGTGCGGTGCAGTACCCCGACCGCGTGCTGCTCTGTGACCGCGGCACGGTCGACGGGGCCGCCTACTGGCCGGGGCCACCCGATGAGTTCTTCATCCGTATGGGCACAACCCACGCTGCGGAGCTTGCCCGCTACGACGCCGTGCTCTTCTTTGAGAGTGCTGCAGCCGGTGGCCACGCAGTCATCGAGGGCGGTAACCCGACACGCAACGAGAGCGTTGACGAGGCCGCTCGATTAGACGCGCGCGTTCGGGCCCTCTGGTCCGCCCACCCGCGGTTCGTCGCTGTGCCGAACCAAGCGAGCTTCTTCGCCAAGATTGAGCGCGGCTTTCACGCCCTTGAGGCGCTCTTTGCCGAGGTCGCGGCCCTCAGCGCTCCGGGCGCGCTGCGGGGAGACGGACCGTGACGCGGGCGCCGCGCTCGACGCGGCGAGAGATGGCGAGCGTCCCCGCCCGAGACTCGACGATGGCGCGGACGATGGTGAGGCCCAAGCCGGTGCCCCCGCGCCCCGAGCGGGACGTCTGAAAAGGCAGCGTGGCGCGGTCGACCATCTCGGGCGCGAAGCCCGGCCCTGTGTCCTCGACGATGATGTCGACAAAGCCGGGCGCGCCGATGTGCGTGCGAACCCAGATCTCGCCTGAGAGTTGCGCGTCCCGCATCGCCTCGTGGGCGTTCGCGCACAGGTTCGTGGTGATCTGGTCGACCTCGCCCTCGCCCGCGAGGACCCAGTGGGCGGGGTCGAGGTCCAGCTTGAGCGTGTGGCCCGCAGCGGCGGTGCTCTCTCGCAGGCGCCGCGCGGCGCTCCAGACCCCGTCACAGAGACGCACGGGCGTCGCCCGCGTGCTCTGACCCGCCGCCAGGGCGCTCATGACGTCGATGATGCGGCGGATCTGCTCTGCCGCCGCCAGCGACTCCAAGAGCGCCTCGCGGGTGTGCGCAGGGTCGATCGGCGCGACCGCGTCACGCGTGGCCTGCAGCAGAAAGTCCAGGTTGCTGAGCACCGCCGCCAGCGGGTTCTTGACCTCGTGCGCGAAGCCGTGCGCGAGCGCGCTCGAGAGCGAGGGCTCGGGCAGTGGCGTCGGCGTGGGCGCCTCGCTCAGCAGCGAGCCCCCGGGCTTCGGCTCCCATCCCACGTTGTGTCCCCCCCTTCAGCGCGACCGTGGCTCAGGTTAGTCCGGAGAGATGCGGGCTCGCCAATAAACAGAAATCCCCAAAGGG
>Ga0209598_10000862_pt1 | contig 24617 bp, 20 predicted proteins | sample M_140807_EF_Meta_FD_187317 | JGI IMG/M metagenome (GOLD analysis project Ga0209598, IMG submission 187317) | Freshwater microbial communities from Lake Montjoie, Canada to study carbon cycling - M_140807_EF_MetaG (SPAdes) (version 2) | ecosystem: Environmental > Aquatic > Freshwater > Lake...
ATTACCAAAGCTGTTGATTCAAATAAAGAAGCATATTGGATGTTTTTATTAAAAGCTAGAATTGAAAAAGCACTTGGCGATAAAGTAAGTGCTAAAGCAAGTGCTCAAAAATGTATTGACATTGCTACAGGAAAAAATGCAGACTATGTTACCTTTGCAAATGAACTCATCAAAAGTTTATAATTTTTGCGGCGTATAAAACCGCAACATTCAAAATAAAAAAGGCCCGCCAAATTGGACTGATTCCAATGGCGGGCCTTTTTATATGCCATTCATTTACTTTTTCTCCGCCATATCAGGAATTGCTTCTACCTTGTAAGCGCCTGCATCTAACTTAGCTTTTGTTTCAGTAAATGCAACTAAAGTTTCCTGGATATCAGCATCTGTGTGTGAAGCTGTAGGAATTAAACGGTAAATAATATGTCCTTTAGGGATAACCGGATAAATCACAATAGAACAAAATATTTTATAATTTTCTCTTAAGTCCATCACCATCGCAGTAGCCTCTTCTACTCCACCAACCATATAAACAGGTGTTACAGGCGTATCGGTTTTACCAATATCAAAACCACGCTCTTTTAAACCTGCTTGAAGTTTTAATGCATTGCTCCATAACTTTTCTTTAAGTTCTGGCATGGTGCGAAGCATTTCAAGGCGCTTTAAATTACCAATAACAAGTGGCATTGGTAAACTCTTGGCAAATATTTGCGAACGAATATTGTAACGGATAAAATCGATGATGGTTTTGTCGCCTGCCAAAAATGCACCAATAGATGCCATTGATTTTGCAAACGTAGAAAAGTATAAATCAATAGCGTCTTGACAACCTTGCGCTTCCCCCGCACCTGCACCTGTTTTACCAAGTGTACCAAAACCATGTGCATCATCTACAAGCAATCTAAATGAATATTTATTTTTTAATGCTGCAATTTCTTTTAGTTTTCCCTGGTCACCAGCCATTCCAAACACACCTTCTGTGATGACTAAAATACCGCCCGCCTTTTGCTTTTCAATAAGGGCCGTTGCACGTTGCATTTGTTTTTCAAAATCTTCTAGGTCGTTGTGCTTGAATACATATCGGTGTCCTGGGTGTAAACGAAGACCATCAATAATACAGGCATGGCTTTCTGCGTCGTACACAATAACATCGTGTCTGCCGCAAATAGCATCAATGGTACTCATGATACCTTGGTATCCAAAGTTCATTAAAATAGCATCTTGTTTAAAAACAAACGCAGCTAGTTCACTTTCTAGTTGCTCGTGATGATCGGTATTACCACTCATCATACGTGCACCCATAGGTGTTGCTAGCCCGTATGCAGCAGCAGCGTCAGCATCTGCTTTTCTTACAGCTGGATGATTGGCTAAACCTAAGTAGTTGTTAAGGCTCCAAACAATCATATCTTTTCCTCTAAATTTCATTCTACTACCTATTTCACCTTCTAACTTAGGGAAAGCAAAATAGCCATGTGCTCTTTCACGGTGCTGACCCAGTGGTCCAGCGTTCTTAAGGAGTTTCTCAAAGATGTCTGCCATATATTATCAATATTTCTTTGGTAATCAATAAAAATTGATGCAAAATTAATCTATTTATGCACTCATTTAGCGTTGGATTTATACACCATTGTGTAACTTAGGTGCTCAAATATGTTAAAAACGCGTTTCAATACCCCAATTTATATGAAAAAGTACTTGATTATAAGCTTTTTAAGCCTGTTTATCGTAAATGCAAACACAAGTGTATTTGCTCAAAAAACAATGGTAGCTACTGCATCAAAAACGGGCTTAGCACCAGCTGTGGCCAGACCAAAATTGGTGGTGGGTATTGTAATTGATCAAATGCGATGGGATTATTTAGTGCGTTACAGGCCCTTATTTAAGACAAATGGCGGTTTAACCAGATTATTAAGCCAGGGTTATTCTTGCGAAAATAATTTTATACCCTATACCCCAACTGTAACAGCTTGTGGTCATACTTGTGCTTATTCAGGTTCTGTGCCATCCATTCATGGCATTACGGGAAACGCTTGGTGGGACAATCAACTCATGCGCAGCGTGTATTGTAGTGAAGATAAAACCGTAAAAGGTGTGGGCAGTAAAACAGATGCCGATGGTCAAATGAGCCCTCGCAATATGCTAACCACCACCATTGGTGATGAGTTAAGACTTGCTACTAACTTTAAAAGTAAAGTAGTGGGCGTTGCCATAAAAGACAGAGGTGCTATTTTACCTGCTGGCCATAGTGCAACAGCTGCTTATTGGTATGAAGGGGCTACGGGTAATTTTATTACTAGTACGTATTATACCAATCAATTACCAACTTGGGTAACTGAATTTAACAATAGAAAAATTGTAGACTCGTTGTATAAATTAGGTTGGAATACAGTTTTACCAACTGCAACATATGCTGATTATGCAACTGCAGATCAAAAAGAATATGAATCAAAATCATTTGGTAAAGACGCATTAGGATTTCCTTACGATTTATCAAAATATATTGGCAAAGATTACGGTAAAATTTCTTCTACGCCATATGGTAATACCTTAACAGCAGAGATGGCAAAGGCGGCTGTTATTGCCGAAAAATTAGGTCAGTCTGGTAACACCGATATGCTAGCGGTAAGTTTTTCTTCTCCAGATTATATTGGTCATTCTTTTGGACCTAACTCATGGGAAAATGTAGATGATTATGTTAGACTTGATGAAGAATTGGGTAAGTTTTTTGCATTTTTAGATACGCAAGTGGGCATAGGTCAATACACAGTGTTTTTAACTGCAGACCACGCAGTAGCGCATGTTCCAGGCTTTATGAAAGAAAATAAATTACCGGGTGGTGTGGTAGATGATGCGGGTATGCAAAAAGAAATGAACGCCCAATTAAAAGCAAAATATGGCATCGATAATTTAGTAGTAAGCATGTACAATTACCAAGTGCATTTAAACCACAATAAATTAGATTCCGCAAAAATTGATGACGCACCAGTTAAAAAATGGATTGTTGATTTTGCTAAAAAAAATGACGCAATCGCTAACGCATTTCCTACTTCAGAAATTATGACAACGCCGATTACAAAAACACTTCGTGAAATGCTTGCGAATGGTTTTTATCCCCGCAGAAGTGGCGACGTTCAACTCATCTTTAAACCAGGTTTTATTGAAGGTGGCAATACGGGTACTACACATGGTTTATGGTATCCTTACGATGCGCATATTCCTTTATTATGGTACGGCTTTGGTATCAACAAAGGAAGCACAAACAAAGAAACCTATATGACGGATATTGCCGTAACACTTGCCGCATTATTAAAAGTGCAAATGCCAAGCGGTGCAGTAGGAAAAGTAATTGAAGAAGTAATTAAGAAATAAACCTCTCGTGTAATGTTAGCACTTGCGGAATCACAAGTGACTGCTCACTATTGTCAATTACAAAATTGCAACGTTTCATTTTTTCGGTATCATCTAATTGATGCTGCATGCGAACTATTACTTCTTCGCGCGTTGCATGGTCTCTAGCCCTAACCCTGGCTATGCGCAGTTCCTCTGGTGCTGTTACACCTATAATATAATCTAGCCCAACATTTGTACCGGCTTCAAAAAGTAAAGCAGCTTCTTTTAAAATATAAGGGTGATTTGTAAAATGGGAAGCCCATTTTTCTGAAGCGGCAATAGTTACCGGATGCACCAGTGCATTTAGTTTTGCGAGCTGCTCTGGTTTATTAAAAACAAGGGCTGCTAGATATTTTTTGTCTAGCAGCCCGTTCTTATACGTTTCTGATCCAAATGTAGCGGCAATTTGTTCGCGAAGCATTGGATCTGAATTCAATAAATTTTTTGCAGCGGCATCGGCGTCAAACACAGGTACACCAAGTACTTTAAAGATACTTGCTACCGTAGATTTACCGGCACCAATGCCTCCAGTAATACCAATCTTAAGCATTTGCTTTAGCAATCGCTAAAGTCCAATCCATGCTAATAGAAGACTTTTCAATTTTAAGGTAGCTACCAGGGCTAACTTCTAATTGAAGTGTTCCATCTTCATTTATTTTATTGATCGTACCATGTATACCAGCAATGGTAACAATTCGATCACCCTTTTGCATGTTATCAATAAATTTCTTTTGATCTTTTGCTTTTTTAGCTTGCGGGCGAATCATAAATAACCAGAAAACTAAAATAATGGCACCCATCATAACTAATTGCACCATACCGCCTCCACCTTGTTGTGGATTACCTGCTAATAATACTAAACTTAAACTGTTCATCTCTATTTTTTTTTGTTATTTGAAGCATTAAAATTAACCTTTTGAATCTTACCAGACGCTGTTAATTCTTTATGAATATTATCTAAAATTCCGTTTACAAATTGACCACTTTGCGCAGTGCTGTAATCCTTTGCCAAGTCAATATACTCATTAATGGTTACTTTGGTAGGGATGGTTTCAAAAAACAATAGTTCACATACGCCCATGCGCATCAAAATCATATCTAAAAGGGCGATACGCTCAGCATCCCAGTTTTTAAGCTTTGGCTTAATTAAATCGGCGGCTACTTCTTTTTTGTCGATGGTTGTTTCAAGTAAGCTTTGTGCAAACTGCCATTTTTCGGCACCCACCATTTCTAGTAAATTAACCCCAGCAGGCTTTTGAATATAGTTTAGAACCAACTGCTCCATCATATCTGCATCATCGTCCCAATTATGAAACACTTCTTCGATATGCTCTATAAAGGCCTCATTTGACAGCATGAGGTTGGTAAAAATAAACTTGATAATTTCTTTTTCCTTGGATTTGTCTCTAGCATCACTAGCCGTATACAACTGGTAAATATCAGACGCCGTTAAAGCATCAAAGGTTTTTTTAAGGAGATCTTTTGAAATGGTGTGATGGGGCTTAAACACCTCTAATGCCTCTTTAAAAGTTTCACTTTCAATGATTTCCCACAAAAGTGAGTTTCCGGCAATTTTAGTATTTACATTTAAATCATCTGAAGAAGGAAGGTTACGGGCCGCACGGTTAAAAGCACTGGTTTCGGCGTAACGGGCAACTTCTGTAATATAATAAAGGAGGTAAACGAATAGCTCATTACTCAGATCAAGCTGTTTTTTAAGCACTTGTACCGGTTTTGGTAGCTTGGCTCCATCTTCTGCAGTTTCTATTATATAGAGGAGCTGCATCACTTTCACTCGAATATTTCTTCTACTTATCATCTGGTAAGAACTTATTTGGGATGGCAAATGTAGAAAGAAAATGCCCAAAAACCACCTAAAAATGAAAATTTGACACTTGTAAACCAAAACTTACTGCATCTTTGCCCCCCGTTCTGACAGGCTTTCGCCAATTTAGGTAGGTTGCCAGGGTAAACCCTGAAATTTTGACCTAGCAAACCAGTTGGCATAATAATAGATGAATAGGTACTGTTCTGGTTAACGATATACGTTTAGGAACAGATTTTTTAACTCAAACATTAAAAAACAAATACGGTATGGCTAAGAAATTAAGCGTAACGCCCTTACACGACAGAGTAATTGTAAAGGCTGCTGCTGCAGAAGAAAAAACTGCTGGCGGAATCATTATCCCTGACACAGCTAAAGAAAAACCACAACGTGGCGTAGTAGTTGCTGTTGGAACTGGCAAAAAAGATGAACCAATGACTGTTAAAGTTGGTGACAATGTACTCTATGGCAAATATGCAGGTACAGAAATCCAAATCGAAGGTCAAGACCTACTTATCATGCGTGAAAGTGATTTACTCGCAATCGTTTAATATTCATTCGTAAAATTAAATTGTTATATACATGGCAAAGCAAATTTTCTTCGATATCGAAGCAAGAAATAAAATGAAAAAAGGCGTTGACACATTAGCCAACGCAGTTAAAGTAACCCTAGGACCAAAAGGTCGTAACGTGGTTATTGAGAAAAAATTTGGTGCACCTTCAGTTACTAAAGATGGTGTATCTGTAGCAAAAGAAATTGAACTAGAAGACGCTATCGAAAACATGGGCGCTCAAATGGTTAAAGAAGTAGCTAGCAAAACTGCAGACATTGCAGGTGATGGTACAACTACTGCAACTGTTTTAGCACAAGCCATTATTTCTGAAGGTTTAAAAAACGTAGCAGCTGGCGCTAATCCAATGGATTTAAAGCGTGGTATTGATAAGGCGGTTGCTAAAGTTATCGAAAACTTAAGAGCACAATCTCAAGCGGTTGGTAACGATTCTAAAAAAATTGAACAAGTTGCAACCATCTCTGCAAACAGTGATAGCGAAATTGGCAAGTTAATTGCTACCGCTATGGCTAAAGTTGGTAAAGAAGGTGTAATTACTGTTGAAGAAGCAAAAGGTACTGATACCACTGTAGACGTTGTAGAAGGTATGCAATTTGATCGTGGATATATTTCTCCATATTTCGTTACAAACAGCGAAAAAATGGAAGCAGAAATTCAAAATCCATACATCTTAATCTATGACAAAAAGATTTCTGCAATGAAAGACATTCTTCATATTTTGGAGAAAGTGGCTCAAAGCGGTCGTCCACTTGTAATCATCGCTGAAGATTTAGAAGGTGAAGCACTTGCAACACTTGTAGTAAATAAATTACGTGGTACCATTAAAGTGGCTGCTGTTAAAGCACCTGGTTTTGGTGATCGTCGTAAAGAAATGTTAACTGATATTGCCATCTTAACTGCTGGTACTGTTATCAGTGAAGAGCAAGGATTTAAATTAGAAAATGCAGACCTTACTTATTTAGGTCAAGCTTCTTCAGTAACTATTGATAAAGACAATACAGTTATTGTTGGTGGTAAAGGTAAAAAAGCAGATATCACTGCTCGTGTAAACCAAATTAAAGCACAAATCGAAAATACAACTTCAGACTACGACCGCGAAAAATTACAAGAGCGTTTGGCTAAATTAAGTGGTGGTGTTGCGGTATTGTATGTTGGTGCTGCTACCGAAGTTGAAATGAAAGAAAAGAAAGACCGCGTAGACGATGCGCTTCACGCTACACGTGCAGCTGTTGAAGAAGGTATTGTACCTGGTGGTGGTGTTGCTTATATCCGTGCAGTAGAAAGTTTAGAAAAACTAAAAGGTGCCAACGAAGATGAAGCAACAGGTATTCAAATTGTAAAAAGAGCTATCGAAGAGCCACTTCGTCAAATCGTTATCAATAGCGGTATTGAAGGTTCTATTGTAGTACAAAAAATTAAAGAAGGCAAAGGTGACTTTGGTTTCAATGCACGCACTGAGGTTTACGAAAACCTATTTAAAGCGGGTGTAATTGATCCAACTAAAGTAACACGTGTTGCATTAGAAAACGCTGCATCTATCGCTGCTATGTTGTTAACAACAGAGTGTGTAATTGCAGACAAACCAAAACCTGAAGCAGCTGCTGGCCATTCTCATGGCGCACCTGATATGGGTGGAATGGGTTACTAATACAATAACCTTTCAACATAAAAAGTCTCGCATCTATTATGGGTGCGAGACTTTTTTTATTAAAAACATTTTTGAAGTGCTTCTGCAAAAGAGTGTGGCGCATAACCTAAGGCAGATACCGCTTTATCAATTTTTAAACCAGAACGCCCGGCCCTTTTAACAGGCTCCGGAAAAGTGCTTGCCGTTACGGGCTCAATAAGTGAAACAGGTAAACCCAAATGTTTGGCAACTGCTACGGCCATATCGTAGGGTGATACAATATCTTTTCCAGCCAAATGAAAAGTACCTGGCACTTGATTTTTAATAATTTTTCTTATCCCCCAACACAAGTCTCCAATATAGGTGGGTGTTCTTGCCTGATCTGTTACAACTTTTATAGGTTCTGCATTTTGCAATTTACCAGCCACCCACTGAATAAAACTGGGCCTTAGGTTTTCCCAAACGGGGCCGTACATAAAAACAGGTCTCACAATAGTGGTTTTTATAGATGCGGCATTAACGAGGGCTTCGGCCTCTAATTTTGAAGCACCATATAAATTAAGTGGCGCTGGAACATCATCTTCGGCGTGTGGACCACCCTCGCCAAATATAAAATCGGTGCTGAGGTATACAAAATGGTTGGTGCCTACATTGGTTGCAGCATCCAATAAATGATGGGTAGCCGAAATGTTGTTGGCGGTACAAAGGTCAGGATTAGCGGCACACTCGTCTGGCTTACTCATGGCAGCGGTGTGAATAACTGCGTCAGGCCTCGTTAAATCAAACAAATTTTCAACATTACGAACGTCTGTTAGCTCAATATTATAGTAACTTAAATTACTATATGATGGTAATTGAGACTTATTTCGAGAAGTTGCTACTACCTCAAACCCGTTATTAACGAGGTTTTTAATCAAATGCTGTCCTGTAAAGCCATTAGCGCCAGTAACAAGTACTTTCATGTTACAAGTTTACACATTTTTAATCTGTATTTTAATGATTAATCCTTTTCAAATGCTTATTTTCGTACCTCGTGTTCGTTAGACACACCCATTTACAACTGAGGCCCAGTAAGTTAAGGCCAACATTAAAGCAGATAAAATGTCTACTAAAAAAGTAACAAAAATTGGCGTTCTAACTTCTGGAGGAGATGCCCCCGGCATGAACGCAGCCATTAGAGCTGTTGTTAGAACCGCTATCTACCATGGTATTGAAGTGTATGGAATAGTGAGAGGCTACAATGGTATGGTGGAGGGTGATATTTTTAAAATGGATTCAAAATCGGTAGCCAATATAATTCAGCGCGGTGGCACCATTTTAAAGACGGCCCGAAGTGCTGCTTTTTTTGAACCAGAAGGACGCAAAAAAGCTTACGAAAACCTTAAAAATTTTGGTATTGACGGACTCGTAGTTATTGGAGGAGATGGAAGTTTTAAAGGTGCCCAAAAATTTAGCAACGAATTTGACATTCCATGTATTGGAATACCTGGAACCATTGATAAAGACATAGCAGGTTCCGATTTTACCATTGGATTTGATACCGCTGTAAATACGGCCGTTGAAGCCATAGATAAAATTAGAGATACCGCCGATGCACATGACCGCCTTTTTGTGGTGGAAGTAATGGGTAGAGACGCTGGATACATTGCACTACACAGTGGTATTGCTACAGGTGCCGAAAATATTTTGATACCAGAAACCAAAACTGATATTGAAGAACTGATTGCCTCTTTAACCGAAAAAGAAAAGCGCAAAAAACTAGTGAATCTAGTGGTAGTAGCAGAAGGTGATGAACTTGGTGGTGCCAATGAAATTGGCGCAATCATGAAAACTCGTTTACCCAATGCCGACATCAGAATTTGTATTTTAGGACATATTCAACGTGGAGGTGCGCCAAGCTGTTTAGACCGTTTAATTGCAAGCCGTATGGGCTTTCATGCGGTGGAATGTTTAATGGAAGGTCGTAACAATGTAATGGTAGGCATTGTAAATAATAAAGTACATTATACCCCACTCGATAACGCCGTTAAAGCAAAACAAAAAATATCTCAAGACTGGTTTAAAATTGTAAAAATATTAGCTAGCTAGTTAAGTCAAACAAACCCCCATTAAGCAAGAAAAGATTATGTCAAAAAATTTAGAAAAATACCTACACAGAAACATGGACAAGCAAGCAGGTCTTGCGCACATGGATCACCGCACAAAAATTGTTGCAACCGTAGGTCCTGCTTGTGATTCCTATGATCAGTTATTAGCACTTGTTAAAGCTGGTGTGAACGTTTTTCGTTTAAACTTTTCACATGGCAGTCACGAAGACAAAAAGAATATCATTGAAAATATTCGCAAAATTAATAAAACAGAACCTTATAATATTGCCATATTAGGTGACTTACAAGGTCCTAAATTAAGAGTAGGTGAAATTGAAAACAATGCATTAGATGCAAAAGTTGGCGATGTACTTACCCTTACCAATGAAAAATGTATTGGCACCCACGAAAAAATATATGTCTCCTACCCTAACCTAGCTGGCGACGTGGTAATAGGCAATACCATCATGATTGATGATGGAAAAATTGAAGTAAAAGTATTATCGGTAGAACCAAGTGGAGACGTTAAAGTAACAGTAACGCTTGGTGGTATTATCTCTTCAAAAAAAGGATTGAATTTACCAGACACGAAAATTTCTTTGCCAGCCTTAACAGAAAAAGACATCATTGATCTAGACTTTATGATCAAAGAAGAATTAGACTGGGTAGCACTTAGCTTTGTTAAAAGAGTTGCCGATATTGAAATGCTTAGAGGCATTTTAGATGCGAACAAAAGCAAATCTAAAATCATTGCAAAAATTGAAATGCCGGAAGCTCTTACCAATATCAGAGAAATTATTTTAGCTTCTGATGGTATCATGGTGGCTCGTGGAGATTTGGGTGTTGAACTACCTGTAGAGCGCATTCCACTCATTCAAAAAGAACTTATTAGAAAATGTATTCATAGAGGTAAGCCGGTTATTGTTGCAACTCAAATGATGGAGAGTATGATTGACCGTGTTAAGCCTAATAGAAGTGAAATTACAGACGTTGCAAATGCGGTTTTAGAAGGTGCAGATGCAGTCATGCTTAGCGGCGAAACTGCTGCAGGTAATCACCCTGCACTTGTTGTAGAAACCATGTCTAAGATTATCAAAGAAGTTGAAAAAACAGAATACCGTTACAACCGCTCTTCAGATTTAAAACCACAACCACAATCTCCATCATTTTATAGTGATGCTATTTGTTATAATGCTTGTAAAATATCTGAAGATGTAAATGCACATGCACTTGTAGGCATGACACAAAGTGGTTACACGGCTTTTATGCTAAGTAGCTTTAGACCATCATCACCGTTATTTATTTTTACCAAAGAAAAATCACTGGTAAATCAATTAAGCTTAAGCTGGGGCGTACGTGCTTTTTACTACGCTGAAGAAGAAAGTTTAGATAATATTATAACCGATCAAATTGGTATTTTAAAAGAACGTGGATTTGTAAAAGAAGGTGACGTGGTGGTAAATACGGGTAGTACCCCAATTGCAGAACATTTACCTACAAACGTTATTAAGCTCACAACTGTCAAATAATGACAAAATATTAATATAAATACCTAAAAGATTCCTCAAAACGAGGAATCTTTTTTATTTTAGAGAATCAATAATTGTATACCCTATGAAAAAAGTATTTACCGCCATTGCACTTCTGGTTTGCATGTTCACAAATGCACAAGAAGTAAGTATCATTCCGCAACCAACTAGTGTAACAAAAAAAGAAGGTTCATTTAGTATTTCAGCAAAAACACCCCTACACATTAAAAATGCAGGGCAACAAAAAGCGGCTAGTTTTTTTAATAAATACTTACAGTCATTTTATGGGTTTCAATTAAAAGTAACGGTAGGCACAGGTGCAAAAAATGCAATCACCCTTGTTAACACCCAAAAAGATGCACCAAAAGGCACTTATACATTAGAATCATCTAGTAATGGTGTTGTTATTAATGGCGCCAATGAAGAAGGTGTATTTTATGGCGTACAATCACTGATTCAATTGTTACCCATAGAAAAAAACAACACGTTAACCATTCCTGCTGTTAGTATTCAAGACCAACCAAGATTTTCATATCGAGGCTTACACTTAGATGAAGGCCGTCATTTTTTAGGTATGGACTTTGTAAAAAAATATATCGATTTTATTGCCATGTATAAGTTAAATACTTTTCATTGGCATTTAACCGAAGACCAGGGTTGGAGAATTGAGATTAAAAAATATCCAAAATTAACCACTGTGGGTGGTTACCGTAATGCAACCATTATTGGTAGATACCCTGGCAAAGGAAGTAGCAATACTAAGTATGGTGGATTTTATACACAAGCTCAAATCAAGGAAATTGTAAAATACGCTGCTGATAGATTTGTAACTATTATTCCTGAAATAGAAATGCCAGGTCATGCTAGTGCAGCCATTGCAGCTTATCCAGAACTTAGTTGCTTTCCAAACGAATCTACACCTGCCATTCCTACTATGCATAGTGCAGCAACACTTGAGGCTTTAAAAAAGCCAGGTACTAAAATTGTACAAGAAACCTGGGGTGTATTTGATGATGTATTTGCTCCAACCGAAAACACTTTTACATTTTTACAAAACGTATTAGATGAAGTAATGGTGTTATTCCCTTCTACCTACATTCATATTGGTGGAGATGAGTGTCCTAAAGAGTCTTGGAAAAGATCTGAGTTTTGTCAAAAACTCATTAAAGAAAAAGGTTTAAAAGATGAGCACGGCTTACAAAGTTATTTTATAGGCCGTATCGAAAAATATTTAAACAGCAAGGGTCGCCAAATTATTGGATGGGATGAGATTTTAGAAGGTGGCCTAGCTCCTAACGCAACAGTCATGAGCTGGCGTGGTGAAAAAGGTGGTATAGAAGCTGCTAAAGAAAAACACAACGTTATTATGACACCAGGTGGATGGATGTATTTTGACCACCAACAAAATAAAAAAGAAGATTCTGTTACCATTGGCGGCTATACCACCATTCAAAAAGTATACAGTTATGATCCACTTCCAAAAGAAATGGATCCTGCCGATCATAAATATGTACTAGGTGCACAAGCAAACCTATGGACAGAATACATTAGCAATACCGCTAAAGCAGAGTACATGGTATTCCCACGTATTAGTGCATTAAGTGAAGTACTATGGACAAATAAAGAAAATAAAAGCTGGCCTTCTTTTGAAAGAAAATTATTACATGAATTTAAGCGTTACGATAATTTTAAAATCAATTATAGCAAAGCTTACTTTAATCCAGAAAATAACTAGTTTTTATAGCATTAACAAAAAGACATGATAGACGCATTTGAAAAAGTCCCCGTCCAAATTTTTTCTTCTCCAAAAGAAGGTTCCGCATTTGTTGCACAGGAAATTGCTTCATTAATAAAAGCAAAAGCTGCAAAAAATGAAAACTGTGTACTTGGTTTAGCTACCGGCTCTACCCCTATTAAATTATACCAAGAGCTTGTAAGACTCCACCAAGAGGACGGACTCAGTTTTAAAAATGTGATCACGTTTAATTTAGATGAATACTTTCCAGTAGATCAAGATGCACCTCAAAGCTATTGGAGTTTTATGCACAAACATTTATTTAACCACATTGATATAGATCCTAAAAACATCCATATTCCAAGTGGCAAATGGCCTAAAGAAGACATTAAAAAATATTGCGCCGAGTATGACGCTGCCATTGTAGATGCGGGCGGTATCGATTTACAAATTTTAGGTATTGGAGGAAACGGGCATATTGGATTTAACGAACCTGGTTCAAGTATTATATCTAAAACAAGACTTGTAAACCTCGCCAATAATACTAGACTTGCTAACGCTTACGAGTTTTCGCATTTATCTAAAGTGCCACGCCTTGCGGTTACCATGGGAATTGGTACCATCATGCAATCGAAGCGTATTTTATTAATGGCCTTTGGTAACAAAGGAGAAATCATAACAAAAGCAACAGAAGGTGATGTAACAGAACAAGTTCCTGCCAGTATTTTACAAGAGCATGCTGATTGTACTTTTATTATCGATAACACAGTTTCTGAATCACTTACGCGTATTAAATCGCCGTGGTTAACGGGCAACTGTGTGTGGGATAAAAAATTAATGAAGCGTGCTGTTATTGAACTTTCATTAAAACTTGATAAAGAAGTATTAAGCTTAACCGCCAAAGACTACAACGAAAATGGTTTAGCTGATTTACTCGTAGAAAAAAATGACGCCTACGAAATTAATTTAGAAGTCTTTTACATGCTAAGGGATAGTTTAACCGGATGGCCAGCAGGAAAACCCAATGCAGTGATTCCGGCGCATCCTGAAAGAAGCAATCCATATCCAAAAAAATGTTTGATCTTTTCGCCTCACCCCGACGATGATATTATTAGCATGGGCGGAACCTTTATGCGTTTACACGATCAGGGCAACGAAGTGCATGTAGCTTACCAAACCAGTGGAAACATTGCAGTATCTGACGAATTTGTAACCCGCTTTTTAGATTTTGCGGTAGGCTTCGAAGACTTATTTGGCATCGACAATAAAAAGAGTCAAGAAATTTTACAAGCTGCACGTAACTATATTGCCACCAAACAAAAAGGTGGACTAGATTCTCCAGAAATTAGAGCCATTAAGGGATTAATTAGACAGTGTGAAGCTAAAGCAACTTGTAGATATGTAGGCTTAAAAGAACATCAATACCACTTCCAAAACTTACCTTTTTACGAAACGGGTAAAATAGAAAAGAATCCAATGGGCGAAGCAGATGTATTACAAACCATGGAACTCTTAAGAAAAATTCAACCCCATCAAATTTATTGTGCTGGTGATTTAGCCGATCCGCACGGTACGCATAAAGTTTGCCTAGACGTAGTATTTGAAAGTATGCACCGTTTAAAAGCAGCAGGTGATACTTGGGTTAAAGATTGTTGGGTTTGGTTATACAAAGGTGCTTGGCAAGAGTGGGATATTGCAGATATTGAAATGGCCATTCCAATGAGTCCAGACCAAGTAATTAAAAAACGTTTTGGCATATTTATACATCAATCACAAAAAGATAGTGTTCCATTCCAAGGGTCTGATACGCGTGAATTTTGGCAAAGAGCAGAAACACGCAATGCCAACACAGCACAATTGTATGCAGCTTTAGGTCAAACTAAATATGCAGCCATTGAAGCATTTGTGAGATGGCATTATTAAATGAACCCTTGTCATGGTAGGAAGCATGGCAGTTGGTGAGGCTCGCGACCATTGGCAACACAGCCAATATGGGCCCAAAAGCGCTTAAAACAGCCAAGAAAGTTAATATGACACCCAAAGCCATGGCTAAAATTGCCGTTACTGCATTATTTGACAATTAACTAGGTGCCATTTTTTATATGGTTATTGCCTAAAAAACTAGCAGAATCAATCGCTGCTGGCCTTTATGGCTTTTAATTTTGAATAAAATAGCATTCCTTTTTTGAAGTTAATCTTTTAGAGATTATATTTGCAACCCCTTAGGGTAATGGCTGCGTAGCTCAACTGAATAGAGTACCTCACTACGGATGAGGGGGTTTTAGGTTTGAATCCTAACGCGGTCACAAAGCCTCACAGAAATGTGAGGCTTTTTTATGCGCTCATTAGCCATGGGCCGGACGCGATAGCGTCAGGCGCCATAATATCAATACTCCAATAAAAATACATGGACAACATCGTGAGGCTTTGGGTAAGCCCACTACGACAGGAACGAGCGAACGAAGTGAGCGAGAATCCTAAAAAAGTAGTCTAATAAGAACCAACACTACCAGCGCAACCATCACCTTCCTCGGATTTGTTTAACCACTCTCCTAAATATTTAATTCGATCTTTAGTAATGTTTTCTAAAAACATATACACGCACATTGGATAAATGCTGCCATATTCTAATCTTGGATCTTTTGCTGGAAATCTCATTTTAATTTCAGCATCTCTTAATTGAATCCAAAGTCTTTCTGAAGCTCTTAAGGCATTTATAAATTCAAGATTATTTGCATACTTCTTAATCACTTTTTGATAAACTACACCAAGCTCATCATCAACTTTCTTATAAATTTTATAAGCATCATTATTCATTTGAGATTGAGTTTGTGCCGATAAAAATTGAGAAAATAACGAACATACAAACAAAAGAATTAATTTAATTTTCATTTTTTATTTTATATTATTGGATAAATTGATAGTTTTTTCACAATAGGTATAATTTCCTTTCTTTCGAATATATGTAAACATTTATAATTAAGAAAAAAATCATATTAACAGTATCCACCACCTTTCAAAACCACACAAATCCCTTACATTCGCGCAAATAACATACTCAACAAGCAAACATGAAAAACGAGAAAGACCTTATTGCAAGAAGTGGTAACACTTGTGAACTTTGTAAATCTACAACTAACTTAAGTGTTTACGAAGTACCTACTAATAACGAAGAAGGCATTCTCCTTTGCGCAAAATGTACAGCACAACTTAATAAAAAAGAAGAACTTGACAGTACGCACTGGGCTTGTTTAAATGAAGCGATGTGGAGTGAAATTCCGGCGGTACAGGTTGTAAGCTGGCGTTTACTCAATAGATTAAAAGATCAAAGCTGGGCTGCAGATGCACTAGATATGATGTATTTTGATGACGATACCATGGCATGGGCTACATCTACGGGTGATCATGAAAATGATGGCAGTGTAAATTTGCACAAAGATAGCAATGGCATGGTTTTACAAGATGGAGATACCGTAGTACTCACAAAATCATTAGATGTAAAAGGATCTACCCTGAATGCTAAATTAGGTACGGTGGTAAAAAATATTAGATTGGTAGCGGACAACACCGAACAAATTGAAGGAAAAATAGAGGGACAAACCATTGTGATCCTTACCAAATATTTAAGAAAAGGATAATTAAAAATAGAGCAAACTACCACTCAATTTTCCATTACTAAGTGATATAGCGGGCGCAGGAAGTTTAATAAAATTTAAGAAAGTGAGTACGCCCCTCACCCATTTTTTATTGGTTTTAATACGTTCAAAATCTACATCAATTGATAAATAATATTGACGACTTCTTTTTAAATCGGGGCGTGCATAATACTGGTTGTTAACCACCCATCCGTTATCATATCCCCCAAAAGTATTGTCAATACCATAACCGGTAGCAATGTTTAACCAAGTAGGAACTTTTGCTTGAGGCCAAATACTTTTGATGTTGGCACTTATCCAAATTGTTTGTGCGTTGTAATCTTTTAAAAATCTTTCTGGTAAAGACTTTCCAAAATAATTATTAGCGCGTGATTGAATAGCAGGATCTGAATAATTGGTATAATGTGCACTATATTTTAAACGAATTTTTTGCTCTTTCCATGCGCGTTGCTGTGCAGCCCATAATATAACACCAGCCGAATTTGCAGAAATATCAAGCCAACTCCATCCCCAATTATCTGAAAACCCATCCATGGTTTCTATAATAGTCATATAAGATAAACTAGTAAGGGCAGAAACTGTAATGGCTTTTTTTTCTTGCATCCCTGTCCATGCCCATGCTTTGTGGCTTATGCGGGCCAAATTATAACTCGAATAAAGATGACCTACTTTATCCATTTGCAACCACTCTTTACCATCGTTGTAAAAATGAAAACTACTCCGGGGATAATTAGCATACCAGGTTTTATTTAAAGAAATAAAAGAACCTCCATAAGTACCAGCAAAAATAGCTGCTACCATATACTTTCTTTTCGCAATTGTAGCAGAATCTGGCTGCACAATATCTTGTGCAGCTACCTGTCCAAAAACAACCATACCCACACACAGAATCAATAAATAACGCATACTATATTTTAAAAGCCTAAATTTAGTGCGAAATTAATTACCCGCATGAAAATTGAGCTTTGGTCTGTAGGCAAACCGCATGAAACTTATGCAAAACCCGGTATAGAGGACTTTTCCAAACGGATCAGCAATTATTTTCCTGCTAGCTGGCATATTATAGCACCCCCAAAAAACGCAGGTAGTTTATCTGAATCGGCCTTAAAAAAGGCCGAAGCAACACTTATTATAAGTGCCTTAGACGCACAAGATTATCTGGTGCTTTTAGATGAAAGAGGTAAGCAATTAAATTCGCCTGGGCTCGCGCAGTTTATTCAGCAAAGGGCTAATGAGAGCACCCGTAAAATTGTTTTTTTAATTGGTGGCGCTTTTGGTGTTGATGAAACCATCACGCAAAGAGCCGATTTTTGTTGGAGTCTCTCACCGCTTGTTTTTCCGCATATGCTGGTAAGATTAATATTAGCTGAACAAGTATACCGTGCTTGCACTATTTTAAGAAACGAAAAATACCACCACAACTAATACTATGTATTCTATCACACTTACCCTTTTAGTCATCACTGTTGCACTTTCTTTATTTGGTTTTGGCAATAAAAAAGTCATCAATGATTTTATATTTTATCCGCCGGCTATTAAAAGAGATAATGAGTGGTGGCGTTTTGTTACCAACGGGTTTATCCACGCAGACCTTGGCCACCTTGCATTTAACATGTTTTCGTTTTACATGTTTGGGGAATATGTAGAAAAATATTTTATAGTATTATTTAATGAAAAAGGAAAAGCACTTTATTTAGCTATGTACCTAACGGCACTAGTCGTATGCTTAATTCCTACCTATATCATGCAAAGAAATAGCAACAGTTACAGAAGCCTTGGCGCTTCTGGTGCAGTATCTGCCGTAGTATTTGCGGGTGTGTTTTTAGACCCCACCATAAAAATTGGACTCTTTATTATTCCACCCATCATTCCAGGTTTTATTTTTGGGCCACTCTATTTACTCATGACTATTTATATGTCTAAAAGAGGCGGAGACAATATCAACCATTCGGCACACTTTTGGGGATCTGTTTGGGGTGTAGGCTTTTTAATTATTGCGTGCAAAATATTTCCGGGCTTTGATCCCATTCAAAATTTTGTAAGTCAGGTAAGCGCTTATTTGCACTTATAGTGCTGGCGCCAATAAGCTTAGCTTAACTACATATTTTGATGCAGGCGTTATTTTAAATCTATTATCTATGCGGTAACCAATAACCCAAGCAATGCGGTTATTAGAAACAAGCACCCACACTTTTTCTTTGGCTGTTTTTGAAAGCTTGAGATCAATTAAAAACTTACTAAGCTTCTTTTTCTTTTGCATGCCTAAGGGATAAAAATAATCACCGGTAGCCGTGGGTCTTAAAATTAGCGGGTACTGTAATGCAGCAGCATCCAACATACAGGTATTGTTATCTGAAGCATCTGGCACTTGAGCTATGGTAGTTTGTAATGTTAGCGTACCAACTGGAAAATCGATAGATGCATCGTTTTGTTCCACTACTACTACACTCGTATTTATAGCCGAAGCAAGCGGCGCTAAAATCATCCAGTTCCTATTTTTAATTAATCGGTGCGTTCCAGAAACCAATACAGCACCATTGTGTGCACTCAAAAGTTTTATGACTTCGGGCACCTGAGCCGCAGTAAAACCATATGGATATAACATTTCAAATGTAATGGTATCGAGTGGCTTTGCTTTTTGCCACATTAAAACGGGGATATGAATTTCGTTGCCATTGATAAACTGAAGCTTACTTACAATTTTTTGCATAGCTTCTTTGTACACTTCCGATACTTCACGCAAATGCTTAATGGTAAGTAAAATATTTTGTTCAGACTGCGGATATACTTCCCTAACAGAAGGCAATACCTGATGTCTAAAAAAGTTACGGGTATATTTATCACTGCTGTTAGAGCTATCTTCTACAAAAGCAATACCAGCCTCATTTGCGTAGTCTAAAATTTCTTGTTTATGAAAAATTAAAAGCGGTCGTAGCAAACGCTCATTAGCTTTATACGGTTCGATGCCGGTTAAACCCGCAATACCCGTACCCCTACAAAAATGCATGAATACGGTTTCAATATTATCGTTGGCGTGATGCGCCGTTACAACAATCGTATTAAAAGTGGCAAACCAAGCATAACGCAAATCTCTGGCTGCTTCCTGAATAGAAATTTTATGCTCCAACGCAAAAGCGTTTGTATCAAAATGCTTTACATGAAAAGGTACATCAAGTGAAACAGCCAAAGCTTGTACAAAATTTTCATCCCTGTCACTCTCCGCTCCCCTCAATCCAAAATTACAATGGGCTATTTCAAAATTAATACCAGCTCCTTTTAATAAGTGAGCAAGTACCACACTATCGGCGCCCCCGCTAACAGCAAGCACAAAATGACCATCCTTACTAAATTGAGGAAAGGTATGAGCCCAGTGTTTATTAAACCTAGCTTGCAAGTGCATATGCTACGCTCCTTTTTTTACTTCTTTAGCCCAAGTATCTTTTAATCCAACGGTTCTATTGAATACCAGTTTTGTTGGGGCACTGTCTTTGTCGGCACAAAAATATCCTTTACGCAAAAATTGAAATCCAACGCCCATACTATCTTTTAACAAAGCAGGCTCTGCGTATGCATGCGGTACAACCTGTAAAGAATCTGTATTGATATAATCTTTAAAATCACCTTCGGCACCAGCAACGTCTTCTACATTAAATAAGCGGTCGTATAAACGAACTTCGGCAGGAATTGCATGCGCTGCACTTACCCAGTGAAGTGTTCCTTTTACGTTGATACCAGATGTATCTGAACCACTTTTACTTTCAGGAATATACGAGCAGTGAAGTTCTGTAACATTGCCGTTAGCGTCTTTTACAAAATCATCACACTTGATAATATATGCACTTTTTAAACGAACCATTTGACCTGGGGCTAGTCTAAAATATTTTTTAGAAGGCTCTTCCATAAAATCATCCCGCTCTACAAAAATTTCTTTGCTAAAAGGAACTTCTCTTGTACCGCCATTTGGATCTTCTGGATTATTTTCTGAATGTAATATTTCACCCTCACCCGTATAGTTGTTGATAATCACTTTTAATGGATCAAAAACCACCATGCGGCGCACGGCTGTTTTATTTAAATCTTCACGCACACAAAATTCAAGCAAACTAATATCAATTAAGTTGTCACGTTTTGCAATACCAATACGATCACAAAATTCTCTGATAGCCGCTGCAGGATAACCTCTTCGGCGCATACCAGAAATGGTAGACATACGTGGATCATCCCAACCTGTCACATGATTTTCTTGAACCAGCTGTAGTAGCTTACGCTTACTCATAACTGTGTAAGTCATGTTTAAACGTGCAAACTCGTATTGCTTAGATGGAAAAATCGATAATTTTTCTATAAACCAGTTGTACAGTTCTCTGTGTGGTATAAACTCTAGCGTACAAACTGAATGTGTAATATTTTCGATGGCATCGCTTTGTCCATGTGCAAAATCGTACATCGGATAAATGCACCATTTGTTACCGGTGCGGTGGTGATGCGCGTGTTTAATTCTGTAAATGATAGGATCACGCATAAGCATGTTACTACTTGCTAAATCAATTTTAGCGCGTAACACTTTTTCACCATCGGCGTATTTACCAAGGCGCATGTCTTCAAAAAATTGCAAATTTTCGGCAACGGTTCTGCTCCTAAAAACATTGGGAGTACCCGCTTGTGTTGGCGTCCCTTTTTGCGTTGCAATTTCTTCCGAACTACTATCATCTACATAAGCAAGACCCATTTCAATTAAGCGAACGGCAAAACCATGTATTTGATCAAAATAATTAGAAGCGTATAATTCTTCGGCCCAATTAAAACCAAGCCATTTAACGTCGTTTTTAATGCTCTCAACATATTCTGTTTCTTCAGTCACCGGATTGGTATCATCAAAACGTAAATTTGTTTTACCGCCATATTTATTTGCTAACCCAAAATTTAAACAAATACTTTTTGCATGGCCAATATGTAAATATCCATTGGGCTCTGGAGGAAAACGCGTAACAATAGACTGGTATTTTCCAGCTGCTAAATCTGCCTCTACAATTTCTTCAATAAAATTCAAACTCTTTTCTTCAGACATACATCACTTTTTTACGCTGCAAAGTTACGCAAAATCTAAGCTACAGGCGTGTATGACCCTATAAATTGAGTTGCCGCAACCATATCCGTGTGCATAAGCCTGTCTGCGGCCATAAAACTAACTTTTTGGCGCAGTGACGCTACTAGTTTTTCGATGGGTTCGGAGCTCTTAGCAGGCCTTCTAAAATCAAGCGCTTGTGCTGCACTTAACAGTTCTATGGCGAGTACTTTTTCTACATTATCAATCACGCGAAGGCATTTGGTAGCCGCGTTGGCGCCCATACTCACATGGTCTTCTTGGTTATTAGACGATGAAATACTATCTACCGAAGCTGGCGTACAAAGTTGTTTATTTTCACTAACAATACCTGCTGCCGTGTACTGCGGAATCATAAATCCAGAATGCAGCCCTGGATCTTTCACTAAAAATAAAGGCAGATCGCGCTGACCACTTAACAATTGATAGGTTCTACGCTCCGAAATATTAGCAAGTTCACTCATCGCAATCGCTAAATAATCGAGTGCAATAGCAAGCGGTTGTCCATGAAAATTTCCACCACTCACAATTAAATCTTGGTCCGGAAAAATATTGGGATTGTCTGTTACCGAATTTATTTCGCGCATAAAAATGGACAACACATGGTTAAACGCATCAATGGTGGCACCATGCACTTGCGGAATACATCTAAATGAATATGGATCCTGAATTTGTTTACCTGCAGAAGCTGCAATACTGCTCCCCGCCAAATAATCACGTATTTTTTTTGCCGTTTGCACCTGCCCTTCATGCGCTCTAATGCTATGTATTTGTGGGCTAAGCGGCTCTGTGGTACAATTAAATGCATCAAATGAAAGTGCTGCAATTAACTGCGCCATTTCAATTAAATGCTCCGCTTTTTGCAAACAGTACATGCCATAAGCACTCATAAATTGTGTACCATTAATAAGTGCCAACCCTTCTTTACTTTGTAATTTAATAGGGCTCCAATTATAGCGCTCCATAATACTTGCAGTATTTTGAATAACGCCATCAATGGTTACTTCACCTAGTCCCAAAAGCGGTAAACTTAAATGACTCAGTGGAGATAAATCACCGGAAGCACCTAGTGACCCTTGCGTATAAATAACGGGTAACACGCGGTGGTTGTACATTTCTAGTAAACGTTTTACCGTTTCAATTTGAACGCCACTATGTCCATAACTCAACGACTTAATTTTAAGCATGAGCATGAGTTTAACAATAGCCTCTGGTACCTGTTCGCCTAATCCACAAGCATGGGAAACAATTAAATTATATTGGAGTTGTTCAATTTGTGAATCGTCGATGGTAATGTTTTGTAAAAAACCAAAGCCCGTATTAATGCCGTAATAATTTTTGTCTTTTTGGGCCATTTTTTGATCCAAATAAGCACGACATGTAATAATACGGTCATGGGCATCAAAAGTGATGGACACATCTTGATTATGCGATAAAAGATTTTTAACCTGGTTAAAATGAAGCCACTTTTGGTCTAATGGCAAATAATTATAACTCACAAGCATTCGTTTAATGCAAAGTAAACACTTTTTAAAAACAAGGGAGCAATTCAAAATTCAACCATACTTCATTGATTTCTTTTGAATTTATGCTCAATTTTTCTTTATTTTGCGCCACTCTAACAAGGACCGGTAGCTCAGCTGGATAGAGCAACTGCCTTCTAAGCAGTAGGTCATTGGTTCGAATCCAATCCGGTTCACAAAGCCCCAAACACCTATTTTTGGGGCTTTTTTGCGGAGTTTACCGCCTAATTCCCATTAAATTTCACGACATTTACAAGGCCGTGTTAAAATATTGTACATACTTCTTTTTGAGCATTTTTTGCCTAGCAGTAGGTATGAATACTGCATTGGCACAAGGCTGTCCACCCAATATTGGATTTGAAACAGGTAATTTGTCTAATTGGGAATCATATGATGGGTTTATATCTAAATCTAATGGAAACATTAGCATGTCGTTGGTAAGCCCCCTAGACGGTAAACACACCATCATTACCAACTTTCCGGGCACTACCGCCAAAGATTATTATGGCGCCTTTCCTACCAGTTGCCCAAATGGTAGTGGATACTCTGTAAAACTAGGTAATGATCAAACCCAAGGCGAAGCTCAAAGTGTGCAATACACTTTTACGGTTCCTGCCACAGAAGGTGATTATAGTATTATTTATAATTACGCTGTTGTGTTTGAAAACCCAACTGGCCATCAAGATTGGGAGCAACCAAAATTTACGGTAAAGGTTTTTAATGTCACAGACAATAAATATGAAACCTGTGGTGCTTTTGAATTTATATCGGCCCCTAACCTTCCAGGTTTTAAAGAATCAACCGTAAAAAAATTAGTGTACTACAAAGATTGGGCCCCCATCACTTTAAAACTACCTGGCTACCAAGGCAAAACCTTGAGGCTCGAATTCACCACCAACGATTGTGCCAAGGGTGGTCATTTTGGCTATGCTTATTTAGATGTGAATGATAACTGTACGACACCCGTTACAGGCAATGTTTTTTGCACCAATATTACGGGGCTTAGTTTAACAGCACCTTATGGCTTTGCCGATTACAAATGGTTTACCGACGATTTTTCAAAACAATTAGGAAGTGACGTGGTACTTACCATTTCTCCAGCACCCCCACCAAAAACAAGGCTAGCACTGGTTATTACACCTTACCCCAACCAAGGATGTTTAGATACTTTATATACCACCATTGTAAAATCTTTGGACCCTTATGTATTTAAATTAAAAGACAGTGTGGTGGCTTGCCAAAAAACAGGTGCCGATATTACAGACAGTTTGGTAACATCGGGCAGTAGTCCTGGATTAAAATTAAGTTACTTTAATAGTGCAATCGGAGGTGATTATGTTGCTTCGCCAAAATCTATTGGACAATCAAGTACTATTTATGTGAAGGCCACCAATAGTGCGGGTTGCGCAGATACAAAACCTTTACAAGTAAAAGTGTATCCTAACCCAACAATTAATATTAAGCAACCTTTGGCTGCATGCATTCCGGAAACCATAAATATTACCGATACGACATACACAAATGGGAATGATCCTAATTTAAAATATAGTTATTGGCTTGACGCTGTAGCAA
>Ga0209598_10000863_pt1 | contig 24597 bp, 14 predicted proteins | sample M_140807_EF_Meta_FD_187317 | JGI IMG/M metagenome (GOLD analysis project Ga0209598, IMG submission 187317) | Freshwater microbial communities from Lake Montjoie, Canada to study carbon cycling - M_140807_EF_MetaG (SPAdes) (version 2) | ecosystem: Environmental > Aquatic > Freshwater > Lake...
CCCTGCGTGGCCGACCGGAGCTCGGTCGAATAGCCGAACATCTCGGCGAGCGGCACATCGGCCTCGACGCGGGCGAAGCCGTCCTCCTCGGACGTGCCGGTGATGATGCCGCGGCGCTGGTTGAGCGTGCGGGCCATCGCGCCCTGGAACTCGTTCGGACCCTCGACCGCGACCTTCATCACGGGCTCGAGGATGACCGGGCTGGCCTTCGAGTACGCCTCGCGGAACGCGCCACGCGCGGCCTCCTGGAACGCGATGTCCGACGAGTCGACCGCGTGGGCCGCACCGTCGTTGATCACGACCTTGAGATTCACGACCGGGAAGCCGATGAGGCGCCCCTTGGGCATCATCGACTTGAAGCCCTTGTCGCACGACGAGATGAACTCGCGCGGGATCACGCCGCCGACGATCTGCTCCTCGAACAGGTACTCGGCGTCGGGCCACGGCTCGAGGTAGCCGGCGACGCGGCCGTACTGACCGGAACCACCCGTCTGCTTGCGGTGCGTGTAGTTGAACTCCGCCTTGCGGCCGATCGTCTCGCGGTAAGCGACCTGCGGCGCGCCGGTGTCGACCTCGCACTGGTACTCACGCTTCATGCGCTCGACGTACACCTCGAGGTGCAGCTCACCCATGCCGCAGATGATCGTCTCGCCGCTCTCCTCGTCGACGAAGGTCCGGAACGTCGGATCTTCACGCGTGAAGCGGTTGAGCGCCTTGCCCATGTTGATCTGTGACTTCTGGTCCTTCGGCTTGATCATCAGCTTGATGACGGGCTCGGGGACGAACATCGACGTCATCGCGATGTCGACCGTGCCGTCCGTGAAGGTGTCGCCGGTGTTGCAGTCCACGCCGAAGAGCGCGCACAGGTCACCCGCGCACGTGTCTTCGATGTCCTCCATCTCGTTGGAGTGCATGCGGACGATGCGGCCGACCTTGACCTTCTTTTGGGTGCGCATGTTGACGATCGTGTCGCCCTTGCGCAGCGTGCCCTGGTAGACGCGGATGTAGGTCAACTGGCCATAGCGACCGTCGTCAAGCTTGAAGGCGAGCACGACGAGGGGCTTGCTCGAATCACTCGGCAGCACGAGGGGCGCCTCGTTGTTGTCGAGGTCCACCGCGCCGTTCTCGACCTCGGTGGGGTTCGGCAGGTAGAGGTCCACACCGTCGAGCAGGAGCTGAACGCCCTTGTTCTTGTAGGCTGAGCCCATCATCACAGGGGTCAGGTGGAGCGAGAGCGTGCCCTTGCGGATCGCGCGGCGGATCTGCTCCGTCGTCGCCTGACCCTCAAGCGCGGCCATCATGAGCTCATCGTCGAACATCGAGACCGCGTCGATCATCTTCTCGCGATACTCGTTCGCCGTGGCGACGAGGTTCGCCGGCACGTCCGACTCGATGATGTCCTTGCCGCCCTCGCCCTCGAACCGGAAAGCGCGCATCGTCGTCAGGTCGACCACGCCCTCGAGCTCCGCCTCGGAGCCGATGGGGATCTGGATCATGACGGCGTTGTGGCCCAGCTTCTCGCGGAGCTGCGACGTGACCTTGTAGGCATTGGCGCCCTGGCGGTCGAGCTTGTTGACGAACGCGATGCGGGGCACCTTGTAGCGGCGCATCTGGCGGTCGACGGTGATCGACTGGCTCTGCACGCCGGCGACGCCGCACAGCACGAGGATCGCGCCGTCGAGGACGCGGAGCGCGCGCTCCACCTCAATGGTGAAGTCCACGTGCCCCGGGGTGTCGATGATGTTGATGAACTTGTCGCGCCAGAAGCAGTGCGTCGCGGCGGACTGAATGGTGATGCCGCGCTCGCGCTCGAGCTCCATCGAGTCCATCTTCGCGCCGACGCCGTCCTTGCCACGCACCTCGTGGATCGCGTGAATCCGGTCGGTGTAGTAGAGAATCCGCTCCGTCAGCGTGGTCTTGCCGGAGTCGATGTGAGCGCTGATGCCGATGTTACGAACAAGCGAGAGGTCGGAAATCATAGGGCCGCCTTTTGCCGGTATGAGGGGGTTTTCGGGCGCGGGATGGTAACGATCGAGGCGCGATTTGCAAGGGCGTCGGGACAGTTTGAGCGTCGGACGTCGCAGACGACCGCGACTTGTCTCGATTTCGCCGCGGTGCGATGGTCGCGCCGATGAGCCGCCTGCCTCGACGAACCCCGCGCGCAACGCGCCCTGTGACCTCTCCCGACGACGCCGGACGCACGGCTGATGGTCAGGTCGTCTGCCGCAAAGGACCGGTTCTCTACGTCGATCGGGACGGCGAGCGCATCGCCTGCTCAGCGCGCGGCCCCGGCAAGGGCGCGGTCGTCGGCGACCTCGTCTTCCTTGAGGCGGACGTCGTTACGGGCTGCGTCCCACGCCAGACCGAGCTCGTTCGCGTCGACGCGCTCGGTGACCGCCCACACACCATCGCCGCGAACGTTGACCGGATGTTCATCGTCTGTGCGGTCGAGCCGCCCCTGCGCGAGGGTCTCATCGACCGTTACCTCGTCGCGGCCCACCGCGCGGGCATCGCGGCGCACATCGTCTTCAACAAGACCGACCTCTTCCTCGAAGACGACCCTGAGGACGAGGCGGACTTTCGTGAGCGCCTCTCCCCCTACCCGCCGCTCGGCGTGCCGGTCCACTATGTGAGCGCACTCGAGGCCCGCGGTGTCGAGAGCGTGCGCGCCGCACTCACAGACCACCTCGGGATCTTCGTCGGGCACAGCGGCGTGGGCAAGACGAGCCTGCTCAACGCATTATGTCCCGGCCTTGAGCATCGCACGCAGGACCTCTCGGAGCAGAGCGGCCGCGGGCGTCATACGACGAGCCACACGGAGCTCTTCGAGGTCCCCGGAGGCGGCCGCATCATCGACAGCCCAGGTGTTCGTGCCTTCGGCCTTTGGGCCATCGACCCCGCCGAGGTCAAGAATCACTTCGTCGAGTTTCTGCCGCTCGCCGCTCGCTGTCGCTTCGCCGACTGCGCGCACGCCGAAGAGCCCGCCTGCGCTGTGCGCGACGCCGCCGAGGCGGAGAAGATCAGCCCCTTTCGTTACGAGGCCTATCTGCGCATTCGAGAGTCTCTGCGCGCGTCGCAGGGCTGAACCTTGCAGCCCGACCACCTGGCTCCGCGACCAGACGAATCCCTCGACCGCCTCAGTCGAACGCTCTGGCTCCTGCAACGCAAACGCGGCCACCGCGCGACCTCGGACGACGTGGTGCTCGCGGGTCTCGCGGTTGCAGCGGCGCCGAGGGCGCTCCGGGCGCTCGATCTGGGCACAGGCAAATGCACCGTGGCGTTGCTCCTGGCGAGAGCGCTGCCGGACTGCGCGTTCGTCGGGGTCGAAGCGTTCGCTGAGAGCTACGCGCTCGGCGCGCGAAATGTCGCTCTCAACGATCTAGAGACGCGCATCGATGTTCGGCTCGGTGACCTGCGCGACGCTGGTCTCCTCTCGGCTGAGGCCCCCTTCGACCTTGTGACAGGCGCGCCGCCCTTCATGCCGCTTGGGACGGGCGTGCTGCCGAGTGACCCGCAGCGCGCCGCGGGCCGCTTCGAGACACGCGGGGGCATCGAGGCGTACGCGGCTGCGGCTGCACGCACGCTGTCTCCGTCTGGGCGCACTGTTCTGCTGATGGATGGCGCCTCCGCGCCTCGGTCGCTCGCGGCGCTCGCGCAGGCTCGGCTCAACGTCCTCGACTGGATCGAGGTTCGGCCCCGTCCCGACCGTCCGCCGACTTTTCATGTCTTCGTCGCCGGCGTCGGGCCGACCGTCGTGCCCACATGCGGACCGCGCCGCGTGCTCTCGATGCGCGACCAAGACGGCGACGCATGGCATCCAGAGTACGCCACGCTTCGCGCAGCGCTCGACCTCGAGACAGTCGGCACGCCCGTTGCGTTGCCCGGTCGCCCTAAGCCTCTCTAACGGAGCCCAGCACTTGCGTAACGTTCTGTTTTCAATGAGTTTTGCGTGCATCGTCGCGGCCTCCACCGCGTCGAGCGCGCAGGCCGCGGCCCGGTGGCGTGCGTATCCTAACGGCGCCCGCGATGTCTACGCGCGGGTTTCCAACGAGTACCTGCTCGTGTCGCCCTCGTCTGGATACGACCTCGGCAGCCTATCGCTTGCCCTCGGAAAGGCGACGACCACGGGCGCGCTGACCGACCTGCGGCCGCTCGTCCGGGAGCGCGTGCTGGTGCGCGTCCGGGGGCTCGAGCCGAGCGCTCTTGAGGCGCTCGGCGCTCGCCTGCTCGACGAGGGCGTCGTGACGGGCGCTTGGCCGGCGCTGGAGAGAAACGGAGGCGTCGCGTTCGTCGACGACGCCGTGGCTGTTCGCCTCTCTGGGACCCCAGACGCCGCAATGCTCGAGAAGGCGGGGCTCGTGCTTGAGGGGGCCACCGCGTTGCCGGGCGTCTTCCGCGCTCGGGCCGTGGCGGGCGACGCGATCGCCGCAGCCCTGAACGCGCGCGGCCTCCCCGAGGTCGTCTGGGCCGAGCCCGACTTGGTCCGGGATGTCAAGCTGAATGGGACCATCCCGAACGACCCCGAGTTGGGCGCGCAATGGCACCTCGACAACGCGGAGGACGTCGGTGATATCGACGCAAACGCCGCGTGGGCGCTGACGACAGGCGAGCCATCGGTTGTCATCGGCATCTTCGATACGGGCACTGACCTCGACCACCCTGACCTCGTGACGAACATTGTCGGCGGGTTCGACGCGGCCGACGCCGATGAAGTGGCCGAGGCCGAGTGCGGCGCATCCCAAGACGGCGCGGGCCCGGCGGGGAGCTGCCCGCGCGACCGCCCGTTCCGCGAGTCGCACGGCACGGCAGTCTCCGGCCTGAGCGCGGCGCGCGGCGCGAACGAGGTCAACGGCGCGGGCGTGTGCCCCGACTGTGCCCTCTTTCCCGTTCGCCTGATCGCGGAGAGCGGCGGCCTGCGGTCCCTCGGCAACGCAGAGACTTTTCGGCGCGGTGCGGACGCCGGGCTGAGCGTCATCAACAACTCGTGGGGGCCCAACCTGTCCCGCTTCTTTCCGCTGTCGCAGGCGGAGCGCGAGGCGTTCGATTATGTGACGCGGGACGCTCGCGACGGCCGCGGTGTCGTGGTCCTGTTCGCGGCCGGCAACGATTACTTCACCCCGGCGGACGCGAACCCCTACGCGAGCTATCCGGACAACGTCACCGTCTCGGCGAGCACTCGGAAGGACGACTTTGCCTGCTACTCGGACTATGGCGACGTGGTCGCCATCGCCGCACCCAGCCAGGGCTGCTTTGACGGCGAACCGGGCATCGCCACGACGGATTTTCAGGGGCCCGAGGGTTACTCCGCCTCGGAGTTCACCAACGGCTTCGGCGGCACGAGCGCCGCGAGCCCCATCGCCGCCGGCCTCGCAGCGTTGGTGCTGTCGGCCAACCCGACGCTCACCGCGCAGCAGGTCAAGCTCGTCCTGCAGATGAGCGCCGAGAAGATCGTCGCCGACAAGAACCCGTGGCAGCAGCAGTTCGGCATCGACCTGGCCGCCGAGTTCGCCTACGACGCGCGAGGCTTCAGCAAGGGCTTCGGCTACGGTCGAATCAACGCGGCCGCTGCGGTCACGCTGGCGCTGAACGCGCCTCCTCAGACGGCGGGCGTCTGCGACGACTTGTGCCCACAGTGCTTCGAGGGGCGCTGCGCGCCGCCCTGCGCGACGGACGACGAGTGTCCTGCTGCGTCACGGTGCGTGGACGTCGGCGAAGGCCGGACGGGCTGCGTGGTCCCCAAGCCGGCGCCCACCGCACCGGGTCAGCCCTGCGCCGCGGAGTGCGCGGCCTGTATCCCGACGATCGACAGTAACTTCGCCGGCGCCGAGGTGTGCACCACGGCGTGCGAGGACGACGCAGGCTGCCCGTTCGGCTTTGACTGCCGCGCCGTCGACATCGAGGGCGGGCCAGCAAAACTCTGCATCCCGGGCAACAAGGAGTGCGGCCTGCCCTTCGACGACGTGCGCTGCCAGAGTGAGCTGGCGGTTTCGGGCAATGGCACGACCTATTGCTCGTGCGAGTGCCTCCCCGACACCCCGGGTGCATGCCCCGAGGGCTTCGTATGCGAGCCTTCATTGTGCCAACAGCGCGGCCAGACCATTCAGTGCGAGCCCACGAGCGAGAACCGCGCGAACTACTTCCCGAGCTGCTTCCCCGATCCGAATTTCCGTCGTCCGTGCACAGGCCACAGCGACTGCGCGAGCGGGCTGTTCTGCATCGACGGCGCGTGCGCGCCCGACCAAGAAGAGGGCGGCTGCGACGCGTGCATCGTGTGCACACGGGACGCCGACTGCGCGGCGGGCGAGTCTTGCGTGGACACCACGCGTGGGCTGCACTGCCTGCCCTCTTGCCGCGCGGACGACGACTGCCCCGCGAGCACCGTGTGTGTCAACGTGCCGGGCCCGGCGGACTTCTACTGCGTGAACGAGAACTACCAGACAAAAGGCATCTGCCCGCGGTCGTGGCGCTGCGAGCAGCCCGGGCGCTGCTTCTCCGACGCAGACTGCGACGAGGGTGTCGCTTGCGTGGACCGCGCGTGCGACGTGGTCACGCCCGAGATCGACGCCGCCCCCGCCGACGCCGCCCCCGTCGACGCGTCAGTGGACGCGGGTCCGCGCGATGCGGTCGCTCCCGACGCCGAGCCCATCGAGGCAGACGCAGCGGCTGAATCAGGTGACGAGCGCGCGGCGAGCGGTGGTTGCAGCGCCCGCCCCGCGAACGCCCCCTTGCCGTGGGGCTGGCTCGCGCTCTCGTTGGTCGGCGTCGCTGCGCGGCGGCGTCAGCGCTTGCGAGGCAGCCGGAGCACGACCTGCTCCTCGAGCGCGCGCTGAATCACGTCGGCCCGCAGTCGCTCGGCAGCGTAGTGCTCGACCTCGATCCGCGGACATACGAAGGCGAGCGTCTGCGTGACCCGAACTGAGCCTGGCTGGCTGGCATAACGCCGCTCAAAGCGAAGACAGCCATCCGCGACGCGGACATCGCTCGGCACGCGGAGCGTCGTGGCGCCCTCGGGCAGCGTCAGGTCCATCGTCCAGGCCCACGAACGCGGCACGCCGAGGTCGACGTCGTGACGCCGCTCGGCGAGGCTGAAATAGGGCGTCGGAGACCACCCAAACGGTGCGCGGACACGGAGCGTTTCGCCCTCGACCTGCCCGACGGCGGGCGCCGTCAGCGCAACGCTGAGCGCTGCGGGCGCGCGGACTGAGTCGAGCCGACCGACCTTCGGTGCCTCAGTCCGAGCGCCCGTCATCATGAACCCCGCTTGCTGCTGCATCAGCTGCGCGAGGCGCTCCGGGTTGCCAGCGTCCCTGCGCAGGGTCGATCCGGTGGATCCGACGGCGACCAGCTCGAGCTCTCCGCGCGCATCCCCCGCCGCGTCGAGGCGCAACTGCAGCTTGACTTGGGTCGAGTCGACCTCGGCCTCCTGATACGGCACTTCACGCCAAGTCTCCTGCGGAACGGCGGTGGTGGACCCGTCAAGAAATGGCTTGGGGTCGAGCACAAGGCTCCATGTTCCCTGGTCGTCGGGACGCAGAACCGAGACGTCGAACTGCTCGACTGTCGGGTCGAAGAAGCGCCCGCCCGGGAGCCCCGGCTGGTCGGGGACGTAGACGATCGCGTGATTGAACTGCTGCATGGGGACGCCGCGCGCGACGGGTCCCGTGTCGCGCGTGCGAACGGTCGCGAAGTGGGCTTCGATGCCCGCGAGCCGAGCCAATGTGATGAAGAGCACTGCCTTGTCTTTGCAGTCGCCATAGCGTCGCGAAACTGTGACCGCGGCGGGATGCGGCTTCACGCCCGCGATCTCCTTCTCGTAGTCTTGCTGGTAACGGATTTCGTTCATCACCCAGGCGTGAATGCGCTCGACCTTGTCGAGCGGCGAGGTCGCGCCATCGAGCACGCGCAGCGCGACGGCCTCGACTTCGGTATCGACGCGGAAAGCGTCGCGCAGGAGCGCGGCCTCCCAGCCGGAGAATGTCTCCCAGCTCGGCACCGTGCTCACCACGACATGCGACGCGACGGTGGCCCACGGGGGCATCGCCGGCTCAAGGATAACCGGGGCCACGTCGGTGCGTGACCAGGCCACGCGCGCCCATTCCCCCATCTCGGTCGCCTCACGCACAATCGGGCCGAGGCGCTCTTCGTGGAGGGTCGTCGCCTTGCCGCGCCACAGGACCCACCGACTGCGTGCAAGCTGGGCATTGGCCTCGGCAAACCACCAGCGCCGCGCCATGTAGCTCGCGAGGTAGCCGTCGGGGCCGCTGTCGAGCCTGTACTGAAGAACGACCACGCTCCCGGCCTGCAGCTGCCGAAAGCGGACGTTCCCGCCTTGAATGGTGCTCGCGTCGCTTCGACGCCCCTGGGGGTCGACGCTGAACGCGTTCAGGATGCGCGCGCGCCCCCCGCCCCGAACCTTGAGGCGGGTCAGGTCGTCGCGGCCCGCGTCGTTGAGCGGGACGGCGACCGTGGTTACGTAGTTCACCGTCGAGCCGTCGGCCTTGAGGACCGTGACCTCGTCATCGAGGAGCTGCACGACGTTCGCACCCGGAGCGGCTGTCGCGACCTGCGCCGCAGCGCCCGCGACCAGGGCATCAATGGCCTCGGGCGTCGGGACGTCATCGACCCACGGCCCCGCCGCCTCGGGCGAGAGAAAGTCGAGCCGATGGGCCACCCGCTCGTTGTCAGGATCCCGCTCGAGCGCGAGGCGCCACGCCGCGAGTGCCTCGTCGCGACGACCCGCCTGGTAGTAGAGCTCAGCCAAGCGGTGCCACCCGACCGGCGCCGTCGGCGCGAGCCTTGTCAGCGCGCGCGCGGCGCGCTCGGCGTCGGCGAAGCGCCCCGCGCGTCGATTGGTCTCGAACAGGCGCTCCCACCCGCCGCGCTCGTTGGGCCAGCCCTGAACGATGCGCTCGGCCCACGCGCGCGCCGCGTCGAAGTCGTCGTTGCTCTGCGCGTGCCATTGCAAGCTCATCAGCGTGCCGTAGCCGTTCGGCACGACCTTGAGCCACGCGCGCAGGACCTCGACCGCCTGGGGATAGAGGCGCAAATCATCCAGCGTGTCCGCGAGCTCCGACTGCACAGCGCTCCAGCGAGGCCAACGGGCGTCGACCTCGCGCAGCACGCGCAGGCGGTCCTCGTGCCACCCTTCGCGCTCAAACGCCGCCGCGAGCGCCAGCCACGCCTCGGGCAGGTGCGGGTGAGCCGTCGTCAGCGCAATCAGGCGAGCGCGGGCCTTCTCGCCGAGGCCCTGCCGTGCCCATTGCTGGACCTGACGCAAGACCAGCTCGGGGTAGAGCTCGCCCGTGTCCGCGAGCAGGCTGCGCAAGCCCTCGGCGGCCTGCGCCCACTCTTGGTTGTCCCAGGCCGCCTGCGCGAGCCGCCAGCGAGGGACCCAAGCCTTCGGAGCGCGCGCGGCGAGGCGCTGCGCCAAGTCCGCTGCCAAGGCACGTTCACCCAACGCGTTCGCCCAAGACAGCGCGAGTGCGTCTGCTGCTGCGCCCGTCAAGCCGGCGGCAGCCACTCGGCGCGCGACGAGCTCAGCGCTGCCCAGCGGCGCGACCACGGGCGTGGGCCCGCTCGACGGCGACGTGTGCAGGGGGAGCACCTTGAAGTCGCCGCGCTTGAGGGGCTGCCCCCCGGGCCGCGTGAGGCGCGCGAACAGGCGCCACGCGCCCTCACCGTGGGCCGACTTCACCAGGAGGCGGTTCGCGCCGGCGCGCAGAGAAACGGGCACGACGATCGCATCGCTCGGTGAGGCCGACACGGACGGCAGGCTCGCCACCACTGTGTCGTTGACCCAGACCTTGACCGGGTCGGTCACCCTCAGGCGCAGCTCGTAGTCGCCCTCGGCAGGCAGCTCGACGGCGGTCGCGAGGTAGGCGACCTGCCAAGTCGTCGGTTCGAGGATGTCCGTGAGCTCAAAGCCCCCGCGCGGATCAGCGATGTCGGTTGACCGCCACGTCACGTCAACCAACTTGCCGCGAACGACGCCGCCCTGCGGCGGATCAAGGCCGCGCTCCGGCGCGAACTCCAGGTTGAAGCCCTTGCCTTGGTCGTTGTCGAAGGTGCCGATGACCGACCAGCCCAGCTCGGGACCCAGGCGCGCGACTGCCTCGTCGCGGCGCTCGAAGGCGCCATTGACCTGCGCGGCCTCGGCGAGCGCGATCGCGGCCGCACCGCGAACCTCTGCGAGGGGATGCGCCTCGGCGAGCTCGGCGTAAAGCGCCCGCGCCCGCTGGTCCTCGAACGCAGTCCACCACAGGTCATCGAGCGCAGCCAAGTGGAGGAGCGCGCAGGGGTTCGCGGGGTCCCGAAGCGCCGCCTCGAGCAGGTCAAAGACGTCGAAGCGACGCTCCTCGAGCTGGGCGAGCTGCACGGCCAAATCGAGGGCACGCGCGTCATGCGGCGCAGAAGCGAGCGCCGCGTCGACGGCGTGGCGGAGAGCCCGCGTGCTCTCCGCGCCGTAGAAGGCCTCGGTCGCACGGGTGAGCGCGTCCGCAGCCGCAGGCGAGAGCGGATGGGCGACCATCGGAGCGGCGGGGGGGCGCGCGCCACACCCACACAGCGCGAGCACCGCCCACAAGAAAAGCAACTTCCACGGAGTCGGTTGTCGATTCGTATCTCTCACCGGACGTCCATAATCAGGGATTCCCCGTGGGGTCAAGCGCCGCTATCCTGCGCGCCATGCAGGATTCACGCGGCAGTCAAGTCGTTCTCGTCTCGGGGTGCAGCGGCGGCTTCGGTTACCGCGCGGCGCGGGAGCTGGCACGCCGAGGGCATGTCGTCTACGCCGGTCTGCGCGAGCCCGAGGGCCGCAATGCGGAACGCGCCGCAGCGCTCCGCGAGTTCGCGTCTCAAGGCAACGCCGCGCTGCACATCGTTCAGCTCGACGTGGATGACGCGGCGAGCGTAGACGCGGCCGTCGAGCACGTCGTGCACAGCGGCGCGGGCCGCATCGATGCCCTCGTCAGCACGGCGGCGTACAGCGTCATGGGGCCGATCGAGGCGTGCCGGCCTGAGCAGCTCCTCGCCGAGCTCAACACGAACGTCGTCGGCGCGCTCCGGCTCTTTCGCGCCGTGCTCCCGCCGATGCGGCGCGCCGGCCGCGGGCGCATCTTGCAAATCACCAGCGGGCTGGGCCGCGCGGCCGTGCCCTTCATGGGGCCTTACAGCCTGAGCGCATGGGCGCAAGAGTGCATCGCCGAGGTCCTGCACTACGAGGCAGCGGTCTTCGGCATCGAGGTCGCCATCCTCGAGCCGAGCGCCTACCACACCGATCTCGGCGGCCCCGCGGTCAAGGCGGTCGGGGACGCTGAGCGGCTCGTGCACTACGAAGCGCAGCTCGTCGCCTTCGCGGAGAAGCTGCAGCGCTCCGACCCCGCCGCTGCGGGCACCGCCGACCCCGAAGAGGTCGCCCTCGCCGTGGCGGACGCGCTCAGCGCCGACCAACTCCCACTGCGCACGCCGGTCGGCGCCAGCGCCGAGGCGCTCGTCCGGCTCCGGAACGAGTCGACCACGGGCGAGTTTAGAGCGGTCATTCTCGACAAGACCGGCCTCGGCGAGTTCGTCAAGGCAAAGCACCGCTGAGGTCCGCATGCCTGTCTTCGTTGAAACCCTAGAGAGCACGCTGCTCGTCGGTAACCCGCTCGGAGACAGCCCAACGCGCCGTGTTCCGGTGTACTTGCCCGCCGAGGCTGCGGCGCACCCCGGGCGCCGCTACCCGCTGCTCATCGCGCTCGCAGGCTTCACGGGCACAGGGGAGAGCTTCCTCAACTACGACTTCTACCAGCCGAACCTGCCGCAACTCCTCGACGCGATGATCGCGTCGGGCGAGATGCCGCCCGCGGTGGTCGTGATGGTCGACGCGATGACCGCGCTCGGCGGCAATCAGTACCTGGACAGCAGCGCGGTCGGCCCCTGGAGCAGCCATATCCTGCACGAGGTCATCCCGTGGGCTGAGGCGCGCTTCCCCGTCCTGCGCGGCCGCGACCACCGAGGCGTCTTCGGAAAGTCTTCGGGCGGCTATGGCGCGCTGATGATGGGCCTCGAGCACAGTGAGCACTTCGCCGGCGTGGCCTCGCACGCGGGCGACTGCTACTTCGAATACTGCTACGGCGGTGACCTGCCGCACGCAGTCGACACACTGCGCGCGGCGGGCGGCCTCGCGCGATGGCTCGCCACATGGCGAGGGCACGATCGCCTCGCGGGCACGATGTTCGCTGCGGTCAACATCGTCGCGATGAGCGCCTTCTACAGCCCCGATCCCACAGCCCCCTGTGGCTTCGAGCTGCCGTTCAGCCTAGACACCGGCGAGGCGCGGCCCGAGGTGCTCGCCCGCTGGAAACGCAGGGACCCCGTCGAGCTCGTGACGGCGCACGCGCCTGCGCTGCGAAGCCTGCGTTGCCTATTCTTCGACTGCGGCGACCGCGACGAGTACCACCTGCACCACGGCGCGCGCATTCTGCACTTCCGCTGCGAGGCCGCCTCGGTCCCGCACGTGTACCAGCGCTTCGACGATGGGCACCGCAGTATCGGCTACCGATACAAGGCGTCGCTGCCTCTGCTCACACGCGCCCTCCTGTGAACTTGGAGTTGACGATGAACATGACCCGGCTTGCGATGCTCATGGCCCTACTGGTCTGGGGGTGTGGGGGCGGAGCCACGGGCGGGGGCGGAGGCGCCCCCGATGCGGCGCGTCCCAGTCAGGACGCGACCGCGCCAACAGGTGATGTCGCGCCCTCACCCGGTGGTGAGCTCGCTCCGCCCGGCGGTGAGGTCGCCCCACCCGGCGGTGAAGTCGCCCCGCCCGGCGGTGAGGTCGCTCCGCCCGGCGGTGAGGTCGCTCCGCCCGGTGGTGAGGTCGCTCCGCCCGGCGGTGAGATCGCCCCACCCGGCGGTGAGGTCGCCCCGCCCGGTGGTGAGGTCGCCCCGCCCGGCGGCGAGGCGCCTCCCCCTGTTGTGCTCGCGCGCATCCGCATCGTGCCGGACGCGCTGGAGCTCGTCTCGGGACAGACCGGCATCCTGAGCGCCGTCGCGACTTACTCCGACGGCGCCGAACGTGACGTCAGCGATACGGCCCGGTGGCGAAGCATCGATTCGAACGTCGCGGCACCCGGGAGAAACTTGCCGGGTCAGGGCCGCGAGGTTGTGGCCCTCGGCGCGGGCACGACGACGTTCACGGCGACCGTCTCCGGGGTCGAGAGCGCGCCGGCCTCGGTCTCCGTGCTGGATACGCAGGTCGTCGAAATTCAGCTCGATCCGCCACTGGCGACGCTCGGCGCCGGCAGCGCGCGCGCGTTCACGGCCCTCGCGCTCCTGAATGATGGCACGAGTGTCGACGTCACCGGCGTCGCGTCGTGGCGCTCGTCGAACGTCCTGGTGGCCGAGGTCGCACAGGACGGCCCGAACCGCGGCCTGGTCACGGGCCGCGCGGCGGGCTTCGCGTCCATCACGGCGCTGTACGGTGACGTCGTATCGACGCCCTCGCGCGTCGAGGTCACGAACGCGCAGCTGAGCAGTCTCGAGCTGACGGTTGACCCCGCGCGTGCGGCCGCGGGGACCTCGGCGCGCGTTCACGCGACGGGCGTTTACACAGACGGCGCTCGCCGCGCGCTCGACGACCAGGTCGCGTTCACGTCGAGTGACGAGGCTGTTGCCGCCTTCTCGCCTCCGCCCGACGCGCCGGGCACCCTGCGCGCCCTGTCCTCAGGGACGACGCGCCTCACGGCCCGCTTCGGCGATGTCGTCAGCCCAGCCGTCGACTTCGTGGTGACGGCCGCCGCGCTCACCCGCGTCGAGCTCGAAGCCGGCGCCGTGACCATCCCCGTCGGCCAAGCCACGCGGTATGTCGCCCGCGGCTTCTTCTCCGACGGCACCTCACGCGACGTGAGCGCAGACGCCGCGTGGACGACCTCCGACCCCACAGTCGCCTCGACGCGCCAAGGGCCCGACGGCGGGATCGTTCTCGGCGTCGGGCCCGGCCGCGCCCGGATCGGCGCGTCTCTGAGTGGTCAGACCGCCTCCGCCGACCTCGAGGTCACAGCGCTCCGGCTCGTCTCGCTGACGGTCGCGCCGTCGCCCGTGCAGTGTGCGGTCGGCGCCCTCGCGCAGCTCCGCGCGACAGGCAGATTCTCCGACGGCAGCACGCTCGACGTCACCGAACAGGCGCTGTGGCAGAGCGTGAACTCGCTCGTCGCGTCCGTCTCCAACGTCGCCCGCAGACGCGGCGAGGTCACCGGGCTCGGCGCGGGTCAGACGCGCATCTCTGCGACGCTGGAGGGCCTGGCGGACGCCGTCGACGTCACGGTCACCGCGGCCGCCATCGACCGCCTCGAGCTCGCGCCGCTCGCCGTTGAGTTGCCCCTCGGCGAGGTCACAGACCTGACTGCGGTCGCTTTTTATCGCGACGGGGCTCAGCGGGACGTGACGCTGCAAGTCACCTGGGCTTCGTCCGACCCCGCCATCGCGAGCGTGTCGAACCTCTTCGGGACGCAGGGCTTCGTGACGGCACGCGACGTCGGGGTCGCCTACGTCATCGCGACCCTCGAAGGCGTGGAGAGCGAGCCCACCGAGGTCCGCGTGACCGCCCCTGTCTTGCGCACCCTGACGATTCAGCAGGCTGCCCCGCGCGTCTTCGTGGGGCAGACGACGCAGCTCACCGCGCTCGGGACTTACTCAGACGGCAGCGCGCTCGACGTGACGGCCTCTGCGCTGTGGACCTCAGCCGACGAGCGCGTGCTGACCGTGTCGAACCGCGCCGATACGAAGGGGCTGGTCTCCGGCCTCGTCGTCGGGGCGGCCGAGGTCCGCGCCTCGTTCCAGAACCTGCTCTCGCCGGCCGTCACTGTCTCGGTGCTGCCCGTGCCGAACAGCGCGCCCACCGTTCGCCTGAGCTGCCCTGAGTCGGGTCGAGTGGGCGAGGCCCTCGACTTCAGCGGCGCGGGCTCCACGGACGCCGATGGCCAGATTGCGGCGTACATCTTCGACATGGGCGATGGCCGCGCCCCCATCGACAACGGCCTGAGCACAGACCTGTCGTACACCTACCTGCTCGCGGGCCAGTACACGGTCACCCTCTCGGTCGAAGACGAGGACGGCGACCGCGGCAGCGCGCGATGCACGGTCGCCGTGCAGAGCGCGGACGCCCCCCGCGTGCGCTTCGTGACCCCCGTGGGCGTGCGGCAGACGACCCACGGTGAGACCCTCAACATGCTCGTCGACGCCCGCCCTGGAATCGGTCGTCGCATCTCGCGCGTCGCGTTCTTCGTCGAAGGCAACCAGGTCGCCGCGGACGACACCGCGCCCTACGAGGGGAGCTGGCAGGTGCCGATGAACCAGGCGAACAACGCATCGCTCCGCCTGCAGGCGCGCGCGACGGACAACACGAACGAAGTCGGCGTCTCGGACAACGTCACGCTGAACGTCGTCAACACCCCGCCCATCGCGACCTTCCTCGCGATCCCGGTGGGCGTGAACCGCCTCGACGTCGACGCAAACGGCGTCACCGACGACACGACCCCGGTGAATGGCCTCGAGGTCCGGTGGGACTGGCAGAACGACGGCGTGTTCGACACAGACTGGGCCGTCGCGAAGCGGACGTCGTTCAACTATCCCGCGGCGGGCAACTACACAGTGCGCATGCAGGTCCGCGATAACATTGGACAAATCACGTCGGCCACGCGTGCCGTGTCCTTCGTAGACCAGCGTCTCGTGAACGGCGACATCGGCAACGACGTGTGGTTCGGCCAGGTCATTGTGACAGGGGACATCCGAGTGCTCCCCGGCACGACGCTGACCATCGCCGCCGGCACTCAAATCCTGTTCGTCCAGACGGACCAAGACAACAACCAGATCGGCGACTACGGCCTGCTGGTCAACGGCCGCGTCCTTGTTCAGGGAGAGGCGGCGAACCCCGTCGTGTTCACGTCGTACACGGTCGACTCGAATGACCAGCGCGTGAACGGCGACTGGGACGGCATCATCCTGCAGGGCGACCAGCCCAGCAGCATCGCCAACGCCGTCGTCGAGTACGCCAACATCGGCTTGAGCGTGCGTGACGCCTCGACTGTAACGAGCACGACGCTCCAGCAGTGCAAGAGCCACGGCGTCAGCGTCACAGGCAACGGCGCGCGCTTCACGGACGTGACGGTTCAGGGCTGCCAAGACGGCGTCAACTTGAGCGCGGGGACGAACGCAGCGTTTACCCGCCTGACGAGCCAACGCAACCGCGCGGCGGGCGTCTCGAGCACGAGCCACACCGGACTGCAGCTCATCGACAGCGCGCTCCGCGAGAACGCTGGCCGCGGCCTCTACGGCCAGAGCGCAACGGGCACCATGACGGGCACCGCCATCGCGCAGAATACGTCGCACGGCGTCGAGCTCCTCGACAGCAACTTCACGATGTCCGACCTGACGGTGACGCGCAACGGCGAGACGGGCGTCACGCTGCGCGGCAACTCCGCGGGGAGCCTGCGACAGTCGAACGTGACCGAGAACCGGCGCGAAGGCGTCTCGGTGCAGACGTCGAACGCCCGGAATCCGACGACGGTGATCAACCGGAACAACGTCTTCGGCAACAGCACGACAGCGGGGTATCGCTACGCAGTGGTGGAACCGAGCCCCGCGGTCGCGGCCATTGACGTCACGTCGGCCAATGGCGCGGTGACGAGCGGCGCGTTCGCCGTGGGCGCGAACGACGCCCTCCTTGAGGCCACCGTCACCGTCGTCATCGATGCGGGTGGCTCGGGCTCAGGGGCGCTGCTCAACGGCGCGACGAACGCTGCGATCGTGAGCGGGATCATCAACGGGACGCGGACGTACACGTTGCCCGCGGGCGTCACGTCACTCAAAGTTCAAGCGAACCGCGACTGCTGCGGCAACGTGACGACGACCCTCAACAACGTGCTCGTTCGCTACGCGCCGCAGGCGGGTGTGGAGCTCTCGGTCGGCGTGAGCGCCGGCACACTCAACGCGCGTGAGAACTACTTCGGCGACTATCCGAACGTGCTCGGCCCTGTGGTCTTCGGGCAGCCGTCGAACGTAGACGTGCAAGGCTTCGTGGGGGTGCCGTTCGACGGGAGCTGGTCAACCGGGCCCTACTACGCCGGCCCGCTCCCAGCGGCGACGCGCTGGTCCGGCAACGTCTACGTGAGCGGTGACGTCACCGTGCCTGCGGGCGGGACGCTGACGATCGACCCGGGCACGCACGTTTGGTTCTCGCCGATGGACCAGAATGCCGATGGCTTGGGCGACTACGTGCTCACGGCGACCGGTATGATCGACGCGAACGGTACGCTGGCCGACCCGGTGTTGTTCGCGCCCGACGACCCAACGCCGGCACCGGGCGACTATGAGGGGCTCGTTCTGAACGGCGCGGGCTCGACACTTGACTACACACACGTGCGTTACGGCGACGTTGGGTATCGGGTGGCCGCGAATGCGACCATTCAGGACGGGCGCGTGCTCAACTCTCGCCAAGACGGTCTGCGAGTCACGGCCGGCCGCGCGACGCTGCGCCGGATGCTGGTGGCGAGCAACGGCGGCGACGGCGTCAACGTGACAGGCGCAGTGACGATCGAGGACAGCTACCTGAACGAGAACGGCGATGCTGGCCTCTACACCGAGAGTTCAACGGCGTCGTCCGTGTCGTTCTGCGAGATCAACGGCAACTTCGCGAGCGGGCTCGAGGTCGCGGGCGCAGGGAACCTGACCGCCACATCGAGCTTGGTGACGTTCAACGGTGGCGCGGGGGCGTTCGTGTACTCGCTCGGCGCGCAGAACCCGACGGTCTCGATTTCGCAGTCAAATCTCTTCGGCAATGCGAACTCGGACGGTCGCCCGAACGCGACAATCTCAGGGCTCGCGGGCGGCTTCCCTGTGAGCGTGACGGATGTGACAAGCGCGAACGGGGGCAGCTCAAGCGCAGCGGTCGCGATGCCTGCGGGCACAGAGGCTTGGCAGGTCGATTACAGCGTCACGATCGACGCCGGTGGCTCAGGCGGCGGCGAGGTCCGCAACGGCGCGAACGGCGCGTCCCTGTATGCCGTCAACGGCAACGCCTCCGGCTGGCTCAACTTGCCTACCGCGACCCGTGTGACGAGCCTCATCGCCTACGCCAACCGCGACTGCTGCGGCAACGTGACGACCTCACTCCGCCAAGTCCGCACGCGTCAGACGGGCATTCGTCAGGTCGAGCTCTCCGTCGCGGAGTACTCCGCGCGGGTTCGCCCAATCCTGGCGCAGAACAACTACTGGGGACAATTCCCTGTGGTGCTCGGTGACCGCATCCGTGAAGGCCGCGCGAGCTCCGTGAACTTCGACGGCTTCGCGCTGCAGGCCCTCGACGCGGTCGGTCCGCGCTGAGCGCAGCTCAAGCGTCGGTCAGCGCGACGCCCGGCCAACCGAAGCACAGGTCGGCGCCGAAGGCCCCCGCGGGCGTTTGGAAGCCGACCTTGGCCTGCCCCGCGTCGACGAGCGCCGCGATGGCCGCCGACGACAGCGCGGTAAAGTCGTAGCCGTCCATCGCGGTCACGCGCGCGGCCGCCTCGCGACCGGTCGCGTCCTCCACCTCGCCGTAGATAGAGAAGCGGCCACGTGCGCGCTGCTCAGCGGTCGGACCTGCGGGCGCGGCATCGATGCGCGCCTGCATGCGCCGCTGCACCCACGGCTGCGCCAGCAGCGGACGCACGAAGTTGGACGCCCGCGCGAAGAGTCGCACGCCGAGCGGCAGCGCAGCGTACAGCTCAATGTTCGGGATGCCCGTCGTGTACCACGCCGTCGAGACATCGCCCCAGGGCACGCGGATCGCCCGGCGCGCGCCCACACCAGGGCCAAAGTCGAAGGTCCGCGTCTCCGCCGCCGTGGGCTCGGACACGATGCGGCCATCGCGCCGCACGCAGCCGCCGCGGTGGACGTTTTCGCGCATCGTCGTCGCCGTGCCGTGGGAGAGACGCCCATTCGTGCACAACGCCATGCGCAAGTACGTTGCGGTCGGGAGGCGCGCCTTCAGGTGGGCCGCGAGGCAGTCCGTGGGCACCACGTCGAAGCCGACGCCCGGCATGAGCATCACGCCGGCGCGCGCCGCGTCGGCGCCTCGCGAGGCCACGCCCTCGAAGACCTCGATCTCGCCCGTGATGTCGAGGTAGTGGACCCCCTGACGCACGCAGGCGTCCACCATCGGGCGCCAAGTGTGCGCGAACGGCCCTGCGCAGTGCAGAACGGCCGTCACGCCCGCGAGCGCGGCGTCCAGCGCCGCAGGGTCGTCGAGCCGCGCCGGTCGAGACGAGACCCCGAGGCGCTCGGCGAGCGCCGCGCATCGACCGGGGTCACGACCGGAGACGATGAAGTCCAAGCCGATGGCCGCGGCCCGCTCGGCGACCAGGGTGCCGCTGTAGCCATATGCCCCGTAGATGAGGACCGCCATGACACCTCCAGTTCGACTCGATCGTTGCCCTCGCAGCATAGCGCCGGCCGCGGATTTCTCTTAGCCTCGCGACTCTGAGACGAGGGAGACCCAGCGTGTACGACAACTTCACGGGCACTGAGAGCTATATCGCGTCCCCTGAGCTGCAGGAGGCCGTGAACGTGGCCTTAGCCCTGCAACGCCCGCTGCTGATCAAAGGCGAGCCAGGGACCGGCAAGACGCTCCTCGCCCGCGCGGTCGCGGAGCAGCTCAAGCGGCCGATGCACACCTGGCACGTCAAGAGCACGAGCAAGGCCATCGAGGGGCTCTATGTCTACGACGCGGTGCAGCGCCTGCAAGACAGCCGCTTCGGAGACCGCGACGTGCGCGACATCCGCAACTACATTCGCTTTGGTGCGCTCGGCCGCGCGTTCCTCGCCGACGAGCCCTCGGTCGTGCTGATCGACGAGGTCGACAAGGCGGACCTCGAGTTCCCCAACGACCTGCTGCATGAGCTCGACCAGATGAGCTTCACCGTCACAGAGACGGGCGACGTCCACACGGCGAAAATCCGACCGCTGGTCATCATCACGAGCAATAACGAGAAGGAGTTGCCCGACGCGTTCCTGCGGCGCTGCATCTTCCACTTCATCGCCTTCCCCGAGCCGACGCTGATGGCGCGCATCGTCAAGGTGCACCATCCCAAGGTTCGCGGCGTGCTGCTCGATGAGGCGCTCGCGCGCTTCTACTGGTTGCGCTCACTGCCTGAGCTCCGCAAGCGCCCGAGCACGAGCGAACTCGTCGACTGGCTCGGTGCGCTCGTCCGCGGGGGGCTAGACGAGGCCTCGCTCGCTGAGCGTATTCCGTTCTTGGGTACCCTCCTCAAGAAGGAGCAGGACCTCGAGGCCGTTGCGCGTCGCGGCCGCGGCTGGACGAAGCACTGAACGTGTCGACCGGCGAGCCGCTCTTTCTCGACTTCTTCTTCCTGTTGCGCCGCATCGGTGTGCCCGCGTCGACGCGCGAGTGGCTGATGTTCGTCGAGGCGCTTGAGCGCGGCCTTGTGGCCGCGAGCCTCGACCGCTTCTACGCCATTGCGCGCGCGACCCTCGTGAAACACGAGCGGTACTACGACCTGTTCGACCAGGCCTTCTCGCACTACTTTCTGGGGACTCGCCCCCCCGCGGAGCTCACGCGGGCCATCGAGGCCTGGCTCGAGGACCCGCTGCCGTTGCCGACGCTCAGCCCCGAAGAGCTCGCGGCCCTCGAGCACCTCGACCTCGACGCGCTCATGAAGCGCTTCGAAGACACGCTGCGCGAGCAGGATGAGCGGCACGACGGCGGCAGCAAGTGGATTGGCACGGGCGGCCGGAGCCCATTCGGGCACTCGGGCGTTCACCCGACGGGCATGCGGGTGGGCGGCGAGAGCCGCAGTCGGAGCGCGGTTCAGGTCGCAGCGCAGCGGCGCTTCGTCGACTACCGCGACGACCTTGTGCTCGACACGCGGCAGGTGGGCATCGCGCTGCGCAAGCTGCGTCGCCTCGGCCGTGTCGAGGAGGCGACCGAGCTCGACCTTGAGGGCACGATCGAGGCGACGGCCCGCAACTGCGGCGACATCGAGGTCGCGCTGCGGCCGCCGCGCGAGAACCAGCTCAAGGTGCTGCTGCTGATGGACGTCGGCGGGTCGATGGACCCCTTCGCGCTGACTGTCTCACGGCTCTTCAGCGCCGCGCACGCCGCGCAACACTTTCGCGAGTTTCACGCGTACTACTTTCACAACTGCGTGTACGAGCGGGTGTACGACAACGCGCGCTTCTCGTCGGGCAAGGACACGCTCGAGCTCTTGCGCTGGCTCGGGCCCGATACCCGCTTGGTCGTCGTGGGCGACGCGCACATGGCGCCATGGGAGCTCACGGCCCGCGGCGGCGCGATTGACTACCACCACCAGAACGACGATCCGGGCGTGGTGTGGCTGCAGCGCTTGCGGCGCCACTTCAAGCAGAGCGTGTGGCTGAACCCGATGCCGCAGCGCTTCTGGACACACCCGACCATCGCGCTGGTGAGCCAGCAGTTTTCGATGTTTGAGCTCACGCTGGCGGGGTTGGAGCAGGCCATTTCGTCGCTCCGCCAGAGCGCGTAGGGACCCTTCACAGTTTGTCCAACTCATGAAGCATTCCGCGGGTCTGCGTGTTTCGGTATCCATGTGGGTACATGAACCGACTCCTACTCGCGAGCACCTCTCCTTTCCGCGCCGCCCTCCTCAGACGCTTGGGCTTGCCGTTCGATACGGCCGCCCCGGACTTCGACGAGTCGGACTTGGGGCCCTTCGGCCCCCCCGACATCGCCTTGGCCTTCGCCGAGGGTAAAGCCCGCAGCTTGGCCGCGACTGCCAGAGCGCGGGGCGCGCTGGTCGTCGGCGCGGACCAGGTCTGCGCGTTTGGCGACGAGGTCCTGCGCAAGGCGGAGACGCCGGATGAGGCCGCTGCACAGCTCAAGCGCCTCCAGGGCAAGCGCCACACGCTCTTCACGGGCGTCTACGTGCTTGACCCGGTCACGGCGCGCGGGGCCGGCGAGATCGTGTCGGTCCACATGACGATGCGGGCGCTCAGCGACGACCAGATTCAACGGTACGTCGAGCTCGACACCCCCCGCGGAACCTGCGGCGGCTACACGTTTGAGGGCCTCGGGTTCACCCTGTTCGAGCGCGTCGAGACGACGGCTGGTGTCGACGACTCGGCCATCATTGGACTGCCCTTGCTCACGCTCTCCGGCCTGTTGCGGCGATTCGGGGTCGACCCGCTCGCGTAGTGTCGAGTAAGGTCGCGCGCCATGAACGCGCAGGCCCCCGACGCCCCTCCCCCGCCGCAGAGCGGCACCGCCTTTCGCTCCGTGCCCCGAACGGGCGTCATCTACGTCATGACCGAAGCGGCCAAGTACGGCTACACCCCCGGCAGCACAGACTGGGCGAACCTGGGCCAAGGTCAGCCCGAGGCGGGCGCGCTCCCCGGGGCGCCGAGCCGCGTCGAGCAGGTCGCCGTCCGCACGGACGACATGGAGTACGCACCGGTCTCGGGGCTCTGGGAGCTGCGCGAGGCGGTCGCCGGCCACTATAACCGGCTCTACCGCCGCGGTATGCCGTCGCAGTACAGCGCTGAGAACGTGTGCATCTCGTCGGGTGGCCGCGTGGCGCTCACCCGCGCCGCCGCCGCGCTCGGTGAGATCAACCTCGGGCACTTCTTGCCGGACTACACGGCGTATGAAGAGCTCCTGAGCGTCTTTCGGCTCTTCTCGTCGATCCCCATCTTGCTCGACCCCTATCGTGGCTATGACTTCTCGTTGCGAGAGCTCGAGCGTGAGATCGCTGGCCGCGGCCTGTCGGCGCTGCTGCTGTCGAACCCGTGCAACCCGACGGGCAAGGTCATCTTCGGCGACGAGCTCAAGGGCTGGGTCTCGGTCGCGCGGCGCCTCGACTGCACGCTCCTGATCGACGAGTTCTACTCGCACTATGTCTGGAACGACGCCGCGTTCGGTGGCCCCGAGAGCCCGCCGATGGTGAGCGCCGCGCAGTGGGTCGAGGACGTGGACGTCGACCCCGTGATCCTCTTTGATGGTCTCACGAAGAACTGGCGCTACCCCGGCTGGCGCGTCGCCTGGACCCTCGGCCCGAAGCACATCATCAACGCGATCGCGAGCGCGGGCAGCTTCTTGGACGGCGGCGGCTCCCGTCCGCTCCAGCGCGCGGCCGTGGCCCTCCTCGACGACGAGGCGGTGCTCGCTGAGACGCGCGCGCTCCGGCAGGTCTTCCGTCGCAAGCGCGACATGACCCTGCGTCGACTGGCCGCGCTCGGCCTCCACGTCGACCGCGAGCCCGAGGGCACCTTCTACGTCTGGGCCGACGTGCGCGACCTGCCGCCCCCGCTCAACACGGGCATGGGGCTCTTCCGACGCCTGCTCGAAGAGAAGGTCATCTGTGTGCCCGGCGAATTCTTCGACGTGAACCCCGGCCGCCGACGCGCGCAACGCGGGAGCCGCTTCGCCAGCCACGTGCGCATCTCATTCGGGCCCGACGAGGCGCAGGTGATGACCGGCCTCGACCGCATCGCCAAGGTCATCGCCGAGGCTGCGCGCCAAGGCTGAGCTCGGCCGTCAGCGGCCCAGCAGGAGGCGCCGACACGCCACCCACCGCTTGATCGCGTGCACGCGATCGAGGTGCTTGTGCAGGGCGCCTGCGAACACCACCCGCGTGCTCTCGGGCAGCGGCGCGACCGCCCGCGCGGCGTCCTCGCACCGTGACGTGTGCCGCAGCGCGAAGAGCGTGCCGACCACACTCGCCAAGTCCGGACATTGAGCGAGCAGGGCCGCCAGCTCGCGCACGGCGGCGTCGGCGTCCTCCTCGGCGACCGCGAGATAGGCCTCGCGTCGCGTCTCGTCGCGCTGCATCGCCGCGCGCAGGAGCGCGTGCGCCGGCGCCATCCCGGGGGAGCGTCCCACGGCGACGAGGCGCACGGCGCTCAGCGCCAGCGACACGGGTGCCTCCGGCCCCACTGTGTCGACATGACCGTAGAACAGCGCCGGCTGCGCGAGCATGACCTCGGCCGTTCGCCGTGCCATCACACGCGACAGGAGCGCGCGACCGAGCGTGACTGCAAGCGCGCGCGCCGCAACGTCGGGCGAGTCCGAGTGGGTGCTCGCGTGAGCCAGCACCTGCCGCGCGAGCGCCGCGTCTTCTACGCAGGCTTGGACCCAACGAGGCCGCTGCGTCGGGTCGGCGAGCGCCTGCCAAACATCGTCCACACACACCTCGCGCCACGAGCGGCGTTGCTATTGTACCCTGCGCGGCGTTGACTATCTCGGAGAAGCGCTCGATGTCCCAGCCGCGCCAAGGGTTGTTCGCTTTTCACCAGGGTGAGTTGCACGTCCACTTTCAAGACCAACCGGACCTCGACCATGCCGAATGGTTCGCCCGGATTGGGTTACCCACCCACGGCGTCGCGTTCGACACGGTGCTGCGGGGCAAGGTCGCGTTCGACGCGGACACCGAGCGATGGCGCCTCGGCTTCTACGGCACAGCCTACCTCTCCGAGCCGCGCTTCAACCGATTGGTCGAGGCCTTCTCACTCGACCCGTCGCGCGTCACGGAAAAACGACTGTCGGACGCCCTCTGATCCCGTATCGTAGACCCATGAGGCTCTTCGGCCGCG
>Ga0209598_10000864_pt1 | contig 24592 bp, 16 predicted proteins | sample M_140807_EF_Meta_FD_187317 | JGI IMG/M metagenome (GOLD analysis project Ga0209598, IMG submission 187317) | Freshwater microbial communities from Lake Montjoie, Canada to study carbon cycling - M_140807_EF_MetaG (SPAdes) (version 2) | ecosystem: Environmental > Aquatic > Freshwater > Lake...
GCCCGGCACTCCCCGCCCCGCGGGATCCGATGTGCGCGGATCGGATCCCAGCGGTGACGACAACGGTACACGCTCCGACATCACCGCCACACTACACCCGCGCGCCTACATTCGGTTGTAGGCATTTCACTTCCGTGGTTTCATCCCCCCAACCTGAGGAACGTCTCTGGAGGGAGATTCGGATGGTGCAGTTCGCTGTCGGAGACATGGCCGTATACCAAGGTCAGGGCATCGGCCAGATTACCGAGATTGGGCAGATGCGGGTCGGACCCGCAGTCGTCGATATCTATACGCTGAGGCTGGTCGAGAACGGCACGACCATTCGCATTCCCATCGCCAAGGCCGAGAGTGTCGGCCTGCGCGAGCTGATCGACCCGGGCGAGATCCCCGCGGTCTACCAAGTCCTGCGCGAAGCGGGCCGCAAGCCCGAGGACAAGACGTGGAACCGCCGCTACCGCGCCTACATGGAGAAGCTGCGGACCGGCGCCGTGCATGAGATCGCGGGCGTGATGCGCGACCTCTACCGGCTCAAGGGCGGCAAGGACCTGAGCTACGGCGAGCGCAAGATGCTCGAGCAAGCCCGGACGCTCCTTGTCAAGGAGCTGTCGCTGGCCAGCCGCCGGGACGAGACCGAGGTCGCGCAAGAGCTCGACGACCTGTTCGCCGCCGAGTGCTGAGCGTCGTTTGACGCGGGCGTGACACGACGCCCGACCGCCGTGCTATCGTTCCTGCATCGGTCTGCATGGACGGGGGTCACGTGCGCTCTTCGCTTCGCCTGATAACGCTCTGGCTGTCGGCCCTGGCCCTGTCGATGGCGGCGCTGGGCGCATGCACAGACGACGCCGCTCCGCCCGAGAAGATCGTCTACGTCCCCGATGACCCGACGCGGGGCATCATCTTTGACGACGCCGGCCGCCCTGTCCCGCCCGTGGAGCAACCGGAGAACCCGACGTTCATCCTCGTGGTGGACGGCGAGGACGAGCTGGTCGCCAATGTAGGGTCCGAGGTCGACCTTTCGGTGCTCCTGCTCAACGGGCAGGGCGATCCGGTCGCGGGCGAGCGCATCAACTGGTCGCTCGAGGGCGCGCCGGACGTGCAGGACGCCGCCGTGGGCGCCCAGGCCGCGGTCACTGACCAGAACGGCGGCGCCACGGTCACGCTGCAGGCCTCGAGCGAACCGCGGGCTCTGCTCGTCAAGGCGTGGCACGCCGCGAGCCGTGTGGTCGAGGTGCGGGTGAACGTCGATGCGCTACCCACCGGCGGCGTGCGCGTGAACTTCGACTACAACGGCCCGGTCCGCTTGGGGAATGCCGAGGTCTACCTCGTCGACGATCCCGACTTCTGCGAGCAGCCGAGCTTCCTGCAGGCGCCGGAGCGCGTCCTGCAGAGCACCAACTTGGCGAGCATCGCCGAGCGGGCGGTCTTCGGCCCCATCGTGGCGGGCACCCGCGCCGCCGTCGTCGTGCGCGCGCGCCTCGGCGAGAGCGGCACCCTGGCCGCGGGCGGCTGCTTTGGCGACATCCGCATACCCGAGGACGACAACGCCGACGTCACGGTCCCGCTCTTTCTCCTGCCGCTGAACCCCGGGGGCACGTACGACACGGTCAATCACTTCGACTTCTCGAACGCGATCCCCGGCACGCTCGGTGACGTCGTTCGGCAGCTCGTGCGCTTCTTCGGTGACCAAAACCACGAACGCGAGATCGCGAGCGTCATCTTCGACGTCGTCGAGGGCTTGGTGCGCGAGGCGGCAGGCGCGCTGGGCGGCGTCGTCATCAACTTGGTGCGCGGCTTCATCGAGGACGACCTCAACGCCATCATCAACAACTACATCGACAACGACGGTCCCGCGTGGGTGCGGGGCTTCTTCCAGATCGGCTCGGACCTCATCAGCATCGTGTCGAACATGGAGGTGCTGAGCCGTATTCAGATCACCAAGCCGCGCGTGGACGGGACCTACGATGGCTCGCAAAGCTGGATCGGGCTGGCGTTCTACTGGCGGCTCGGCTGCGACGCCAACCCCGACCCCGAGTGCGGGCGCTTCCCGTTCACCATGGACCAGATCGCCAACGGCGCCGAGGGCGTGAACCTGGTCTTTGGGCAGTTCACGGGCCGCATTCACACCTACAACCACGGTGAGATCGACCCGCACACGATGGACCTGCAGTACGGGCGGCTGATCCTGTTCGTGCTCAACAATCTGGTCCTGCCGGCCATCGCCGACGGCGCCCGAAACCTGGGCGACGCGCTGCTCAACCTGGCCAACTGTCCGGCGTTCGCGCGCGGCATCACGGGCGGGGGTGACCACCTGCGGATCGCGGGCATCAACATCGTGAGCCGCGACACGATCGAGGGCTGGTGTACGGGCGTGATCAGCATCGCGGGCGACGCCGCCGAGGCCATCGTGGGCAACCTGCGCATCGACACGCGGCTCACACTCTCCGGCTCGATGACGTTCGTCGAGGAGACGAGTGACTTGGCCGTAGACCGCCTGACCGACGGCCAGTGGTCGGGCATCATTCGCACGCAGCAGGACCAGGGCCCGCCGTTCAGCGGTGACTTCGCGGGGCCGCGCCTGTAAGGCGCCCCGCGCGCCTGATCACAGGGGCTTGGAGCGCACCTTGAGCTGGGCGGGGAAGCCCGCCGTGTCCTCGACGGTCACGAGCAGGGTGAGCAGCTTGCCCGCCTGCTCCGTGCCGTCGTCGCCGCAGAAGAACGCGTCGCCCGTCGACGGCCGCTCCCAACGATAGGCCTGCGAGATGCCGTCCGCTGCGGGCGTGACGGTGAAGTCCGCGGCGTCGAGGGACGCTACGTTCTCTACGACGGCGCTCGGGGGGAGCAGGTCTTCGACGCCATCTGCGTCCATGGCCGTGAAGTCCACCCGCGTCAGGAGCCAGGTGCGCTCGACGAGCTCGCACGTGGCAGCGAGGCCGGACAACGTGGGCGGGTTCGGCGGGTCCTTCTCCTCGGCGCAACCGAAAAGTGGGATCGTGGACAGGGCGAGGAGAAGCGGCCAGCGAGCGTTCATTCGGAGGGCTCCCGCAGGGTCAGGTGGGCCGAGAGTTTAGGCAAAGCGGCCCCTGAACGCCAGACGAGGCGCGTCGTGCCGCTTTCGCCCACGGGCGTTGCGGTCAACGCGGCGCGCCCCTAGGCTGCGGGCCATGTCGATGCTCGTCACCCTGGTCCTCGCTGCGCCCCCCGTGCTGTGGCGCTTCCCCGCAGACGCAGACGCGGCCCCCGCCGACGTCGAGGCCGCCCTCGCCCCACTCGCCGGCACGCTGCCTGACCACTTGCTCACGGGTGCACAGCGCGCTGCGTGGCTCGCGGCCCCAGCGCCGACGCCCGCCCCCGCGCTCCCCGCCTGCTTCGTGGACATCGGCGCCTGTCCGCAACCGGAGCGCGCCGCGCTCGAGGCCCTGGGGTTGGGCGGTCGCATCGACGCCCGCGCGCAACGCCGCGACACCCAGTGGACCCTGCGGCTCGACTGGTCGAGCAGCGCGCAGAGCGTGGCGCCACGCACGCTCGTCGGCCAGGGCGCCACGCTCCAGCAGGCCGCCGAGAACGTCGTGGCGGAGCTCGCGGGCCAAGCGACAGTGCGTGTTCACGTCGAGCCCGCGAGCGCCAAGGTTTACGCGGGGGCCGTGCTCCTGGGTGAAGGCGCGGGCACCTACGCCGTGCCGCCCGGCGCGCTCGACGTGCGCGCCGAGGCCGAGGGGTATGCGCCCGCGACGGTGAAGGTCGCCCTCACCGCCGGTGACGCCGCCGACCTCACGTTCAAGCTGCCCGCGGTGGCGGCCTATGTGAACCTGCGCCTCAACCCCGAGTCGGCGCGCGTGACGCTCGACCACCTGCCGTTCTCGAGCGGCACGGGCAAGCACGCGCTTGCGCCCGGCGCGCACCTGCTGCGCGCAGAGGCCGAGGGCTTCGAGGCCTTCGAGCGCCGCGTGGACGTCAAGGCGGGGGAGACGCTCGAAATCGTGTTCGACATGACGCCCAAGGCGGACCTGTCGGCACGCTACGCCCGCCCACACCCGGACGCGCTCGCGAAGGCGCTCTATGTCCGCGGGGCGCTGAGAACGTCGCGCGTGAGCGCCGGCGAACTGGGGCTCGGGAGCGGGCTGCTGCGCGCCGAAAAAACCACCGACGCCGCGGAGATCGGGGGGCTGGACCTGGGCGTGGGGTGGCGGGGTGAGCTGCTCGAGGTCGAGGCGCTCGGCCTGGCCTGGCTCGGCGGGGCAGACGCGCACGGCGCTGCGCTCCCTCAGGACCGCGCGGGGCTGGTCGAGGACCTGCAGCGCCTCGTCCTGCGGCCGGCGTGGGTGGGCGTGCGCTGGCCGCGCTGGCGCGTCGACCCCTACGCTCGGCTCGGGATCTCGGCCGTCGTCGAGTCACTCACGATCCGCGGCGTGCTGGACACGACGGGCGGTCGCAAGGCGAGCGAGCAGACGCACCTGCTGTGGATGGTGGGCGGTGAGCTCGGCTGCCGCGCGCAGATCGACGACACTTGGTTCGCCCAGCTCTCGGGCAGCTACGAGGGTGTGGGCGCCGACCGCCCGCAAGCGTCGTTCCAAGTGGGCCTAGGCTGGACCTTTGACGCGCTCGGCTTCGCCGGTGGAGGTGCCCGATGATCCGCACTCTGCGCGCGCTCGCGCTCATCGCCGCCGCGCTCTGGGCGATGCCCGCGTCCGCCGCGACGACGCCCGAGGCCACGCTCGCGGCCGCGAGGGATGCCTACAACGACGGTCGCTACGACGAGGCGGCGAGTCTCTTCCTGCAGAGCGTGCAGGCCCAGCCGACCGAGGCGGGGCTCTACCGGGATCTGGCGCGCGCGCGGAGCTGGACGAAAGACACAGCGGGCGCGGTTGTGGCGTTTCGGTTGTATCTGAGCATGGCCCCCGGCGCCGAAGACCGCGCCAAGGTCGAGGCGGAGCTGCGGCTCGTGCAGCGCAAGGCGAACGAGGACCCGCCGCCGGGACCCCCGGTCATCGCCGCGGCGACGCTGAAATCGGCCAGAGCCCACGCCGAGGCAAAAGAGACGCCCGAAGCGATCGCGATGCTCGAGCATGCGATCGCGCAAGGGTATATCGGGGCGGAGCTCTCGCCCGCCCGCGCCGAAATCATCGCGGCCCTGTCTAAAGACTCGGTCGCCGTCGTGGAATCTTGGGGCCGACCGGAACAGACCTGCGACCCCGCGCGCCTCACCGCGGTCGCGTCTGCAGCGCGCTTGGCCCTCGATAAGCCGACCACAGGCCTCGACACACCCACGGTGCGCCAGATCGCGGCCGTCACGCAGGGGCTGGTCGCCGTGCGCGAGGGTCGAGACGCGGCCGCCGTAAACCTGCTCGCCGAGCACGCCGCGAGCAGCCCGCACGCGCGCTTTGCCCTCGCGGTCGCGCTCTACCGTTTGGGCCGCGCGGACGAGGCCGCTCAGTCGCTGTCGGTGCTCGACGCCGCTGACCCGCGCGTGGCAGCCCTGCGCGCTCTCGCAGAGCGCGCGGCCGGCCGCCCCATGACCGAGCACGCCGCGCGCGCGCTCGGCATTGAGCCGCCCGCTACACCGTAATCATCAGCAGGGACTTCGGCGTGGCGACGACATCGCGCCCGCCCCCGCGGACGTCGAGCAGGCCGGTGACCTCGGTGGAGCGCCCCGGTCGCACGCGCACAATGAGCGCGCCGAGCGTCGACCACATCAGGTAGAGGCCGAGGCCTGCGCCGCCCGCCTTGCGCTCGATCTGCGCGTCGCCGCCCGCCAGTCCGCGCTCGAGCGAGCGCCGCACGGTCGCGGCGTCGAGCGCGCCGAAGGGGTCTCGCATCGACACGGCGAGGGTGCGGCCATCGCAAGCCACCGAGAGCGTGACCGCCTCGGCGTCTGCTAACTCGACCGGCTGAGTGCGCGGGGCGCTTGCGTGGCGCGGCGAGCCGTCGGGGCGCGTCGGGGCGTCATACAGCGCGTTCATCACCAGCTCGTCGGCCACGTCGAGCACGCGCCCGCGAAGCCGCGCGCCAAAGGCAAAGCCCGCGAGCCAGCTGTCCACGCGCGCGAGCGTCGGTCCCTTGTCGCTCGAGCGGGTGAGGGTGTGGCGCTCGACCTGCGCGCCTGCGGCCAAGCAGCGCCCGACCATGTCGAGTTCGGTCGCGCCGCACGAGGCCGTCAGCAAGAGCTCGCTGAGCCACGGGCCTTCGAGGGCCAGGGCTTGCGTCACCTGGGGTGTCGCAGTCAGCGCTCGCCAGCCCTCGGGAGGGAGCGCGGCGCCGAGCACGAGCGTCAGCGGAGACCCCGGTCGCTGCGCGGCGAGCGCTCGCAGGCCCGCGCGCGTGGCCTCGTCCACGTCGTCGACCAGCGCGAGGACCCACGAGGCGCTCGAGGCCGCCGCGTCCTCGGCCGCCGCAGTGCGCCCGCCCGCGCCCACGATGGCACGCGCGACGGGCCGCAGGCGCGCGGGGTTCCCGAGCAAGAGCGCGACGCGGCTCAAAGCGCGTCGTCCGCGGGCGGGGGCACCGACAGGGCGTCCGGGGGGAGCGGCAGCGCGACCGGGCGTGGCTCAGGCTGCGCGCCCACGACCTCGCTCGGCAGCGGCAAGCCGCCGGGCGAAGGCGCGAGCACTGGATCGACGCGGGCCGCAGGGGCGACCACACCCGACAGCGCGGACCGCAGCGCCGTGAGCGCGGACGCGCCGGGGTTGAACGGCCCAAAGGCGTCGAAGGGACCCACCCCGATGGCGAGGCGCGTTGCGACCTGCGAGACGCTCGACGCGACGGCGGGGTCGACGTCCGGCCGCGCCTGCACCCAGACCGGGAGCGGGGCAGGCCGCGCAGTCGCGACCACCGCGAGCTCGCCCGCCTGTGAGGCCCACGTCACGGTGACGTCTGCCTTGCCGAGGCGCACCTGACTCAAGGCGGCCTGCGCGTCCCGCACGGGCTTCAAGCGCCTGAACGGCTCCCCACCGCGCTCGCCCTGGAGCACGAAGCGCGCGACATATCGGTCCTCGCGCCCAAGCCCTTCATGCAGGACCAGCGCCTTGCCGAGCGCGGCCTCGAGCGTGCTGGGCGTCGAGGCGACGATCGCAAGCGGCCGAGCGGGGTTGCCGCCCGAGGTCGCCTGCGCGACCGGCTTCAGGCCGGGCCGCTCGACCATGACCCCGGCGTCGACGACCGCGAAGTCCACCGCGCCGGCGTCGACCTGCGCGAAGAACTCGGCGCCCCCGGAGAAGGCGCGCCCGCGCGCGGGCCGACCGGTGGCAGAGGCGAGCGCGGCGGCCAGCGCCTCGGCGAAGCGGGCGCGCGCCATCGAGTCCCCAAACGCGACGGAGGGGATGTAGACCCCCACGACGACCGGCGGTGTCTCTGCGCTTGCTGGTGCGAAATGCATCAGCAGCACCGGCAGCAGGGACCTGATGATGTTGCGCCGCCTCATGGCTTCGCCTCCCCGCCTGCGCGCCGCGCCTCTGCGAGCTCGCGCGCCTTCGCGGCGTGCGGCCCGTTCGACTGCGCGTAGCGCGTCCACGCCCGCTCGGCCTCCTCTGTGCGCCCCTGCGCGTCCGCGAGCGCGGCCCAGTTGAACCATGCCTCGGGCACCTGCGCCGCGAGCGTCCGCAGGCGACGCTCGATCTTGCCCCGCGCCGTGGCCTTGACCTTGCCCGCGCGCAGGCTGAGCGCCAGCAGGTTGTGCTCTGTGTAGGCGTCGTGCCCGATCGCGTCCGCGCTCGCCAGCGCCCGGCCTGCGTCGACGAGCGCGCCCGCGGCGTACGCCCGCTCCGCCTGGCGCTCGTAGGCCCGCCGCAGCAGACGCGCCTCAAGGCTCCCGCGCTGCTTCGCGAGTCGCCCAGGCTCCAACAGCGCGATGGCCTTGTCTTCGCGTCGACCGAGCAGGTGGGTCGCGGCTTGAAGGGCGTCGAGGTGGCCGGCGGGCAGGGCCATTGCATCGAGCCGCGCCGCCTGAGGGCCGGAGAAGAGCGCAGCCAGCGAAGTGGCCTCGGCCGTGTCCCCGCGACGCAGGGCGACGACCCAGCTCAGGTAGTCGAGCAACGCCGCGCCACGAGGGTCCAACCGGTCCCCCGAAGCACGGGCCGCCTTGAGGTCGGCTCCAGCAGGCTCAGCGCTCGGGGGCGTCGCGCCAAGCGCGCGTGCGGCCCGCCGCAAGTGCGCCCACGCTGCCGCCTGCACGACGGCGGCGGGCGCCTCGGCACCACCCTCTGCGCGCAGAAACGGCGCAAGGACTTTGAGTGCGCCGTCGGTATCCCCCGCCGCGACCAACGCGGACGCCAGCAGCGCGGTGTTCTCCGGCGAGGGCAGGCGCGCGCTCGCCCGCTCGGCGGCCGTAATCGCCGCTGCTATCTGCCCCGCAGCGAGCCGCGCCCTCGCCTCCGCCGCACGCAGCGCCGGCGAGTCTGGCGCGCGCGCGAGCGGACCCTCAAGCGCCGCGAGCGCCTCGTCGATCTGGCCCGCCGCCACGAGCGCGGTCGCGAGGCCCGCGAGCGCGTCCGTCGAGGCGTCCGAGAGCATGACCACACGCCGCATCCGCACGATGGCGCCGGGCGCGTCCCCCCCTGCAAGCAGCCCCCGCGCACGGAGCGTGAGCACGTGCACGGCGTCGCGCGTCACGGCGGTATCTTGGAGCGCAAGACGAAGCCCCGCCTCGACCGCTTGCTCGGCGGCCTCAAGCTGCCCCATCGCGGCGAGGGTGACGCCCAAGACCGCGCGGAGCCTGCCTTGCTGAGGCGCGAGCTCGACGGCGCGTTTGTGAAGCGCCAGCGCCGCGTCGAGGTGCCCGCGCGCTCGGGCGAGCGTGCCCCGTAACGACGCCACCCAGGGATCGTCGGGCGCCAGCGCGCTCGCCGCCGCGACGTGGGTGTCCGCAGCATCGAGGCGGCCCCCCTTGAGCGCGAGGCGCGCGAGCTTGTAGTGCACGATCGGCACGTCCGCCTTGAGCGCACGCGCAGCCTCGAGCGCCCCGCGCGCGGCCTCGAGCTGGCCGCCCTCAAAGAGCGCTGTGCCCAGGAAGTACCGCCCATTGAAGCTCGTTGGTTGTCGCGCCGCGTAGCGCTCGAACCACTGCGTCGCGTCCGCCCAATGCCCGCCCTGCAAGTGCGCTTGCCCCAAGTTGAACCAGACGCTCTCGCGCTCCGGATCGAGCGCCCGCGCCTGCTCAAGCACCCGCACGGCGGCGGCCGCGTCCCCGAGCTGCAAGTGGCAGTTGCCCAGGTTGACGAGCACCTGCGGGTTGCCCGGGGACGCCTTGTTCACTGCATCGAACTCGGCGCGCGCCTCCCGAAAGCGCTCCCGCCGAAAATACGCGTTCCCCAGCGTGCCGCGGGCGTTCACGTCGTCGGGGTGCGTGGACACATAGCGCGCCAAGTGGTCCTCGGCGCGGCCGAAGTCCCCTGCGCGATAAAAGTGATTGCCGAGCAGCAGGTTGGCCTCGGGAAAGGTGTCGCCCGCGCGCGCGACCCGCTCAAGATGCGGCACGCCGGCGTCTGCGCGGCCCGCAGCGAGCAGCACGTTGCCGAGCCAGAAGGTCAGCTCCAGGCTCTCTGGCACCGCCCGCAGGCCCGCCTCGAGGTGCGGCACGGCCGCCGCCGGTTGGCCCGCCGCGAACAGCGCGAAGGCGTACTTCGTATATGCATCGACAAAGGTCGCGTCCGCCTGCAGCGCGCGCTCAAAGGCTGCGGTCGCCTCGCTCAGGTGCGTCTGTGCGGCCCGGGTGTCCCCCCGAGCGCGCGCGGCGTCCGCCGCTTGGAGAGCCTGCTCCCCCTGCTCGAACTGCCGCGACGCAGCGGGCTGGGTCTGCCCTCGCCCCTGCCCGTGCGCCGTGGGCGCGGCCAGCGCAAGCGTCGAGGTCAGGAAAATCAGGCGCGGGATTCGCACACCAACACGCTACGCTGGGCGCCACAGCGCCGCAAGAAGGCGCCCTGCCCCGGAGTACCCCGATGACCACACTGACCTCTCCCGACATCGCTTATTGGCAGGCGCGCTGGTCCCGGGGTGAGACAGGGTGGCACCTCGGCGAGGTCAACCCGCACCTGGTTCGCTTCTGGGAAGCCGTGGGTGTCCCCACTGGCGGCGCGGTGCTCGTGCCCCTGTGCGGGCGCTCGATCGACCTGACCTGGCTGGCGTCGCGCGGGCACCCCGTGCTGGGGGTGGAGTGCTCGGCGCAGGCGGCGGCCGAGTACTTCGACCAGCACGGCCTCACGCCGACCGTGCGGCGCGACGGCCCATTCGACATGTACGCGGGCGGCGGGGTCGAGATCGCCGTAGGGGACGTCTTTGACCTGGGCGCGCTCGACCTGAGTGGCATCGCCGGCTACTACGACCGGGCGGCGCTGATCGCGCTCTCGCCTGAGCAGCGCACGCGCTACGCAGCGCTGCTGTGCGACACCCTGCCGCGGACGACACGGGGGCTGGTCGTGGCGCTCGACTACCCGCAGGACGAGAAGGCGGGGCCGCCCTTCTCGGTACCGCCCGAAGAGGTCGCGGCGCTCTACGGGGCACGCTTCGGCCTCTCCACACTGCATACAGCGGACGTATTGAGCGCGAACCCCGGCTTTGTCGCGGCCGGCGTCACGCGCCTGTGGGACCACGTGGTGCACCTCGCACCACCCGCCTGAGGAGGCGTCAGGCCTCGAAGCGCCCGACGACGAGCGTCACGTCGTCCTCGGGCCGCGCGAAGGACGCGAAGTGCGCCTCGGCGTCCTGCAGCACGCGCTCTAGGATCGCGTCCGGGCTGCGATCGAGCGCGCCCTGAACGCTGCGCCGCAGGCGCTTCTCCCCGAAGGCCTCACCGTCCGCGCTCTCGCCCTCGGTCAGGCCGTCCGTGTACCAGACCAGCACATCGCCTGGCGCGTAGCCGATGGTGCGCTCCACGAAGCGGCTCTCGACGACATCTCCGAGGCGGTTGCCGCGCGTGACGAGCGGGACCACGGGCGGGTCGTCCGGGCCGGCGGGGCGCGCGCGGAACAGGAGCGGGAAGTTATGCCCCGCGTTGCTGAAGGTGATGGTGCGCGTCGACGGGTCGATGATCGTCGCGAAGAAGGTCATCACGAACTTGCGCTGCGCGGCCTCGTAGATCGTCTTGTTCAGCTCCTCGAGCAAGAACGTCACGGTCAGCTCGCCGTCCGTCACGTGACGCAGGGTGTCGCAGCACGACTTGGCCGCGGCCGTGATCATCGCGCTGCTCACGCCGTGACCGGTGACATCCCCGATGACGACGAGCACCTTGCCGCCCGGCAGCTCAGCGTAGCTCCACCAGTCGCCGCCGCAGATGCTCGCGCTGCGAAAGAAGCCGCGCAAACGCAGGCAGCGCGCGTCGATGAGCGTCGACGGCGGGAGCAAGGACTCCTGAATGACGCGCGCGACCTCGAGCTCCTTCTCGAGCGTGGCCTTCTGCTTGGCCTCGCTGAGCAGCACGCCGATGCGCTCCGCCATGTGGTTGAAGTTGCGGGCGAGCACGCCGAGCTCGTCCGTGCTGCCGATGCGGACGCGCTCCTTCAGCTCGCCCTGCGCGATTCGCTCGACGCTCTCTGTGAGGTCGCGGATCGGGCGAGTGATCCGCAGGCTCTGCAGCACGGTCAAGAGCGCGGCGAGCGCGACGAGCAGCGCGCCAACGACGCTCGCGTTGATGGCGCTGCGGTCCTTGCGCTCCTCGACACGGGCCGCGATCGCGGCGTTGCGCTCCGCGAGGTGCGCGATGGACCAGCCCGCCTCGATGAGGCCCTTGCCCTGCAGCGGGGTGCGGGCGATCAGGAGCGTCGGTACGCCGCTACGTCCGAGCAACGAGACCGTGACAGGCCCGCCCTCTCCCCCCTCGAGCGGCAGAGGGGTCGCGCCCACGCGCGCCGCGTCGAGCGCGCCACTCTCCAGCACCGCACGACCATCCTCATCGACGATGCGCACGTGGACCAAGCGCGGGTCTTGGCGACGCATCTCGGTGACGAGGGCCTCAAGGTCGCCGTAGGACGAGCTGGAGAGAAAGATCGACGCCGTCGAGCGCAGCGCGAGCATCACGTTGCGGGTGTCCGTCGCGACGTTCTCGAGCACCATCACCTGCTGGGCCTCGCGCGACTCGTCGTGCACGCGGCGCAGGTCCTGCAAGTTCATCACGCCGTACAAGCCCACCGTCAGGACCACGAGCGCGAGCGTCGTCGCCGTCAACTTGACGCGGATGGAGAGGCGGGCGAGGCGCTCGAGCACTAGCCGACGAGCCCCCGCTTCAAAGCGCCGAGGGCCGCGCGGGTCTCATCGAGCGTGCGGCTCGTGTCGACGAGCTCCCGCGTCACGCGCTGCAGGTCGGCCTTGAGGCGGTCCCGCTCGGTCGCGGCGTCCGCGAGCATCTCTTGGTACTTGCGCTGCACGCCCGCCAGGTCGGACACGTCTCGGAGGACAATCAGCACGGCCACTGGCGGCCCGCCCGCCTGCTCGGTGAGGGGCACCGCGCTGACGATGAAGCGCCGCGGGGTGTCATCGCCTTGCACATGGGCCTCGATCTCGTCGAGCCGGATAGGGCGCGCCTCGGTGCGGCACTGCCGCGCGAGGCACCGGTCGACATCACACACCGAGAGCTTCAGGTGCTCGCAGCACACGCTCTCCCGCAGGAGCCGCGCGATTGACCGGGGAAAGAGCGCGTGAAAGGCGCGATTCGACTCGATCACGCGCCCTTGGGGGTCGACGACGAGCCACGGATCGGGCAGGGCGTCTCCCAAGCGTTCAAGCTGCGCGAGGACCGCCTGCATGCTCAGGCTCCGAAGACGTAGAAGGCGAGGTAGCCCGCGATGGCCAGGCCGACCGCCGCCGCTGCGATGACGAGGCCCCGCGCGCTCCGGTGGTTGCGTGTGGGCGCCGCCACGGGCATCGCGCCGGCCAGCGACGGACGATCAGGCCGCAGATCCAAGCTCAGCCCCGACGCGGTGGCGGTGAGCTGCGCGTACATGCCCGTGCCGAGCCCAACGGCCTTGTCGGCGCTGACCCGCTCCGCCTCGTCGAGCCGCTTGATGCGCTCCTTGATCGAGGGGGAGAGGCCGTCGATCAGGCGCTGCAGGCCGTCGTCTACGGACACTGCGCCCGCGCGCGGCACAAACGCGAAGTAGGCGTCTTCCAGGTCGTCGAAGGCCATCTGGCACGGCACGACGTCGCAGCCCTCACCGAGCACGGCCGGCGCCTTGACGCGGGCGGCGCCGCTGAGGGTGTCGGTCTGAATCAGGCGCTGCTGCTCGCGGTCGCAGCGCGCGCAATAGTAGGGCGCGAAGAAGCTCCGCACGACGCCGCGCCCCACGAAGTTGTGAACCAGGTTGATCTGGTTGACGATCACGGCGCTGCAGCGCACGAGGACAACGCGCTTGCCCCGCGCGTCCAGGTCGTTGAGCCAGTTGACCCAGTCGCGCACGCCGCAGCTGTTGATGCGGGTCACGCCCGACAGGTCGATCACGACGGTCTTGCCGTCGATCTTCTTGGCGCTCGACGCGAGCGTGTTGTCCTCGTCGATCGTGCCCGACACCTTGAGAAAGGTGACGTCCTCGACTGTCTGACTGCCCAGAAAGAATGCGCTCATCGCCCCGCCGGCTCAGACCTTGGGGCGAGTGTCCTACGGCGCAGCGCGGGGGGCAAATGAGAACGACCCGCCGAGCCTCACGGGCCAAGTCCGGTGACGCTCCGCAGCGTCGCGCACTGCTCCGAGATGCCCCACCGCACCAGGTCTTGCATCCGGGGGCTCGCGCGCACGACCCAGGCGAGGTCTGGGGCGGCGTCGGGCGTGAGCCCTGCCGCGCACTCGAGCGCCGCCCGCAACGCCCCCGAGGCCCACAGCCCGAACCGATCGCCCGACCGCACCACGCCTGCGAGAGCCGACTCGCCGGTGTAGAGGGCGGGGAGCGTGCCCTGGCGTCGACGCTCCAGCTCAGGCCCGAGCGCGTCGGCGACACGCTGCGGCAAGGCGTCGAAGACGGCCCGCGCCTGAAGAGACTCCGCGGCGCTCGGCGTGAACAGCGCCTCGACGACGCCCATCACCTCGACGGCCCGCTCCGCCTCCAAGCCATGGAGCCGCGCAGTCCCGGTACGGAGCGCCCACAGCGCGTGCCCCAGCCAGAATCGCCTGTGCGCGGCGCTCACGCCCGACTCGAAGAACCTCGGCCCGAGCACCACGGCAGGCCCGTCGCCCGCATAGACAGCGATCGGCGCCTCCTGAGCATCCGATTGCATGAGCGTCGCGCCCTTGACCCCCGTGAGCGCCACGCACCACCGCCACTCCGCGGGCGGGCGCTCGACCCGGCGTCCCACGGGCGGCGTGGCCTCGCCGAAGACCTTGGCCAGCCCGGGCTCCAGCGCGCCGAGGGCGGCGATGAGCGGGCTCTCGAACGCGGGGTGATTGAGCTGGTCGACGAGCAACCCCTCGGGGACAGGGCGCGGGGTGCGCTCATAGGCACGCGCCTGCCGCTGCCGGAGCGCCCCCAGCCGGGCGGCCTCGGCGGGCTCGAGAGACCCATACAGACCGAGGGCGTCGAGCGTGGTGAGCAGGCGGTCGTCTCGCCCCGAGCGCGCGGCCAGCTCCGCCAGGCGCCGCAGCGCGTCTAGATCGCCCACGTCGCGCGCCAACATGGCCGCCAAGACCTCCAAGGCGTCGTCGAGGCGTCCGTCCGCCTCGGCGAACTCGAGCAGAGTGAGCTGCGCATCGCGCGTGGTTGGGCCCTCGCGCGTGGTGAGCGGGTGCAGGGCAGACCGTGCACCGTCGCGGTCACCGCGGGCACGCCGATGCTTCGCGACAAAGACGCAGAGGAGCCCGTAGGCGGGGTCGGGCGTGGCCGGCGGCTCGAGCGCGTGTGGGTTGTCACGCAGCCAGGCGTCGATACGCACCGCGGCGTCCGCGCCGCCGACCAGCGCGGTCGTGCGGAGCCAAGCGAGCGCCGCGGACGCGCAGCGGGGATCGAGCGCGAGCGCCGCCTCGAAGTGAACGAGCGCCCCCGCCGTGTCCTCGAGCATGTCGGCGAGGACGCGCCCGAGCGCGTGGTGCCAGCGCGCGCGCACGCTCGACTTCAGACGCTCGGACTCCGGACGAACGAGCAGCGTCAAGAGCCCATCCCGCGCCTCACGCCCCCGCCCGAGCAGACGCAGGCAAAGCGCTCGCTCAAACTGCGCGTCCGAAGACTCCGGACACACCTCGAGCCATCGCTGGAGGGCGTCGAGCCCTCGCTCCGGCGCCTCGAGTTGGTCGCACCAGAGGATCGCTGCCCAGCGCAGCGCCTGAGCGATCGCGTCAAGCTCGCCGTGGGTGACTGAGCGTCCCTGCGCTGCGAGGGCGTCCGCGAACGCCCGCAGCGCCTCGGCTGCGAGCGTAAGGCGACACGTGGCGATCAGGTGCTCGATCCATGGGCGCAGCGCGTCGATGGACGTGGGCTGGAGGCGCCGCGCGGCCTCGAACGCCGCGTCCGCTTTGCCCCACGCCAGCGCCCGCGCCAAGGCTCGGCCGCGCAGGGCCGCGCACTGGGAGCGCCGCGCGTCATCCGTCGCGCCTTGCTCGACCCGCGCGATGCGCGCGAGCACCTCTTCCAACTCTGGCCCTTCGGTGAGCGGTCCGAGGGCGACGAGCACTTCGAGCGCCTGCGTGTCTTCTGGCGCCAAGTCCAAGGCCAGCCGCATGCATTCGGCCGCCTCCAGCCTGCGGCTCAGGTGCAGCGCGACCTGCCCGCGCTGGATGAGTACGTGCGCGCGCTGAGCCTTAGACCACCGGTCCAGGTTCTGCGCCGTGAGCACCTGAAGCCACGGGGCGGCCTCGTCCCACGCGCGCCGAGCGATGGCGTCGTCTGCGAGCGCCTGCAAAGACGGCAGACACGCGGGATATGTGGCTACGGCGCGGCGGTGCTCTGCCATCGCGCGTGCGCGGTCATTGAGGTGCCGCTCGAAGACCTCGGCCATGCGTGCGTAGATCGCCGCCCGCTCACGCGGCTCATCCCAGAGCTCGGCCTCGCGCGCCAGAGCGTCGAGAACGGCGGGCCATTGGCCCGCGGCGACCGCCATCTCCCGCAGGCCGTGCAGCGCGGGAAAGCAGCGGGGGTCGAGCCCAACCGCACGTCGATAACAGCGGGCGGCGGCCTCGGGCCGGTCAAGGCGAGTCTCGTACAACGACCCGATTCTAAACAGGATCCACGCCTGCGGCCGCGCGTCAGGGGTGAGCGCGAGCTCACGCTCGCTCATCTCGACGAGCGCCTCCCATCGGCGCTGCCCCTCCAGCAGGCGGCACAGCCCCTTGACCACGCTCAGATCGTCGGGCCGCACAATGAGCAGCTCCCGCAGCGCGTCCGTCGCGCCCGTGAGGTCGCGCAGGCCTGTCTCGAGGACGCTGGCGAGGCGCCGCAGCAGGGCCTCGTGATCCGCCTCGGGCGCACGCAGGCGCTCGCGCAGCGTCGCCGCGACCTCGGCCCATCGCCCCGCCAACGGCAGCAAGCGCTCGATGGTCGCCTCAACCTCGGGCGTGCGCGGGAGCGCCCGCAGGCGGTCGATCGCGTCGCCTGCGCGCCCCGCCTGCTCGAGCAGTCCGGCGAGGGTGAGCGTCCGCGCGTAGGCCTCGCGGGCGCCTGGCTGCCCGCCATCCAGATACAAGCCGTAGAGCTCGATCTGCAGCGCCGGCGCGGCGTGGCGGGCGAGCAGGCCCTCTAAGACGCGCAGCAGACCGTGGTCGGTCGGATCGAGGCGATAGGCGCGCAGGAAGGCCTCGGCGGCGCGGTCCGCCATCTCGAGACGCTTCGCGTACAAGTGGCCCAGCCGGACCGCCAAGTCGCGCTGCTCATCCACAAGCGCCGCGCGTTCAATCGCCGCCGCCTCGGTCGCGTCCGCCTGAAGAGCGCGCCCGCGTGCCTCGGCGGCGTCGAGCTGCGCCGTGGTCACCCGCGCGAGGAGCGCCCAATCCTTGGCGACCAATGCGCCCCGCTCCAAGCGCTCTAGGAGCGGCCGCGCGGCGCAGCCCGCGTCGAAGGCGGCGATGTAGAGCGCGCGGGTCTCGTCCGGGTGGGCGCCCCGCGCCTCGAGCGCGTCCGCGACGCGGAGTCGAGCCCCCCCCGCCTCGGGGAGCGTCGCCGGCAGCGCGAGCGCGAGCTCAGTCGCTTCCCCCCCGCGGCCGAGGCGGGCGAGGCAGACTGCGAGCTCGGCCCGCGGCGCCCAGGCGTCCAGCGTCTCGGCTGCCCGTCGCAGCCAAGGCAGCGCAACCTCGGGCGCCCCCTGCGGGCCCATCCAGAGGACACCGACGTGCAGGGCCGCCTCACCGGAGGCCCGCTCTGCCGAGCGCTCCGGCCACGCCAAGAGGCGCATCAGAGCCTGCAGGTGGTGGCCCTCTTGGAGCGCGGCGACGACGGCGTCTCGCTCAGCGCGCAGACGTCGTCCGGCGGGTGTCTCGTCTGTCGGACTGAGGCCGCGCGCCAAGACCGCACGCAACGCCTCGGCCGCTTCGAGGGGCGCGCGCATCGGCCCTCGGAAGACCGAGGACACATCGAGGAGCGCCAGGCATTTCTCTAGCGGAGACGCCGCGCGCTCCGCCCGACGCAGCAAGACGTCTACGAGGAGCCGACTGTTCTGCGCGCGCGCTGCCTCATCGTCGGGCGCTTCGAGCTGGCCGCGCAGCAGCGCCTCGAGCCTGCGCTCGGCGTCTAGGTCCCGCGCGCGCCAGGCCAGCACTTCGGCCCACGCGCGCGTCGCGAGCGGGTCGAGCTGCTCCGCCTCGTATCCCCGCGCAAGCGCCGCGAGGGCGTCCGCGCGCTCGTCCGCGTCCGCCCTCTCACGGGCCGCTGCGTCGACGCGCGCGACCAGCGGCTCAAGCGCGGCGCGCTCCAAGGTCAGCCAAGGCGACGCAGCAGGCGCATCGGCTCCCGAGGCTCGAGCGCGCTTGAGCTTGGCCGCGATGACCGCGCGCGCGGGCTCGGCGTCGCGTGAACGCTCGACCTCTTCGGAGAGGCCCGCAGGACGGTCGACTGGGGTCACGCCCCGCTGCCTCGGCGGCGGCTCAGGCGTGGCCGTGGCCAGGCTCGGCAGGCTCGCCAGCGCCGCCGATGGCGCAGGCACAGGCACAGGCGTATGAATGGCCGTCGCCGGCAAAGTCGAGAAGCCACTCAGCAGGCGCGCGTACGGGTCGACCTCCGCGGCGTTTCCGACCGCGCCGGGCTCCGGGTCCAGCGGGTACGGCGTCACCTCGCCGGACCAGTCCGGATCAGTCGGCGGGCCGTCCAGCTCCACCTCGACCTCGAGCGCACTCGCGGCGGTTGGAGCGGGCGGAGATACCGCGTCCTCGGTCCGCGCCCGCGCGAGGGTGTCGCGAAAGAGGCGGTCGCTGCCGCGCGCGCGCCCGACGACCTCGGCCAGGCGGGCCGCCGTTGGGCTCTCCCCCCCGTCGAGCACCCAGAGCAGATAGGTGAGCGCCTTCTCATGCTCGTGCGTGTGACGCAGGAGCGACCGCGCGATCTTCAAGAACAGGTCGAGGCGCCGGTCGGGGCTGTCCGTCGCGTCCGCCTCGTGCTGCCATGCCCGAAGACGCTCACTCGGCGCCCCACCGACCAAGACGCGCTGGAGCGCGCGCAGGGCCGTCAGATCGCGCTCGGCGCGCGCACGATGGACGCCCCCTTGAGCGGACAGCGCCTCGGCGGCGGCCTTGAGGTCGAAGAGCGCGTGCTCGGCCACCGCACCGCGCACGAGGCGTTCGACCGCGGCCGCGTGCGGATCATCCTCGCGCACGGGTCGAGCCCGCCAGAGCTCGTCGAAGACGGCCCATCGGCGGGCCTGCCACGCACCGCGCGCAAGCGTCATCCAGGCACGCTCGTCGTCGGGCTGGCGAGCGAGCGCCGCGCGCGCCAGACGCTCGGCGGTCGAGGCGTCGCCCGCACGCAGGGCGTGAGCGATGGCGCGGTGTGCGAAGACACGTCCCAGCGCGTGCTCGTCGAGCGCAGCGGCCTCTTCAGCGTATCGTCGCACGGCGAGCCCTGCGCCCCCTGCGCCGGGCAGGGTTGACGTCGCGGCCCCCGCGAGCGCCTGCACGACCCGTCGGATCGACACGGCGACATGCATCGAGCCGCCGCGGCTGCGCTCGTAGAAGGCGTCTGCGCGCATGGGGTCGAGGAGCCGGTGCTCGCAGAGCTCCCCGCACACATGCAGCACCGAAGGCGCCAAGCCGCGCGGGACGCACCTGGACAGGCGCTCGAGCGCCGCGACAAGGGCACGAAAGTCGGAGACCTCGGCGCTCGCCTCACAGAGGAGCCACGCGGCGTCCACGCTCTCATCCGCGCTGGCGTCGAGCGCGGCGAAGGCCAGGTCGCGCGCGTCGAAGGCATCAAGCAGCAGGGTCCCGAGCGCTGCGCTGAGCGCGGCGCGCTCGGTCGTCGTCGAGGCGCGCGAAGCCGCCGCCTCAAGGCGCGCGCGCTGTGTATCGGGCGTCTCATACAGCGCCTCGAGCGGCGCGACCAAGCGCTCTGCGCCCTCTGCTGCCCGGAGCGCCTCGGTGGCGGATGCGGCACGCTCGAGGTCACGCCAGCGAAAGACCCACGCCAGCAGGCACGTCTCGACTATCGCGCTCGTTTCGCGCCGCTCGAGCGCGCCTTCGGGCGCTCGCAGGACCGCCTCGAAGACCCCCGCCGCCGCGCTCGGGGCGTCTCGCGTGATGGCGAGCTCGAGACGCGCGAGGAGCGCAGGGCCAAAGTGCGGTGAGTGCTCGAGGGCCGCTGCCCATGCGGTGTCAGCGTTCGCCCAGTCATCGAGCTCGCCGAGGGCGACCTCACCCGCCTCGAAGAGCACACGCGTCGCACGGCGCGCGTGAGTCCCCTGCGCGTCTGCGATCTCCAGGAGCGCAGCGTACAGAGCGCGCCAGCCCGCCTCGTCGAGCCGGAGCGGCGGCGGCGCGGGCGTGGGGTGAGTGTCGTGAACGATCACGCCCACATCCGCGAGGCGACCAGCGCGCCCACCAAGCAGAGCCCTACCCCGACCAGCAGCCAGACACGCAAGCCCACCTTGCGGGTGCTCGCGGCCTCGGGCGGTCCGACCCGCCGCGGGTCCGTCGCGCTGCCCTCCGCCACCGACGGCGAGAGTGCGCCCACCGCGTCCGCGCTCGCACGCGGCATCGGCGTCGGCGTCGCGCGCACCTGCAAGCCACCCGCCGCGCCGCTCGCGACCTCAAGTTCTCGCCTTGCGGCGTCTGCCTCGGCGCCGAACAGGGCGCGCACAAAGCCCCCGAGCTCGGGCGCGCCGACGTCGAAGCCTCGTGACGTGAGCCATCCGCTCAGGAGTCGATGGAGGGCGCGGCTCGTCGGTCGGTCCTCGACCTCGCGCGCGAGCGCCCGCGAAACAATCGCGTCGAGCTCAGCGTCGACCTTCGCGTTGTGCGTCGAAGGCAGATCGAACTCCGCCCGGCGGACCCGCTCCATCGTGGCGAAGTCGCCGTCGTCGCGAAAGACCTGCACACCCGTCGCGAGCTCGTAGAGCATCACGCCCACCGCGAAGACATCGCTGCGCGGGTCGACGGGCAGCCCCCGAATCTGCTCGGGGCTCATGTAGTTGAGCTTGCCCTTGATCGTCCCGATCTGGGCGCGGACGTCGATCGTCGTCTGAGCGATGCCGAAGTCGATGAGCTTGACCTCGCCTGCCCAGCTCATCATGACGTTCCCGGGGCTCACATCGCGGTTCACGATCTCGAGCGGCTGTCCCTGCTCGTCACGCAAGCCATGGGCGTAGTCGAGCCCCGCGCAGACGTCGCGCGCGATGGCGACGGCGAGCGGGAGAGGCAGGCGCTCCCCGTCGCGTCGGAGGCGCTTGAGGACGGACGCCACGTCCTGGCCAGCGATGAGCTCCATTGCGATGTAGGCCGTCCCCTCGTGCACCCCCGCGTCGAAGGTCCGCACGATGTTCGGGTGGCGCAGCCGGAGGCCCACCTTGCCCTCGGTCGTGAACATCTCGCGAAAGCCCTTATCGCCCGCCAGCTCGGGGAGCAGGGTCTTGACCGCGTAGAGTTGCCCGTTGCCGCCCGCGGCTTCGGCCGCGTCGAGCGCCACATGCACCCGAGCCATCCCGCCCTTCTTGAGCGGCTTGAAGAGCCGGTATCGGCCGAACTGCACGAACGTGGGCTGCATCGTCACGGGGTCGAACCTACACCGACCCGCGCGGGTGATCGACAAGCTCGCGAGCGCCCACGCGGAGACATCATCCCGTGTTCGTGCTAGCGTCTATTGTCATGCGAAATGTCCCGCGCATCGCGCGCGCCCCGGTGCTCTGCGGCCTCTTGCTGAGCGCGCCCGCCCGCGCCCAGATGCAGGAGATCGCGCCGCTGCCCGAGGCCCCGGCGGCGCGCACATCGGGCGGTGATATGCCCGAAACTCAGCCGGTTCCCGGGGCCCCCCCCAGCCCGGGCACGCCGACCGGCCCCGCCGCGCAGACGGGCTCCGTGCTCCTCGAGGAGTTCTCCGTCGACACGCGGGACGTAGTCCTCGCGGCCGCCCGCACCCGCACCACGATTCAAGAGGCGCCGGGCATCGTGACCGTCATCACGGCCGAGGAGCTCGCCGCCCGCGGCCACCGCACCGTGTCCGAGGCGCTTCAGATGGTGCCGGGCTTTCTGGGCGGCCGCATCGACTCCAACGGCTGGTTCGACGAGGGCGTCGTGCGGGGCCAGCCTCGCACGCTCTTGATCTTGCTCAACGGGATCAACGTGACCGACCCGCTGCGCAACGGCCTGTCGCTCGACGCGCGGGTGCCCATCGAGGCCGTGAAGCGCATCGAGGTGACGAGCGGCCCCGGTGGCGTGCTCTGGGGCAGCAACGCCCTGCTGGGCATCGTCAACGTCATCCTGAAGGACGCGAGCGACCTCGAGGGCGCCCAGGTCCTCGTCGGGGCCGGACATGGTCGCGCCGACCGCGCCGCGGCGCGCGCCGGCGTCGCCTATGGCAGCACGCTGCTCGACGGCGCGCTCGAGATCTTCACGTCGGTGTCGCTCTACACAGACGCCGGCGACGCCCTCCAGACGGACTCGACGAAGGTCTTGGGCGCCCTGCCCGCCCCCGAGCCCGACAGCAAGTCGCTCTTCACGCTCGAGCGCGGCCTCACGGACTTCAACAGCCGCGACTGGTGGCTGGCGTCGACGGGCAACGCGCGCCTGTGGGGCGAGCTCACGCTGGACTGGCTGGTGGAGTTCGAGCGAGACCATCGGCAGATCGCGACGGGCGGCGCCTTGCTCGAGGGCAGCCGCGGCGGGGCGCCCGTCACCGCAGAGACGGTCGGCAACGACGCCCTGCAGACCGCCTCGCTGAGCTGGCGGCGACGCTTCGCGGACGACGACATCGGCGTCGCAACGCGCGTCTACGGCGTCCGCATCTCACTCGACGAGGACCCCTTCTGGGCCTTCCCGCCCGCGGAGGTGCCCGGCCTCGGCGACGGCGTGGTCATCGCCCTAAAGGGGGACGGCATCTACCGCGTGGGCGTGAACGCCGACGCGGACGTCGAGCTCCCGCTTAACCACCACCTGCTCTTCGGGGTTGAGGCCTTCCGCGAGTCGGTCACGGGGGCCCGCCGGACCGACACGCTCCGCGCGCCCCGCGTCTTCCCCGACCTGGCAGACCCCACCAGCGCCGATCCCTTCGCAGCGCAGGGCATCTATCCGCGCCCAGGGGCGACAGACGCCCGCTGCCCGCCCCCCGGCCCGCAGCGCGTGGACGTGCGCGGCGAGGTCGTCACGGCGCGCTTCGGCGCCGATTGCCGGTTCGAGGACGCCCTGATCTACGACTCGAGCCGCTCAGTGGGCGCGCTGTACGTCTCGGACGACTGGCGGCCCGTGCGGGCGGTCGCGCTCCAGCCCGGCTTCCGCGTGCAGCTCTCCGATACCTACGACCCGGTGGGCCTCGTCAGCGGCGCGCTTGTCTGGAACCTGCTCGACGACGTCTACCTCAAGCTGAACTACGCCGAGGGCTTTCGGCCGCCCGAGCTGCAGGCGACGCGCGTGAACGACCGCGCGGTGGGCACTGTCGGCTTCGAGGGCAACCCGGGCCTAGACGTGGAGCGCTCGCGCGCGACCGAGGCCGAGGTGAACGCTGTGCTCTTCGCGGGGCGCGGGCCCGTCCAGCGGCTGTATGTGCGCGCGGACTACGCCTACAGCGTGCTCAGCGACCTGGTGCGCAACGTGAGCGGTCGCTTCACCAACTCGGGCGAGCGCGGCATTCACGCCGTCGAGGCCCTCGCGCGCCTCAACCTGGTCGGCGCCCACGAACTATGGCTTGGCGGCGCCTTCAATCGGGCCGAGGACTCGGAGCAGGGGCCGATCCGAAACTTCCCGAACGTCACCTTCACGGGCGGCGTCAAGGTCGAGGTCTTACCGCGCGCCCTCGAGCTCGTGACGGGCTTCACTTGGCTCGGGCCGCAGGAAGACCTGAACCGCGACCCGCGCGCGGGGCTCGACGTGGGCGAGGGGCTGCGGATCGTGGACGCCGCCGACATCGTGGTGGACCGCATCGACTCGGCGCTGTTGCTGCGCGCCGGCGTAAGGGCGCCGCGCCTGTGGAGCGACCGCCTTGAGCTCTCGCTCTTCGCCTACGACCTGCTCGACACCCAGCGCCCGGACCCAGACTTCTACTTCGAGGACCGCGTCCAGAGCCGGCCGCAGCCCAAGGGCGGCTTCACGGTCTTCGGCCGCGCGGTGGCGAGGTTCTGACGTGAAGCACTCCGCCCGAGTCTGGAGACCCCTGCGCGCGCTCGCCCCGCTCGCGCTGCTCGGCGCGTCGTCGAGCGGCTGCGTCGACGTCTTTCGCGGCGCGATTGTCCAGACCAACTGGACGACCCTGGCCTCGAACGCGCCCGGTGAGCACTACGCCCTCTGGGCGACCGTGAACCAGGGCGCCGTGCGCTTGGTCCAGTTCAAGGTCGTCGATGCAGTGGACCACACGGCCGAGGGGCGCGACCACGAGACCTGCGGCGGCGACCCCTTGACCACCCTAGACGTGCAGCGCGTCCAGGCCTGGGCCCCCGACTTCGACGCCGCGCAGGTCTGCGACCCACAGACCCGCGTGGGCACCATCGACAAGGTCGACGTGCAGTCCGCCACGCTCGTCGGGGGCGCGCGCTGGGACGTCAGCGTGGACCTGCGCGACGCCGAGGCGCTCTTCTTGACGCGGGCGCAGGACGCCGACCCCGAGGAGGTGCCGGGCGCGGTGGTCGCCCGGGCGCCCCTCGGCGATGAGCGCGACCCCTACGCCGAGGTCCGCGACGGGTGCCTGCGCGACTACTGCGCGGCCACGCCGGTCGACGCCCGCCCGACCCCCGACCCTTGCGACGCGCTCGGCGTCCGCGCCCCTCGGCGGCGCGGCACCTTGCTCGGCACGTGGCTGGCCGTGCCCGCGGCATCGGCGTGCGCTGCGCGCCCCCTGGGCGAGGTCGCCGTGGTCCCCGCTCAAGACGAGACGGTATTCTGAGTCGATGTTTCGCCACCGAGGCCCCATGAAGACGCCCCTGCTGCTCCTCGCCCTCACGCTGTGGTCCTGCGACACCCTGGAGTGTGGGCCGGGCACACACCGCGAGCGTGACCTGTGCGTGGCGAACGCCCGCGTCGTGTGCGCCGAGGGCACGGCCCTCGAGGACGGTCGCTGCGTGGCGACGGGCA
>Ga0209598_10000867_pt1 | contig 24588 bp, 18 predicted proteins | sample M_140807_EF_Meta_FD_187317 | JGI IMG/M metagenome (GOLD analysis project Ga0209598, IMG submission 187317) | Freshwater microbial communities from Lake Montjoie, Canada to study carbon cycling - M_140807_EF_MetaG (SPAdes) (version 2) | ecosystem: Environmental > Aquatic > Freshwater > Lake...
TGCCCACGCCGCCTTTTTGATTCAGGAAACTGATTCGAACGGCCATCGGAGTAAATGGAATGCAGGACGAGAATGAAGTCCTCCGCCCCGGCAGAGGTTCGCCAGACCGACTGCTCAGATGTAGTCGAGGAGGCTGATCTTGAGGATCTTGCCCGCAGACTGCAGGGCCGCAGAATAAGCCGACTGCAACTGATTTAGTTCTACCAGCGTCTGAGCCAGATCCGCATCGCTCTCTTGCGAAATTAACTGATTAGTCGAAATAGACTCCGAGGAATTCTGTTTGGCAGCCACCTCCAACCTCGACTGGGCCGCACCCAACGATGCAAAACTTTCGATGAATCCGGTCTCATCCTTCATCAGTGACTTACTGATGCCGGTGAACGCAGATTTGTCGCCCGATTTCAGGGCATCGCGCAAAGAGATCAGGTGACCGAAAACATCCACCCCGGCACGATCATCTTTGAGAAGTCCGCGGGGACCACTGGTGGATTCATTGGCACCTGGAACATCTAGCGCAAAAGAAACTCCAGCAGAAATATCCACCTGCCGCACCTTCGAGTTTCCTTTGTAGGCCACTGAAGTGATATTTCCATCGGCATCCCGAACAGCTTCAAACGCTGTGGCAACGCCAGAGGTCCCACCAAACAGGGCCTCGTTGGAGTCCTTGCCGTTGGCCAAGGCCAATGCGTTCTCCAGCAATTGATTCACTTCGGAGGCGTAAGTCCCGTAGTCATCTTTGGTCCGAATGCTGTTGGCTGCGGTCGCCAACTCAGACGCCCGATCCGTCATCTTCTTCAGCTGAGAACTGGCCGCGTAAATTGACTGAGAACGGGTTTGCAGCTTGGCGACGTTGTCGGAGTACTGACCCAGACGCTGGAAATCACCCTGAAGTTCGAGGACGTTGAGAAAAGCACTCGGATCGTCCTCAGCGTTCCGAATTCGCTGACCGGTCGCCGCCTGCGTCTGCAGTCGTGCCTGACGCACCGTCAACTCATTGACGGTCCGCCCCAACTCATCGGGGAATGTGGACTGGGCTACACGCACGACATCGAAATACTTACAGTTACAAACCACCGCAACTAAAAATTTTACTTTAAATGAAACACTTCTAAACACCGTCTCCAGGAACCCGGAAATGCTGGGATTTTTACCATAAAACACGCGGTTCCAACCCCATCTAAAACAGTTCTCAGTCTGCCGTCCTCGATGGGTGACCACGATCTCTTCGACGCTCAATGGCAAGCGAAGCTTGAGATCGAAGGCTCGTCACGCCTTGATCTAACGCATGCAGAGCGGAAAAAAACTGAGACTGAGCGTGCTGGGGTCGGGCAAGGGATCCAATTTTGTGGCCATCGCCCAGGCCATTCAATGTGGCTCCCTGCCTGCGGAGGTGGCTTTGGTGATCAGCGACGTGCCAGACGCCAGAATTCTGCAACAGGCCCGGGATCGAGGAATCGCGGCTCAATTTATCCCTCCGGGCGCTTTCCGCACCAAATTGGATCCCCTGGCCGAATCCACCTTCATTCAGTCTCTCCAAGACGCCCAAGTCGACCTGGTGGTCCTGGCCGGATTCATGCGCATTCTCAAGGGGGACTTTCTTAGAGCCTTCGAGGGCCGCGTGATGAACATCCATCCGTCGTTGCTTCCCTCCTTCCCGGGCCTTGAGGCTTGGAAACAGGCGTTGAACTACGGGGTCAAGGTCACGGGTTGCACAGTGCACTGGGTGGACCAGGGCGTGGACACCGGCCCAATCCTAGCCCAGCAAGCGGTACCGGTGCTCGAAGGGGACACAGTTACCTCACTGCACCAGCGCATTCAGGATGCTGAACGAACCCTTTACCCCGAGACGCTTGCCCGATTGGCTCAGGGACCGTGGACGACCAAGGTCCGACCGACCTCCAATGCCTAGACGTCACTCCACAGGCTTCTCCTCCGAAGACAACCGCTGATCTCCCAGTCCGATCGTACTCTCACCATGGCACTGCGTCGCAATCTCCTCCGGGCCACTTCCATTTTGGCCGGCCTCATCCTGGCGTTGATGGCATTGGCTGCCGGAGTATGGCTCTACTACCATCCGTCGCTCGCCTCGGTTCAACGGATGACCTACGGGCAACGCCAGGGCCATGAACTCTCTTACGACGTGGTTCGACCCGAAAATCCCAACGGGCTCGGAGTGGCCCTCATGGTCAGCGGGAGTTGGAAATCCGGCACCAACAGCTTCCGGCCCTGGATGACCGCCCCCCTACTGCGCCGGGGGTACACCATCCTAGCGGTCTACCATGTGTCCCAACCGGAGGCGACGGTGGCGGAGATCTTCGAAGACGTGAGTCGGGCGATCCGGCACATGCGACATCATGCTCAAGAGTATGGCATCGACCCGAAGCGATTGGGTGTCACGGGCGGCAGTGCGGGCGGGCATCTGAGCCTGCTCTTGGCCACCCGAGGAGGCCCGGGGCCCACCCAGACATCGGACCCCATCGATCGGGAGAGCAGCGCCGTTCAGGCCGTGGCCATCTTCTATCCCGTTACCGATTTGTTGAACCTAGGGAATTCGACCGAGAATCTCCACGACGGCGGGCCGCCAAAGAGCTTCGTGAAGGCCTTTCGTCCCCAACCCAACGGGCTAACCAACTGGGTGGATATCGGCAAGCCTCTCTCGCCCATTTTCCACCTTCACCCCGGGGTTGCGCCCACCCTGATTTACCACGGGGATGCCGATACCCTCGTGCCGCTCGACCAATCCCAACGGTACCAGTCCCGCGCCCGGGAGATCGGCTCGACCGTTCAACTCGTTGTACACCCGGGTGGGAAGCACGGATGGCTCACCATGCTCTGGGACATCCACCACTTCGCCGACTGGTTCGACCAGCACCTGGGAAGCGGGGAAACTGGGCTGCCAAAAACCCGGTCCTGAAAATTACGTCCTTGGCACCTCTGTCCGGGCTGGGCTTGATGGATCATTAGCATGGCGAACTCCACGATCCCTGCCGCTAGCGGCACCCCATCGCGACTGGCCAGCCTCGATGCACTGCGCGGCTTCGACCTGTTCTGGATTTGCGGCGCGGACGCCTTCGGCCACGCCTTCCTCAATGCCGCCAACGGTCCAGTGAGTCATGCCATCGCCGATCAATTGGAGCACGTGGCCTGGCAAGGCTTCCGCTTCTACGACCTCATCTTTCCGCTCTTCGTCTTCATCAGCGGCATTTCAATCGTCCTTTCACGCGGCGCGAAACCGGAGGCGGGTGACCAGTCCGGGGCGTTCCTGGCGATTCTCAAGCGCGCGGTCGTGCTCTACCTGCTCGGGGTGTTCTTCTATCGCGGCTATACGGGCTGGGAAAACGACATCCGCTACCTCGGCGTCTTGCAGCGCATCGCCCTGTGCTATTTTTCGGCCGCCACCCTGCACTTGTTCCTGAGCCCCCGGGCCCTGCGAATAACCACCGTCGGGATCCTCTTAGGTTACTGGGGACTCATGACCCTCGTGCCGGTGCCCGGGGTTGGCCCGGCCAATCTCCAACCGGACACCAATCTAGCCCATTGGGTAGATACCCAGTTCCTCGGCGGCAAGAAGTGGAACGGCGCCCATGATCCGGAAGGACTCCTGAGCACCTTGCCCGCCATCGCCTCCTGCCTCCTCGGCGTGCTCGCCGGACTGTTCCTCAAGGACCCCTCCCGAAATGCAGCTCAACGCCTAAAGACACTCACTCTGGCCGGCGTCGCCTTACTGGCCACGGGGCATTTGTGGGGATTGGCCTTTCCGATCATCAAGGGCTTGTGGACCTCGTCGTATGTCTGTGTCGCGGGCGGTTGGAGTTGCCTGCTCTTGGCTCTTTTCTACGGACTCATCGATGTGAAGGGCTGGTCTAGTTGGGCCAAGCCATTCACTTGGATTGGCATGAACTCTATCGCCGTTTACCTGGCCTCGAACCTGGCTGATTTCGGAAAACTGGCCAAACGACTGACCGGCGGCGAAGTCGCCCTCTTCTTGGACGGACTGCATCCAGGGACGACGGGCGTGGTCACCGCCTTCGTGTCCGTCGGGTTCTGCGTCTGGTTGGCTTGGCTCCTCCATGGCCGACGGATTTTTCTGCGGATCTGAACCCAACCTCAGAACGCATTGCCACCTGCATCCCCTTTTCCTGTCATGCTTCCCGCCCAGAACCCCTCATCGACAACGGCCACGCCGCCGTCCGAGCGCCTCATGTCCCTCGACGCCCTCCGGGGGTTCGACATGTTCTGGATCGTCGGCGGCGCAGGCATCTTGCGGGCGCTGGAGAAGTTCAGCGGATCCCCCTTGCTCAGCGGCATCCGCCAGCAGCTGACTCATGTGGAATGGGCCGGCTTCCGATTCTATGATCTGATCTTCCCGCTATTTGTCTTCATCGCCGGCGTGTCCTTGACCTTTTCTACCGGAAAAGCGGTGGAGCGGAGCGGCAAGGCTGGAGCGGTCAAACGCCTGCTCTCCCGCGGGCTCCTACTGTTCTTGGTCGGCGTATTCTACTCCGGCGGGCTGTCGCAGGGCTTGGATGGAGTCCGATGGCTGGGTGTGCTCAACCGCATCGCATTAGCCTCTACGGCTGCGGGTATCCTGCTGGTGTTCCTGCCAGTCCGGGCGCTCTTGGGAGTTTGTGCCGGCATTTTGCTCGGATACTGGGCGCTCTTCGCCTGGGTGCCCATACGGGCCATCCAACTCATCCCGACCGCCGTGCAAGAAGGCATGGCTCGCACCGGAACCACCAACGCCCAACAACTGTACTGGAGCACCCCCCAGCGGGTAACGGGGCAATACGAGCCCGGCCTCAACGTAGTAAACCACTTCGACTTCGAGCACCTTCCCGGCAAGAAGTACGACACCTACTACGATCCCGAGGGCATCCTCAGCACCATTCCAGCCATAGCCACCTGCCTCCTCGGAGTGTTTGCCGGCAGCTTGCTCCGACTAGGATCACTCAAGCCCACTCAACGCACCCTTCGGCTCATCTTAGCGGGACTAGCCTGCCTCGCCGTTGGATGGGTTTGGAATGGATCCTTCCCCATCGTGAAGAAACTCTGGACCTCTTCCTTCGTCCTGTTCGCCGGTGGTTGGAGCTTCCTGCTCTTGGCCGGATTCTACCAGGTGGTGGACGGATGGAGCCAACAACGCTGGTGCCAGCCCTTTGTCTGGATCGGCACCAACCCCATCACCCTCTACCTGCTCTCCAGCTTCGTGGGCTATGGAGCTGTGGCCGGACGTTTCCTGTCTCCAGAACTGCGGGCCCGACTCGGCACAACGGGAGAGGTGCTTCAGGCTGCTGGCGGGTTGCTCGTGCTCTTCCTCTTCGCCCGCGCTTTGCACCGCCGGAAACTCTTCCTCCGATTGTAGGATACAACCACCGGCCATGGCTCAGGGCCGTGTCAGGGAGCGACCTGAAGTCGCTCTTCGACCGCGTCGCGCTTCATCAGCAAGCCTTGCTCCTTGTAAGCGCGGAGCACGAAGTGGGTCGCCGTCGAAAGAACCCCCTGGATGGTGGACAGCTTCTCGGAGACGAATGCGGCCACGTCGCGCAAGTCGCTGCCCTCCACCTCGACGAGCAAATCATAGCCGCCGGACATCAAGTGACAGGACCGCACCTCTTCGTAGCGGGAAATCCGCTCGGCGAGCTTATCGAAACCACCACCGCGCTCCGGGGTGATCTTCACCTCGATCATCGCCCGGACTACGTCATGCCCGAGCTTCTCCTCGTTCACCACGGCCCGATAACCCAGCAAGATTCCTTCGGCTTCCAGGCGGGAGATCTCGGCCCGAATCTCTGATTCAGACCGGCACAGCATCGCCGCCAGCGTAGCGGGACTGAGGGTGGCGTCCCGGCGGAGAACCTTGATCAGCGCGTCCATCGGCTCAGCAAAGCTCAGCCGTCGCGCGGATTGAAGGCATAAGTTAACCGATCGAAGGAACCCCATGGGGACACTCGGGGTTTGACGGAGCGCCGCAGATCCGTCACGGCTTAGCCCATGCAACGTCCCTTGGCACTGGCCGCCCTCATCGCCACCTCACTCGTCTCCCACGGAGCCGACTGGACCGAGTACCGCGGACCCCACCACGATGGGGCCACCCCAGAGAAGATCGCCACGACCTGGCCTGCCAGTGGGCCCAAGGTGCTGTGGAAGGTTCCCAGCAGCGCCGGCTTCAGCTCCTTCGCTGTGGCTGGCGGCCGCTGCTTCACCCAAGAACTCCGGGATTCAGGGGGTGCCATGCTCGAGACCCTCGTTGCCCGCGATGCCAACACCGGCAAGGAGCTGTGGACCGCGGCCTTGGGATCGATGAAGACCGGCGACGGCGGCGACGACGGCACCAAAGAGAATCGGGGCGGTGACGGCCCGCGCTCGACACCTGCTGTTCAGGGCGGCCGGGTGTACACCTTCTCGGCCAAGCTCGTGGTGCAAGCCTTCGACGCCAAAACCGGCAAGGAAGTCTGGAAGAGCGACCTCGCCAAGGACCACGCCGGCCGAAACATCTCCTGGCAGAACGCTCAATCACCGGTGATCGAAGACGGCCGAGTCTTCGTGGCTGGCGGTGGCGCTGGCGAAAGCCTGATGGCCCTGGACGTCAAGACCGGCGCGATTGTCTGGAAGACCGGCGACGAGAAGATCACTCATGCCTCCCCCGTTTTGGCCACGATTCATGGTGTGCGTCAGGTCGTCTGGTTCCTCCAATCGGGACTGGTCTCGGTAGATCCCAAGACCGGCACCGAGCTCTGGCGTCACAACTTCCCCTACAAGGTCTCCACGGCGGCCTCGCCGGTCGTCTCCGGTGACTTGGTGTACTGCTCAGCCGGTTACGGCGTGGGTGCAGGAGCCGCCAAGGTGACCAAGAACGGATCTCAGTGGACCGCCACCGAGGCCTACCGTTTCGCCGGCAATAAGCCTCTGGCCAACCACTGGTCGACGCCCGTACTGAAAGACGGCCACCTCTTCGGCATGTTCCAGTTCAAAGAATACGGCAACGGCCCGGTGAAGTGCGTCGACATCGCCACGGGAACCGTGAAGTGGGAACAGCCCGGATTCGGACCCGGCCACGTGATCCTGACCGGCAGCGGCATCTTAGCTCTCTCGGATGACGGGCACCTTGTGCTCATCGACACCAACGCTGCGGCCTACAAGGAACTGGCCCGCGCCGACGTGCTCGACGGCAAGTGCTGGACCACGCCGGTGCTAGCCAACGGCAAGATCTTTGCCCGCTCCACCAAGGAGGCTGTCTGTCTCGACCTCGGCCGCTAAAGTCGATTGTCCTGCAGAGCAATCCCTCTCCAACAGGCTCTTAAGCTCAATCGACGAACACGAATTCGTTGAGGTTGAGCAGCAAACGGCAGGTGCTGGCCAAGCCATGGTGTTCGGCATGGCTGACCAGCGCCTGAGACTCTTCGGCGGTCGGTCTGCGGCCAAGGGCTAAGCGCATTCCCAGCGAGACTCGTTCCGGGATCGTTGGGGCTTCGTGCTCCAAGCGGACGGCCCAATGACGGGACATCGAAACAGCCAGCTTGTGGTTCATCAGAGCCAAAGCCTGCAGGGCGTTGAGAGTCTCGTTACGACGGTCCACCGAAATCGACGGATCGGCGCAGTCCAAGGCCGCCATCATCGGCTGGGGCTGAGAACGCACCAGAAAGCGGTACACCGAGCGCCGGTGTGACTCGGGATCTTCCGGGTTGTGCAACCCGTACTCGTAGTGCGGCGAGTGCTCCGGCCGCTCCACGACGAAATCCTTGAAACTCGGCCCACCGCGGCGTTCATCCAGGCGCCCCGCCACCCAGAGCATGGAATCGCGGATCGCCTCAGCCTCCAGCTTCCGACGGTTCATGCGCCAGAGCAGTCGATTGTCGGAGTCGCGCGCCGCGCCCGGGTGGATCTCTGGATTCGGAACCACAGAACTCTGCCGGTAAGTGCGACTCGTCACGATCAGGCGGTGCAACGACTTGAGGGATTGACCGTTGTCACGAAACCAGACCGCCAACCAGTCCATCAACTCTGGGTGACTAGGAGCCGTACCCATGCGACCGAAATCATTGGCTGTCTCAACCAAACCGCGGCCGAAATGATGCTGCCAGACCCGGTTCACAATGGACCTCCAGGTAAGCACATTCTCTGGATCGGCAATCCACTCGGCCAAGGCCACCCGGCGTTGGCCTTCCGGCATAGCGGGATCGACCTGAAGTCCGCGGCTCAAGCCCAAGGACCGAGGCACGCCCGGCATCACCTCATTGCCGGGTTTGCGCACATCCCCGCGCGCCAGCAAGTAGACGGGCCGAGGTTTCCCCCCGTTGGAACCGGTGCCCCGGAACGCACCTCCTCCGTGGTGCACCGTGCCCGCGTAGACTATCCGTTGGGGCGGAAGGGTTGAGATTTCTCGAGTCACTTGGTCCAGTTCGGTACGGATCGGAGTCAAGCGAGCTAGGCTCGCGCTCAGGGCCGGCAATCCCTCCAGAGCCTTGCGATCCTTCCGCAACCGATCCAAGGACTCTCCCGTCGCAGACTGAGTCCGACCAGGAAACCACCCATCCGTGAGGTTGTCCCGCCCCCAACGCGGAGCTGCCTCGATGCTGTCACTCGCGCTCACCGGCGCGCCGAGAGCCCAATTGCTGCCCTGGTCATCCAAGACCTCCAACTCCGAGAGAGCGAAGATAAAGTCGTTCATGCGGGCCGCGAGGCGGGTGGCCGTGACTCGCACGTAGCGCCCCCGCAAGCCCGGCACCTTCACCTCTCGCGGGGTCACCCCGGGATTGGGCAAATCGCCACCGGTCTGATCCTCCAGTTGCTGGACGCCCGCCTTGAATTCGGGATCGTCCGACAACTCCATCCGGTACCGAACCGGAAATCCAAATCCCTTGCCGATGCCATTGAAGTCATCGTGGCAACCGGCGTAGAGGAGTCGGTGAATCTCAACGGGCCGCCCCAGATCCACCTGCACCCACTGAACAACATCGGCCTTCGATTGGATGGCTGAATGCCAGCCCATTTCCGGGCGCGTAGGCTCCTTGGTCCCGGCCTCCGCAGCGGCAACGCGTCGTTCGAGCAAAGCGAACCGACGCCCACCCTGACGAACCATCGCTTCATCCAGAGGCTTCTTTTCCTGCTGCAGCGCAGCCCTACGCCCCTCCAGAAATCGTCGACGCTCCGCCACAGTGGGATCGGCATCGAACTTCCGGTCAGCCCGATCGAGCGCGGCGAACACTGCCGTCAATTGGTAATACTCCTCCGAGCGAACCGGATCGAACTTGTGATCGTGACAGCGTGCACACTGGACCGTAGCGCTGTTGAAGGTGTTCATCACCGTCGCCACCATATCATCTCGGTCGAGCAGGCGAGCAATCTTGCCATCCGTCTTCGACTCCGGGACCTCGGCATGGCCGATCAAGTCCCACGGCCCAGCCGAGATGAATCCGGTGGCCGTGACGCCCTCTTCGGTATCCGGCCAGAGCACATCGCCCGCGATTTGTTCCCGGATGAATCGCGAATACGGTTTGTCGGAATTCAGAGCCCGGATTACATAATCCCGATACGGCCACGCGTTCGGACGGGGCTGATCCTTGTCGTAGCCGTGGGTCTCACCGTAGTGGACCACATCCAACCAATGACGCGCCCAACGCTCACCGTGGCGAGGCGACGCCAGCAACCGGTCCACACACTGCTCATACGCATCCGTCGACGGATCATTCAGGAATGCATCCATCTCCGCGGGCGTCGGCGGCAACCCTGTTAAATCGAGACTCACCCGACGCAGCAGCGTGCGCCGATCGGCCTCCGGCGTCGGCGGAATCCCCTCCCGATGCAGCCGATCTAAAATAAACCCATCAATCGGATGTGTTACGGGACCCAACGGGCTTGAAACAACCGGAACCTCAGGCAACTGCAACGGCCGGTAAGACCAATGAACTCCATTGGTCGCCACGGCCCCTGAAGCACCGCTCGACAGGCTCATCCCCAACACCACGACCCATACCCGGACCGAGCAGGGAACACATCGGGGAATCCTCATAATCAGACACCTTATTTCTCCATCTCGCCCCCACAAGCCCAAACACCCTACGCGGAGGACGAAGCCTCATCCCCGAGCCGCCGCTCCAACTCCTGCACACGGCGCAGCAACTCCGGCAAACGCTCCATCGCCAAGTACTGGCGCTTCATCACACGATCCGGGCCGGCGGGAGAACCTAGCCATTTCTGTCCCTCCGGAATGTGGTGCATCACCCCGGACTGCGCCGCAATCGTCACCTTATCCGCGATCCGCAAGTGACCCGCCACCCCCACCTGACCCGCGATCGTCACGTAATTACCGATCTTTGTGCTGCCTGCGATTCCCACCTGCGCCACCAGAATACAATGCTCACCGATGGTCACATTGTGGGCGATCTGAACCAGGTTATCGATCTTGGTACCACGGCCGATCACCGTGGCCCCGAGAGCCGCCCGATCGATCGTCACATTGGCACCGATTTCAACGTCATCATGGATGATCACCTGCCCCACCTGCGGCACCTTGCGGTGCTCACCCTTGTCGAACACATAGCCAAAGCCATCCGAACCAATCACCGAGCCCGCATGAATGCGCACACGCCGCCCCAGCGCACTGCGAGGGTAGAGCGTAACATTTGGATAAAGCCGGCACCCGTCACCCACCACACAGTCATCCGAGATAAAATTGCGACCAACGAGGACCGCCTCAGCCCCGATCCGAACCCGTTCACCGATGACGCTCTGAGGTCCCACATGCGCCGAAGGATCCACTTGTGCCGAAGCTGCCACCACCGCCGACGCATGGATCCCTGCCGGCAAAACCGGCTCCGGGAAAAACAGCGGCAACACCAGTGCAAATGCTACCCGCGCATTCTCGACCTGCAGAATAGTCTTGCCGGTAGACGACCGAAAATCACCGGCCACCAGAATAGCTGAAGCAGCGCTTTGGTCAGCCCGCAGAAAGTACGCTTCGTTTTCCGCGAAGGTGAGATCACCAGACTTGGCTCCATCCGCCGGAGCAAAACCGGTTAATTCTAGAGAAGGGTCACCCACAACGCGGCCGCCGACACGCTCGGCGACCAAGCTGGCAATCAAGGTTGGCATAAAAAAAATGTTTCCCGCGGAACACCTCCGCGCACCGGCAAAAACCGGCCCTTCAGCATCACTGTCCCCGCCTCCAACGCACAACATTTCGTTTCCTCCTGCACCCGCATCTACCCATACCGAAGCAGCAGCGGGACCGGACCGAAGCGTGCATTGGAGGCGATCACTCAACCCCCTCGAGTCTCCTCAGCACGCGCAGGACTAAGCCCGCAAAGCCCCCCACAACCCAAAACCGCCACCCCTGCCGCCAGCGCAGCCAGAATTGCCCGAAACATCATGAACCCAGTGAACCGCAGCTTCAGATCTGAAGCAAATCGAGGTCTTTGAGTCTCCTGACACACGACTGGCACCTCCCATCTTTGGCTGACCCCACAGACAGCCCTTGTCCCGGGGGGCGGTGAATTCTAGTCACCCCCGAAGGATTTGGGTTTTACCGGCTGAGGGGATACCTAGACTGATCCCCCGACCCGACTTCGGTCACCGCTATGTCCGCCGACACTAAGATTATCGAACTACGGCAATTCCTCGCCGAACGCCTGCCGCGGGCTCGGCTCGGGGTGGCACCGGAGCGGATAGTTCCCGCGACCCTGCCCACCGGCATTGAATCCATTGATCAGGGCCTCGGAGGCGGGTTACCCCAAGGTGCCTTCACCGAACTGGTGGCCCCCGGAGAAGGCTCCGGCAGCGCCCAGTTTATCCATGCATTGCTGCGACACACAGCCTCGGGCGGACGTTTCCTAACTTTAGTCGACGGAGCCGACAGCCTGGACATCGACGCCCTCGAACCGGAAGCCCTGGCCCACCTGCTCTGGGTCCGATGCCGAAACACTGCGGAGGCCCTGCAAACCACGGACCTCCTCCTGCGCGACCGCAACATCGCCCTGGTGGTCCTAGACCTGAAGCTGAACGCCGCCCATGAACTGCGCCGCATCCCGGGCACCCTCTGGTACCGCTTGAGCCGACTCATGGAACAGCACGGCGGAACCGTGCTGGTCATCACGCCCCAACCGTTGGTGGCCGGAGCCGCCGCCCGCATCGTTTCCCGAACCCGACTCGACCATCGGGATCTCGAGCGCAGCCCCGAAACCCTGAATCTCCGCTTCGAGACCGAGCAACGTCGAGTGCGGGAGGCCGGTGCGCGGCAAACCGCCTGAAGGCCTGTTTCTCGAACCTTGCTCTCACGCCATGTACGCCGTCATCCACCTCCCCCAGTTCGCACTCCAAGCCTCGCTGCGATTGTCACCCGAACTCTGGGGACAACCCGTCGCTCTGGTAGACCCAGTGCGCACCACCCCGGTCGTCTTAGAAACAACCCCGCCCGCACGGGACGCGGGCGTGGAACGGGGACAGACCGCCACCCAGGCGCTGGCGCGATGCACCGGCATCCTCATCCGCCACCGCGCCCCCGCACGGGAGTCAGCCACCACCGACGTGCTCCTCCAGTGCGCCTACGGATTTTCTCCGCATCTAGAATCCACCGCCCCGGGCTTGTGCACCTTGGACTTGCGGGGATTGAGCCGATTACAGCCTCCTGAACCTGACGCATTGCAAGCCTGGGCCCAGGGGTTGCAATCCAGCCTGACAGCACAAGGACTTCGCTCCCATATCGGCTTCGCCACGACTCCCAATCTGGCACGGCATGCCGCACAGTCTGGAATGGCAGTCCACGTAGTCACCGACGCTGCCCGCTTCGTCGCCTCGCTCCCACTGGCCGCACTAGAACCGTCCAGCGACACCACGCGAATCCTCACAGGCTGGGGCTTGCGCACCGTGGGAGAATTGCTGGCCCTCGATCCGGCCGAGTTGACCGACCGCCTGGGGCTCGAAGCCCTGGGCCTGCTGGCTGCGGCCTCCACACGAAACACACGCCCCCTGAAAACCATCCGCCCTCCGGAAGTATGGACGGAATCCTGGGATTTCGAAGAACCCGTAGAAACGCTCGAGCCCCTGCTATTTCTGCTGCGCCGCTTCACCGACAGCCTGTGCGCGCGACTCGGACTCGCAGGCCGTGCGGCTGAACGTGTCGACTTGTCGTTGCGACTCGAATCCGGAAACCGACTCGAACGCCAGCTCAACGTCCCGGAACCCACCCGCGACGCGGCCGTGCTTCAAGGTTTACTAGCAACCCACCTCGACACCGTTCGCAGCGAAAGTGCGGTCGTGGGTTTGCAACTCACGCTGGAGACCACCGTACCGGTCCAGCGGCAGTTCGGCTTGTTCGAGACAACGCTGAAGGATCCGCGCCAGTTCCAGGAAACCCTCGGACGCATCGCCGCCATTCTCGGTTCGGATCGTGTAGGCACACCGGTGAAGCTCCATCAGCACGGAATCGACGCCTTCCGATTGGTTCCTCCCGAATTCGAAGGAGTCGCTGCCCTATCCCAACCGCGCCCAGCCCTGCAAGCTCCCGGCCTGCGCCGGCTGCGACCCGCGCCTGTGGCCACCATCGAATCGATCGATGGACGCCCCTCATCGATCCGCTGTTCCATCGCCCACGGCCGCCTAGTGGTAACCTTGGGCCCTTGGCGCGCCTCCGGACGCTGGTGGGAAAATGGCGCCTGGCACCGCGAAGAATGGGATGCCACCACCCTGCGCGGACAAGTCTTGCGTCTGGTTCATCAGCCCGATGGATGGACGGTCGACGCCCTGCTCGACTGAACCCATCGATCCATTGGCTGCCAACGCCTCCAGTCCCGCCTACGTCGAACTGCACGCCCGCAGCGCCTTTAGCTTCTTGCGTGGGTCCTCGCTGCCGGAAGAACTGGCCCGCACTGCCGCAAGCCTCGGACTGCCTGCGCTGGCGGTGTGCGATCGCATGGGGCTCTACGGTGCACCGCGCGTCTTCGACACCGCCCGCGAACAAGGCATCCGCCCCATCATCGGCGCTGAATTAGCCATGGACGACGGATCGGTCTTCCCCGTGCTGGTGCGCTCACGCGAAGGCTACCGCAACTTGTGCCGACTACTTTCCCAGGCACATCTCCGGGCCGCCAAAAACGAGTCCACCCTCCGCTGGGAAGAACTCCCTGAATTCGCCGCGGGCCTCATCGCGCTCAGCGGCGATCGGGAGGGTCCAACCTTACGAGCCATCCGCGGTGGCCGAGATGCCGATGCGGCCTTGCGCCGACTCCTCCAAGCCTTTGGTGAAGGACACGTCTACGTCGAGATCCAGCGACAACGCCTCCGTGGCGAAAGCCGCTGGAATCAGGCCCTTCAAGATTTGGCCGCCGCGCACCGGATCCCGCTGTTGGCCACGGGGGGTGTCAGCCAGGCCACCCCCGAGGGCCGGGAAGTGCTCGATGTCTTCGCCTGCCTCCGTCACCACACGCACCTCGACGCTGCGGGCACTCACCTGAGCATCAACGACGAGGCTCACCTCAAGCCCGCCAGCGCCATGGCTCGGCTCTTCAGCGACCTCCCGAAGGCAGTGGCCGAGACCGTGCGACTGGCCGAACGGCTGGAGTTCACCCTAGAAGACCTGGGCTACGAGTTCCCGCGTTACCCAGTGGGCTCCGGCGAAACCATGGAAGGCGTGCTGCGCGACTGGACCTTCCGCGGCGCACGAATCCGCTACGGCGACGAGATTCCGGAAAAGGTGCGGCGGTTGCTAGAGAAGGAACTGTCCCTCATCGGACGCCTCGGCTTCTCCGGCTACTTCCTCATCGTCGCCGACATCGTCCGCTTCTGCCGCGACGAAGGCATCCTCGCGCAAGGACGCGGCAGCGCCGCCAACAGCGCGGTCTGCTTTTGTCTGAGGATCACGGCCGTCGATCCGCTCAAGTTCAACGTGCTCTTCGAGCGCTTCCTGTCAGAAAGCCGCAAGGGCTGGCCCGACATCGACATTGATCTCCCGAGTGGCGAGCGCCGCGAACGGGTCATCCAAGAAGTCTACCGGCGCTACGGCCGACACAGCGCCGCCATGACGGGCACGGTTATCACCTACCGCGGCCGCAGCGCTGCCCGCGAGATCGGCAAGGCTCTGAACCTACCAACCGATGTGCTGGACCGATTTTCGAGCCTGCAAGCCGGTGGTGATTTCCCTCACACCCTCGAACTCGAGGAGCAAATGCGCCAAGCAGGCCTGCCCGCCGAGCACCCCAGGGCCACCGCCTTCGCCCGACTTTGCCGCCGCATGCGCCGCCTGCCCCGGCACCTGGGTCAGCACTCCGGCGGCATGATTCTATGCCAAGGCGAACTCACCGGAATCGTTCCGCTCGAGAACGCCTCCATGGCCGGCCGCGTGGTGGCTCAGTGGGACAAAGACGACTGCGAGGGCTTAGGCATCATCAAGGTCGATCTTCTGGGCTTGGGCATGATGGCCGTACTGCAAGACACCATCACCTTGACCACCCAGCGCGGACGCCCAGTGGATCTGGCTCAGCTTCCCAAAGACGACCCCGACACCTACGCGCTCATGCAGCGGGCCGACACCATCGGTGTCTTCCAAATTGAGAGTCGCGCCCAAATGGCCACGCTGCCGCGCATGAAGCCCGCCTGCTTCTACGACCTGGTGATCGAGGTGGCCATCATCCGGCCCGGCCCCATTCAAGGCGACCTGGCCCATCCCTACCTTCGCCGCCGCAACGGACTCGAGTCGGTGACCTACCTCGACCCCCGGCTCGAACCCATCCTCCAGCGCACCTTGGGCGTGCCGCTCTTTCAGGAGCAAATGCTGGAGATTGCCATGGTCATGGCTGACTTCAGCGGTGACGAAGCCGAGAACCTCCGCAAGGCCCTGAGCTTCCACCGTTCCGACGAGAAGATGGCTCTAGCGACGGCCAAGTTGCGAGAGTCCATGGCGCGCAAGGGCGTTGCTCCGAACGTCATCGAATCCATTGCCAAGGCCGTGGGCTCCTTTGCCCTTTACGGATTCCCCGAATCGCATGCCATTAGCTTCGCGCTGCTGGCCTACGCCAGCGCCTACTTGAAGGTACACCGGGCTCCGGAATTCTTTGCTGCACTGCTCAACAACCAGCCGATGGGCTTTTACGCACCGGCCACGGTGGTGCAGGACGCAAAAAAACATGGCATCACCGTGCGCCCGGTTTGCGCCGCACGTTCCGACTGGGAGACCCGAGTGGAATCCGACGGGTCCCTGCGCTTGGGGTTGCAACTCGTGCAAGGGTTGCCCGTGGCCCAGGCAGCCCGTTTGCTGAAAGAACGCGTTCGGAAGGCTTTTATCTCCCTGGACGATTTAAAGTCTCGAAGTTCCCTCGGGCCCGAGGCCCTGCGTGCCCTAGCTTCCATTGGCGCACTCAATGCCTGGGCCACCGACCGTCGCTCGGCCCTATGGCAGGCGGAACGCCCGCTGCGCCTAGAAGATTTGGGAGGAGGGCTCCCTGACGGTGGCGTCGTGGACCGCCTCGAAGGCTCAGCCTCCCCGCTGAAACCCATGTCGCCCGAGGAGCGATTGGTCGCCGACTACGCCACACTCCGGCTCACCACAGGCCCTCATCCGATGGCCTTGCGCCGGGGCACTTTGAAGAATGTTTGGCAAAGCGCTCAACTCCAGGAAGCTCCCGACGGTGCCCGCATCCGGGTGGCCGGGCAGGTGATTTGCCGTCAACGCCCCGGCACCGCCAAGGGCGTGTGTTTCCTGAGCCTGGAAGACGAAACTGGCATTACCAACGCCATCGTCTCACCCGAACTCTTCGAGACCGAGCGCCTGCGGATTAGCACCGAGCCGTTCCTACTGGTCGAAGGCATCGTGCAGCGCCGGCACGGCACGATCCATGTGCGCGCCCTACATCTCGAACGACTCCCCGATCACCACCTCCAGACGTCTGCCTCACACGATTTTGCCTGAGCCAGAATGATTCAATGGAATCGTTCCAGCTAAGAACCTGTCTGGAAAATCCTGAAGAGCAGAACCACTCACCGCGATCTCAACCGGAACAGTCGACCCGAGTTCGTCGCGCTGGTGGACCACTGAAAACGAACACCGTCGTTCAACGGGGTTCCAACCACCCCACGCCATTGCCGGGGCAAATCGAGCGTGGATTCCTGCAACTCCACCTCAGTAGCCAGTGACAACCAACTCAACACCCAGAGGTCATCCCCGAAGCCGGTGAGTTCCAGACGTAGGGGAACCGCGGTCACCGAGACGGCAGCTCGGTTGTCCGTGGGGTCCACATCCGGCGTGAGCGTGCTGGCCACCCACTCGAAGCGCGTCACGGCCTCTACCGGGATCCGGACGCGGATGAGCGCGGTCCACTCGGATTTAGCGGGCAAGGTACCGATGATGAAACTCACTCCGGTGGCGCCGGTTTGAAAACTTCCACCATCTCCAAGCGTCGCTCCCAGAAACTCTACCGAACTCGGTAGGTTGAGGCTGCCCATGACATTAGTGGCCGGCAGCGGCCCCAAATTGCGAGCCTTGAGGCTCAGACGGAACTCCGACCCCACGACCACGGGTTCCGCCGAGGACGCAAGGGAGACATCAAAATCAGCCGTGGTTCCCACGAGGAAATCCTGCGCCGAGACAGCCGCCCCGGCTGCCGTTTCCACTCTAATCCGACCACTGACAGCACCCACAGGAACCCGGGCCGTCAACCCATTGGTCGTCGCGCTGACCACCGAGGCCGCTACCCCGCTGAACCGCACGATCGCCGGCAAACCTAGGTCCACACCGACGATACGCACTTCCGTGCCCACCCCGCCCAAGGCCGGAGAAAACCCACTTATCACCGGAACGGGCCCTTGAACGGAAATCGGTCCGCCGGAGGCTTCACCTCCGGGCGTCACCACCCAGACCCATCCTGAAGAGGCACCCTCCGGCACCAGGGCCGTGATGCGGCGATTGTCCACGACCGTGAAGACTTTTGCCGCAAGCCGGTTGGTTCCAAAAAGGACGGCCGATGCTCCCAAGAGATTGGTCCCGCTCAGCGTCACGGTCTCTCCGACCTTCACGAGGTTCGGATTGACGGTGCTCAGTTGCGGAGACGCATGAAACAAGGTTAAGGATTCATCAGTTCCAGAGCTTCCTGAAACCATCACAAATCCGGTTCCCGCACCGAAGGGCACCTTGACCGTCACTTGTGTGGCCGTGACGGACACCGGCGTCGCCGAAGCTCCGCCGAAGAGCACCTGTGTCACCCGGGACAACCCGAAACCGCTGACAGTCACCAAAGTCCCCGCCGCACCGTTGGATGGCGAAAACCCATTGATCCGCGGAGCGAGTACAAAATTAGACACCGTGATGAAACGCCCTCCCGGCGACTCCAAAGTCAACGGTGCGGCCGCCGGCGCTCCCGACGGGACGACCACCGTCATGAGCATGTTGGACACCACCGTAAGATTGGTTGTGCTGACTCCACCGAAGGAAACCGAAGACACCGCACGAAAGCTGCGACCGCTCAAGGTGAGTGTGTCCCCGACTCGGGCCCTGGGCGTAAAGGTTGTAACCCAAGGCGCGAAGTAGAAGTAGCCACTGGTCATCGTCGCACCGGCATTGTTGGTCACGGTGATGGGGCCCGTCATGGCTCCGGGCGGCACCACCACCGAAACGGAACCTTCCGTCACGGTGTCCCAACCAGCCCGAATGCCGTCAAAGAACACGCCCAAGCGGTAGTTGGGATCGGTGGGATCCAGAAAGTTGGAACCAGTGAGCGCCACGAAGTCTCCAGGAACACCGCGCACCTTGTCGGCATCGGTGAAGGCACCGTTGCGGGCGAACCGCTGTACCACCGGCGGCAACTGGAAATTCCAAGGTGTCTGAGTTTGACCGAACGCATTTTCAACAAAGATCGGCCCAATGGTCGCCCCCAGGGGGACCCGTACCGAAATCTGATTATATCCCAGTCCCAGAGATCGGATGGACTCCACGGTCGCCGGCGTAAAGTTGAAGGTGACCGCCGTCAGGGGAGGATTGAGGAAATTGAGCCCAGTGATAGCAATGAGCGCCCCAGGCTGAGCACGGTTGGTGGAAATAGCCGTCAACTGTGGAGCCCCCTGCCCCAGCAGAACTAGGGCACCCCATCCGCACCAAGCCCAAAGGAGGACCATCCAAGAACAGCATCGATTCATAACTGATAAGTGTGCCCGTCGTGTGTCGCAAAACGGATATTACCGACGACAACGACAATAACAACGAATCCATCTTCACCGGCAGACGTCAAAATTCACACCCTGAATCCGGAACCGTGGGCACAAAAACCTCGCCTTCCTGATCCCTTGAATAAGGAACTATTACTAGCGTCTCACCCCCACAACCGTGAATACCAAGACCCCTGACGGCAGCCTTCCTTGCGAAGGCATCCCGTCCCGGCCGGCAAGACTTCTCCGTTGGTCCCTCAGGGGATTTCCCGTCATCGGGGTTCAATCACGTTCCTAGTTTCCCCTCCAACCCCAAGAACGAACCTTTATCGAAAGGCTCGCGACCCTTGGATCGACTTTTCCCTCAAAATACCTGTCTCTAACCGCTCTGAACAAAATGAATGCCTCGTTCATGCGTCCATCCCGCAACACCCTTGGGCTGATCTTGCTCTGTTTGGGAACTACCGTTGGATGCGACACCGGGTCGAAGACCGTGGTCCACACCGCACCGCCAGCGCCGACCGTGAGGACTGTGATCGTCCAAGCCCCCTCGGTTCCGGCTGCCCTGGGCAACCGATCGACCCCGGGGGTGGATCCGGTGATCTCATCGAACCCAAACCCGAGCTCCCTCCCACCGCCACCGCCTCCGCAACCCACTCCTGCCACGGCGGCCCAACCGCCAGCCCCGATAGACCCCTCCGCCTCAGTGGCAGTTCTGGTTCCGCCGCCCCTACCCGGCCCAGTGGCCGATGTGGTGCAGCTCACCCGTGGCGGACTCGACGAAGGCGTGGTCGCTGAATATATCACCAATATCCGGGAACCCTTCGCCCTCGGAGCCAGCCAGATCGTCTATCTGAATGACCTAGGGGTGTCTTCCAATATCATCCATGTATTGATGCGAAAGGCGGCTGCGATCCAACCGGAAAGCCCAGCACCCGCCCCTCCGAGCGCCTTAGCATCCGCGGTTCCCCAGTCGATCCCCACGAACTTAGCCCCGCCGCCGGTAGCTCCGACGGCGATCACCACCACCTTCGAAGGCACGCCGCCACCGCCGCCGCCCTCCTCGACCATTGTTGTCCCTGCACCGGTAGCCCAGACCGTTGTCAACCAGCAGGTCTTTTATCAATCACTCTCCCCCTATGGCAGTTGGATGGAAGTCCCTGGCTACGGATGGTGCTGGCGCCCGTCGGCCTCGGTGGCAAACCCGACATGGCAACCCTACTGCGACGGTGGATCATGGCTGTGGACCGATGCGGGTTGGTATTGGAACTCGACCTACACTTGGGGCTGGGCTCCGTACCATTATGGCCGCTGGCATCAGCATTCCAGCTTCGGTTGGGTATGGAATCCGGGTTATGACTGGGCACCGGCCTGGGTCGCTTGGCGCAGCTCCCCGAGCTACTGCGGCTGGGCTCCGCTGCCTCCGGAATGCCGATGGAGCGCCAACGTGGGTTTCTCGTGGGTCAATGGCCGCACGGCCGTCAGTATCGGGTTTGGCATCGGCACAGCGGCCTGGTATGCGACGACCTGGGACCGTTTCGGTGATCACCACCTTTATCATCATCGACTGCCGCGCCATCAAGCCGAGCGTTTCGTTCGCGATAGCAACGTCCAGGTGGCTAGCGGTCAGGGCGTGAACATCCGTGGCAACAACAACACGGTGATCATCAATAACGGAATTTCTCGAGAGGAAGTCCAGAAGCACAGTCGCGAGGAGATCCGGCGCACGGAACTCCGCGACGTCAACAGCCCGGCGGCCGCTCAAGCCTTCGCCAACTCGCGACCCAACCCCTCGGGGAGCCGGCCCGCCGAGGTGGCTGTGTACCGCCCGGCGGTGCCGACCCATGATTTACGCCCGCCGGAATCGGTCCTCAAGCGACCGGAAGTTTCGCGATTGGCTCCCACCCCGAACTCCGGCGGCCTGCCAGATCGCATCGGCATCTCACCTCTGAATTCTCGACCCCTGACGGCTCCATCGGCCGGTGGCTCGCTGAGCCCCAACCGTCCGGCCAACATCCCGTCTGCCAGCTTGGCGCCCTCGTCGTCTCCCGGCCGGCCCGCACCCCTCCCAACGAGCAGTCCGACGGAACGATTGACGCAGACGCTGCCCCCCACGACGCGTCCCGGAAGCGGAGGCGGCACACCAAACGCCGTGGCACCGAAGAGTTTGGGGAACCCTCCCACCACGCCCACACCCAGCGTCACCCCTTCGCGTCCAACGGAATCCCGCAGCACGCCCATTCCGCGTGCAGTGCCGACGGAGCCCGCCTCGCCCCTCGGCGCGCCGAGCCCGGGGTCCACTTCCCGAATCCCCACCGCCCGATCCGGGTCCGGAGTTGAATCCGGGTCTCGCCCCACTCCGGTGACGACCTCACGCCCGTCGGTGATCCCAGCAAACCCCACGCCGAACGCATCAACCCCGACCCCCTCGGTGCAATCTGCCCCTCCGCAGTCTGCGGCTCCGGTTTCCCGCCCCATCGTCATCCCGAATGCGAGTGTCCCTTCCCGGCCTGCGGCAAATCCCTCGGTGGCCCCAGCACTCTCGGCACCCTCGGCACCGCCGGCTTCGCGTCAGGAGGCTTTCCGGCCTGCTGCGCCTGCGCCCTCGGCGAGCTTTCCTCCCAATGTGCAGACGCGCCCGGGACCCACGGCATCGCAGTTCGCTCCGGCCCCGGCTCCCGCCCCCAACGTGGCTCCAGCACAGCGACCTGCGCCTAGCCCGGCTCCTTCGTTCCAACCCTCTCCTCGGCCTGCACCGTCAGCCGCTCCAAGCCAAGCTCCCTCGGGGCGGCCAGGTCCACGTGGGCCCATAGAACGGTAACCCCTACTGACACACGCATCATCCCTGAGCATGAGCACCTCAATCCTCTTGCGAATCCTGTTGTCGGGATGGTTTCTCACCATTCCAGCCCTGTTGATGGCCCAAGGTTCCAGCAAGCCCAAGAGCGCCGGAAGCAGTGGTCGCGTGCTCTTCGAGACCGGCTTTGAGCGATTTGAGGGTTACGATCCGACCCTCGATTTGGTGGATTCGCTGGGACGCGGCCAGAACGGCTGGATCGCGGTGGGGCATGGCGGCAACGGCTTGCTCACCAACCAAGTCGATGGTTTCACGGGGCAATACGCCTACATGGGTTATCAGGGGCCCACGAATAAAAGTTTTAGCGCCAACCTCTTCCGCCCCGTTCTGTTGGTCCCCGATACCAACACGCTGCCCGTGGTGGTGTTTCAGGCCACCTTCAGCATTCGAGACGATTCCCCATCGGGAGCCGCAGCCGACGACTTTCGTTGGAGTGTCTACACCCCAAACGACCAACGTCTGTTCACCCTCGACTACCATGGTCCCGACCAATCCATCAATTACGCCCTCGACGATGAAAAGGGCTTCATCGGCACGGGGTACCAGTTCGAATACGACGTCGTTTACCAACTGGAGATTTCCATGAGCTTCGGCCGCAACAAGTTGTCAGCCTCGCTCAATGGCACCCCGGTGGTTTACGAACTCCCACTGAGCACCCGAATTCAACGCCCCTCCCTGGGCAGCGTGGATGTCGTCTGGGCCGCCAATCCCAAGGGCACCTGGAACGACAACTACATGCTCTTCGATGATTATCGCATCATCGCCTACCCACCGAACGCAGTAGCCCCGCTAATGGAAATGGCCGGGTTGGATGCACAAGGCAAAGCCCGACTGAAAGTCTGGGGCGAGCCCGCGGTGCGCTACCGAATCCAGTCGAGCAACGATCTGCAAACCTGGATCGACCGCGACATCGTTGTCGCGGCGGCTCCGGATGGCTTGGCGACCTGGACCGATACCCAACCCACTGGCACGCGCTACTACCAGGCGGTCGCTCTGCCGTGAAGGCTTGCCGGATCAGACCGCTCGAGCCGCAACCGCAAATCTCCCAAAGCGTCCCGCACCTCCAATCGGTCTGCCCAGCAGCGTAATTCGAGGGCTCCGATGCGTTCGGTCCACAGTGTGAAACCGGGTCGCTCGCGGAGCCTTCGTCGCAAGGCGACTGGACTCCGTTCGGTGGCGGGCCGATCTCCTGTCGCCACCACGAGCAACCGCGGATTTACCTGTGCCAGAAACGCCTCGGACGCAGCCTCACCTGAGGCAGGAATGCCGGTGATGAGAACATCGGCTGCCAGCGAAGCGCCCTCGCGCCGAATCAAGGCCTTTTGACCGTCAGGGCCCAGGTCTGGAGCCAACAAAATCCTCCAACCGGCCGCCTCCATCAAAAGAACCAACGCACCATCATCTGCACGCGAGAAAGAGTCTGAGCCGTCCGGATGGAGCACCGTGATTGCACCGATAGAATGGCCGCGTTGAACCCGCTGAAAGGGAACTCCATTAGACTTTGCCAACCCGTCTAAACCTCGGAACAACGGCGAACGCATCCGACCCACCGGAAGGATGAGTTGATGCGGCGGAGCACTGGTCATCAATACGGGCACCCCTCCCAAATGACGAACGTCCCCATGTGAAACAGCCAGAGTCGGTACACGATCGACTCCCCGCGATTGCAGCCACGGCAACACTACTGCCTTGGCGGTGGCCGCGTCTCCGGTATCCAACAGCAGGTCCGCAGAGCTTCCTGGCCGGTCGATCCACACTGCCTCGCCCGATCGGAACACCGTCACAGTGGCCGCCGGTTCACCGATGTGAGGCGCACCCACCATGAGCACGAGCCACAGAGCCGCCGCCCCCCACCAGAGCTGTCGACGACGCAGGGTCTCAAGGCAGCCCGAAGCCGCGACAACCCAGAGGATCGTGTAGGGAATCCACACCCAACTCCCCGGCGATGCAGCCGACCACCAGCCTCCAGGAACCGCCTCACAGGCGCGGCTCGCAGCCATCATCCCATGCATGCCCACCCAAGCGGCGGAATTCCACAGCTCGGTCCCCATCGGCAAGCCCATCGACAGAGCATTGGCAATGAGCACCAGACTGCTCAAAGGGACTACGATCAGGTTGGCCACCAATGAAATGACGCTGACCAAATGGAAGCATTCTACCGACATCGGCCACGACGCCACCAACGCAGCCAGACCGGTGACACACCCGCGGCACAGCCCTCGCTCAGCCCATTCCCAGACCCGTCGCGTACGAGACCACTGCGAGGGCGGCAGCAAAGGATCCGGGCGCCAGGGGCGATGCTCGAGCCACCAGGCCTCCCACCTCGAAGGGAAGACCGCCAACGCTGCCACCACCAAAAACGACAACAGAAAACCCGCCTGAAACAGTTGCCCCGGCTCGGCGATCAAGATGATCAACGCCGCCAGCGACAGGGAATTGAGCAAGTCACCGGGACGCTCCAGCATCCATGTTCCCACTACTACTGAAGTCATCACGGCCGAACGGACGGCCGAGGGTTGCCATCCGGTCGCTGCGACGTAGAACCAAATCAGCGGCAAGGACAAGCCACCGCACAGGGCACGACTCCAACCCAGCACACGAAACGC